>ERZ857693.308-NODE-308-length-77108-cov-4.327515_pt1 | contig 77108 bp, 64 predicted proteins | sample MGYA00519765_ERZ857693 | MGnify/ENA primary metagenome ERZ857693 (study PRJEB31778, sample SAMEA3449354) | human gut metagenome | biome: human gut; feature: human-associated habitat; material: faeces | place: United Kingdom | collected 2010/2012 ... | reverse complement strand
ATGAAATCCGAATCCAGCGTTCTGTTCCAATCAAATTATGGAATAACACCAAGGGGTGCAGCAAAGGAAAGGATCGGACATCGGTGGAATTGAACAGCTACATTGAGTCATTAACCATCCGTCTGTATCAGATTCATAAGGAATTGGTATGTCGGGAGGCTTTGATAACTCCCAAGCATCTTTTAGTAAAATTATTCTCAAAGGAGGAACGTCGTACAGTACTGGGGACAATGAGAAAGTACATGGAGGATTGGACGGCATTAATCGGCAAAGAATATCAAAAATCCACCCTTTCACGCTATGGTAATTGTTACGAGTCACTGGAGGCTGTAATTCATGAATTCTATAAGAAAGAGGACATCTCTTTTAACGAACTGAACGGTGAATTCATAGATGCTTTCGAGATGCATCTGAGGATAGTGAGACAACTGTCCCAAAATACTCTGACCAAGTATATGAGCTGCTTCAGGAAAATAATCGGGATAGCTCGGGATAACGGATGGCTGACTTTCGATCCCCTTGCCGGAAAGCGTAAGAGGCTGTTCCGAAAAGAGGAAACTTGTCCGACTTTCCTGACTTTAGAGGAGTTGCAGAGGATTATATCAAAAGATTTTTCTACCACCAGATTGGAGCAGGTGAAGGATTTCTTTCTTTTCTGTTGCCTGACCGGTATGTCATATATTGATGTAAGTACTTTGCTGCCTACCCATTTGTGCCGTGACAATAAGAACCAACTATGGATACATAAATCTAGAGTAAAAGTCACTGCGGCCAAGGAAACTTGTACGAGTAATGTACCGCTATTGGCTCCTGCCGTCGACATTCTTGACAAGTACAAGGGATGGGATTCTGATAACCCGGATGGTCCGTGTCTGCCTGTCCCGTCAAATCAGAAGATGAATGAGTATTTGAAGGAGATAGCCACGCTGTGCCGGATTAACAAGCGGCTGACCGTACATGTTGCGAGGCATACATTCGGGACGACTGTCACGCTAGCGAACAATGTTGCTTTGCAAAATGTGTCGAAAATGCTTGGGCACTCCTCTACGCGTATGACCCAGCATTATGCTCGTGTGTTGGATCATAACATTCTAGAAGATATGCAGGGGGTTGCAAAGTTGATTTTCAAATAGAAGCAAAAAGATCGCATTCTGTCGGATTGAATGCGGCCTTTTTCTATAAAATATCGTTTGAACATTATTCAAACAGATTTCGAATGGTATTAAAACATTTCTCTGCGATTTTCGGATAGTAATTTCTTAATATCACTTTCCCGGTAGAGTATTTTTCCTCCAATTTGATAATAGGGAATTTTTCCACAATTTCGGTATTCTAATAATGTGTGCTTGGTCAACTTGAGCATTTCCGACAGTTCTGTGTCTGTGAGGAAACGTTCTCCATTCAGTGAGGGACTATAGCCTGATTTTAAGGTATCAACAAGCGTTGAGATTTTCTTGATCTCATCGAAAAATCGAAGGACTTCTTTATGTGTTTTGGTAATGATTTCTCCCATGACTATTTTTTCTTTTGTACAATTATTAGCAATGATATGACATCCTGCTTGTGATAAAAGATTTTTTGTCTATCCGGGTGAAGGATAGTGTTCCATTGTTTCTAAGATGTTGTAAAGAACGGGAAGATATACTGAGTACCTCACATACCTCCTTGCTGTCCAACCATTCATCTGGTTCTTTTCTCAAACAAATATTCTGTAACTCTTCCAGTTTACTTTTCAAAGAATGCCATGCGGCTACCATCTCTTTGAATGTTCCGGCTTCAATATTCACGATTTCCATAAACAGTATTTTTTTGTTTGACACAAATGTAATGGTGCTTGCAGATAAATGATAATCTTCTGACATCAGATTTCATCAAGTGTCATCAGATGTCGGAGGCTGTTTAAATGAACTAATACTCTTAATATTCAAGCCGGTCTTTCAAGATCCCCATGTCGTTCATAACTTTCTTATAAGTAATTTTGGCGTATGCCTGTGTGACTCTCAAGCTGGTATGCCCCAATACCTTGGATAAGGTTTCTATAGGTATTCCATTTTCCAGGCAAACGGTAACTGCAAAGGAATGCCTTGCAACATGATAGGTCAGTTTCTTCTTGATACCGCAAATATCAGCCAACTCCTTCAGATAAGCATTGGTTTTCTGGTTGGAAAGCATATGAAAGATTCTGTCTGACTGATTATGATTGAGGTATTTATCAAGAATTTCTCTGGATTGAGGTAAGAGAGGAATGAATGCCGGATGGTTTGTTTTGGTTCTATAGAGATGGATATATCCCTCTCTTTTTGAATCAAATACAATTTGGTCTTTCGTTAATTTGCACATGTTTGCATAGGATATGCCCGTGAAGCAGCTGAAAATAAACGAGTCGCGGACAAAATCCAGCCTGGAGATATCTATTATTTTCTTTCTAATTTTTAATATTTCCTGTTTATTCAGGAACTGGACTTGTGTATCTTCTTTTTTTATCCGGTAAGTGGCAAATGGATTTATAAGTATCAATCCGCATTGATATGCCCATAGTATACCTTTACGTATGAATTCCAACATTTTAGCAGTGGAATTAACGGATAAACAGCAATCTGTTCTGAAGAAAATTTCAAGGTCATGTATTGTCTGTCGGTTGAACTGATCCAATGCCATATCATTGATTCCGTTTTTCTTGCAGAATTCATCGAGACGTTGGTAAACAAGCCTGTGCTTGTTGTAGTGGGATATACTAATTTTATTTGCCGACAACAATTTGCAGGCATCTTCTTCCTGCCTCATGAAAAGTTCCAAAAGAGATGGAGGGGGGGGCACCTATCAAGAGAAAGCGTTGTTTTAACTGATTGGCAGAAATGTGCCTGGAACTCAAAAGCTCCTGCTTGTAATAATAGTGCAAAGTCGTATAAACTTCATCCAAATATGTATTGATAGCGTGTGCATCCGGAGCAGTCTTCATGATTCGTTTCCTTTGCTTGTCCCAATACTCTGGTAAGATGAGTGTTTTCAAACTAACATCCGCAACTTCTTTATTGATAGTGATGCGGAGCATTATTGGGTATTTACCACTTTTTCTGGGTGTACTGTGCTTTAGATAGAAGCTAATAGAAAAATTATGTCTCATGTCATATTAATTTATTATTCATATCCATTAGGTATACCTTCCAATATGGACATGAATAAGACATAACTATTTCATCAGGAAAATTGCAAATTATAGTGATTCAATGAATTTTGCACTATTTATATAGGACTCTGTAAACGATTTGAGAACATTACTATAAATAGCTGTTTGTCAGATAATTATTGTGGATATGAATAAGATGTGATTCCCACCAGGAATCGAACCGGAGACTCTCTTTTAAAATTATTTATTTAATGATTTGATAATCAAACACATACTAATTATATGACCATAAAATAGTTCAATACCTGTTTGTGATATGTTTATTTTGTATAGTTTTGATAGTCAGCGATATACTGATACCTCTTTTTGAAAAGCCATTGAATTAGTCACGTGAATACTTCTGATCTTGATAATTAATAACTCTATTATGCATATGATAAAAAATCGAATAAAAAAGAATACTTATTTAGAAGTGACAAGAATTACAATCTTTAGATTTTGGATGGTAAATTTGTGGTTCACTTAAATATTATTATTTATAAAATATTTTATTTCTTGTGACACAAATGCAAACTTCATGGTTAGAGATCCATCTTTTGAACCTCCTCATTTGTTTTTTGGAATCTACTTACCAATCTTTTCTGCCACTTATGTATTTTTATATTCGTTATGATGTACATTATTCAACTCTCCGTGCCTTATTCAATCTCCTATGACAATAGGAAATCAAAGATAATATTTCCAATACATTTTGTTCACTTGCAGAAAACTTATTATGATAATACGTTCTTCACTTGATAATTTAATAGGAAATGCGTATTTTTGTTCCTATACAAGATTAACTTGAGTAAGATTGTTTGGTTACATTAATTTAGGTAAATCTTGGAACATAAGGGCGTGTCAAAACTTATTTTAAATTCCCTTTAATCTCTGTTTATGGATGCGATAAGGGATTATTTAGAAGAATACACTTACAATTTTATATGCCATTTGAGTTTTGACACACTCTCTTAAAATAAGTAGTTACGGATTTAAGGTGTTGTTAAATTTATGTCCTTATTCAATTTATATAATGAAATAGAAAAAGAATACGAAAATCTAATTCCTCTTAAGCAGGAAGGATTGGTGCTGTTTCATCTGTATCAGAAGCAAAAGGATGGAAACATCGGGAAAGAATTCTCAGAAGAAGAAATCATCAAATCATTGAGGGAAATCCGATATGATTTAAAAACCTATCAGAAAGAACAGTTTAATCATACAGTCAAGTATTTTCAAAAATACTTCTTGTGGCGCGATGAAAAAAATCGACTATATCGCTTCAAGCCTTTTACAAAGAAATGGTGTAAATTGATTGAAAATATTCTTGAAGAGACATTCAATCCCACTCAGTTACAAAAAGAGTTTTTATATCTTTCTAACACCTTTAGTGAACAATCATTTGCAGAGTGGTACACCACCACTTTTGAAAGTTATAGTCAAAGGGTAGATACACAAATTAATACCTTATATTTACAAATTGACCGATTAGTTATTGATTTCAGACGACAGATATCAAATGAGCATGCTTACGATCTGAATGCTTTAAAATCAATCGTTAATACATTGGAAGATATTCGTTATAAAACAGAAGAACTGAACAATGCCTTTAGCGGAGCGTATGATATTCAAAGTAAGCTATTGAAGAGCCATATAATTACAGAAGATATTCTTCTAAATAGACGACGTGCAAATGTACTATCCTTTTTTCAGGAAGTTCGGAGTAATCTGAAAATCATTAGCAAGCGTATAGACAGCGTTAAACCTCGGCTAAATGAATATATTAGAAATATAAATAGACACGATTTTTACATTCGTTTCAAACGTTTCTTCAATCAACTACTTGAAAAAAGCACTTTGGAAAAAGGCAAAATCCATTTCCCTGATGGAATACCAAGTATTCCGATACGTAATACCCAACAACCGAAGTTTATTATCGTTAAAGAAAATTTTGATGGAGCTTCCCTTAGTCGGTTCAAAACAGTGAAATCGAAAATTCCCATAACTAACGATATTGAAACGGAGAATCGCTTTTTATATGAAAAAGAAAGGTTTGAAATTCAAAAAAGGATTAACTTTTATATGCTTGATTTGGAAAATCGACTAAAAACATATCAAGAAGTTGATTTTTCTGCTTTCTTTTATGAAGTGCTCAAAAAAGAAAATGGAAACATCCATATTTGTGTGAGATTAGCTCACAAAACCATGTATAAATATCATCGTGACATTAATACCTTCGGGATATCTATCTCAAATGAAATGGTTGGTATCCCCGAATATCCAATAATAAAAATATGGAAGACTATTATTTACAAGAGAATGTAGGTTACGCATTCTTAACAACACAAGAAGCAATATCAATATTTGCAGATGTTGATTATGCATTGAAAAGTGGAAAACATATTCAAAAATGTCCTTCACAAGGTAAGTTATTTGCTTTTATCAAAAAATATTACGATCAATTAAAATCATATTATGATAATTTATTCGATATTCATTTAAGTAGTGAAGGCGAAGGTGAGCTAGAATACTTTTTCATTGATTTTTTCAAAGATGGAAACGGATACTACCAACGGGGTAATATTCCTGTAGAAAATCGTGAATATCTTGCGGAATCGCACCTAATTATAGCCTTTCTATTAATTCGTATGTATGTTCTTGAACCAAGAGCGGAAAACCGGATACTAATACAAGATTTTAAGATACAAGTATTATCTGAGTATGAAGAATATAAACCGCACTTATTACGACTATTTGCAAAATCGGAAGATACAAAAGAAACGGATTATGAGTTAAAATCTATTGAAGATGAAATTGAGAAAGCACTTAAAAAATTCAACGATTTATGTTGGATTATGATAGACAAAAACACGGAAACTTTTGAAATCATGCCATCCCTCAATCGTTTACTGAATATGTTTGAAAATTATATCATCAATACACCGATTAGCCATGAATAATAAAAAATTTCCTCGTATATATAGCCTTTCAACAGTAGGTATTCGTAATCATTATAATTCAGATTATCGTTTTCATCCATTTCGGACAGATTTTGTAGGTGATAGCGGTGTCGGAAAGTCTATTATTGCAGATGTATTACAACTAATATTAGTCGGAGAAAGGGAATTTAAATCTGCTACAGATTCAAGCTCTGAACGGGAAGCAAGAAAGTTAATCATTGAACGATATGGATATGTATTTCTAAACATTGCAATAGATACGGACAAATTTATTGTCATTGGAATGTATATATCAGCCACATCTATCGACCCTTTCATCATTCAGGCTAATATAGGATTAGATGTATTTGAACCTCTTTCTTCACCTCTTATATCCGAAGATTTTATGTCGGGGGACGAGATTATAGATATAACGAACCTTCCTGAGAGGATGAAAGAAAGTAAACAGGTTTATGCTGTAAAATTGTCTTTAAATAAATATCACGAATTGCTTGAACAAAACAAAATCCTTCCCATTGATCTGAAGACAGAAGGAAACTTAAAGAATTTTGCACAAATCATTCGGGCATTTTCTCGTGGCAAAGGTTTTAAAAACAATTCGAAATGGCTGAAAGAATTTTTCTTTAATGATGATAGGGAAAATATCATCAAAATTCGTTTTGGCGAACAACTTGCAGATATAGCACAGGAATTGAGAGACCATAAAGAAAATAAAGACACATTAGAAAAAGTGCGAATCAAATATGAAAAGTTCAAACATCTTTTTGATTTAAAAAAAGTACGGGATGCAGCACAAAAAGATTATTTGAAAACAAAAACCATATTTCATTATCAAAACAAGAATGTTGCAGAAAGAAAATGCATTCAGCTTCAAGATGATATAAAAAATATCAATCATAAAGTAGCCAGTTCTTTTTTGAGCTTATTTTCAGCAGAAGCTGAGGAGCAACAGAGGAACGTAAATTTTTTAGCGGATAAATTATCCATCATTGAAAATGCTCAAGAAAATATAACAACGTATCTGACTAAAGAATCCGTTGCATTTCAGAAATACCCCAAACTTGACGAACAGTACATTCAAGTGCAAAAAGTAGAAGAATTACTTAATACTTATAAAACATGCGAAAAATTGCGAGAGAGACATTCAAAACAATTGAGAGAAAAGCTAGAAAAGGGCTACTTGAAAGATTTGGGTAATGAATTGAAGAAGCAAAAATTATATGAAGAATGGACAAAATCTCCTTGGGCAAAAGGCACAGATGCTGGCTCTGCTTTTTACAAGAAGAGAACAGAAGAAATCAATACCGAAATAAAGCGACTTACTACTTTAAAGAATTTTTCAGATGTCACTAATACTAAATCTCTAGCATATTGGACAATACAGAACAAGCCATCATTATCACATGAACAAGAAAGTGTCTTGTTCAACTTAGACGCAATACTTATTGAGAAACCTGTAAGTATTGAAAAGAATGCACAATATGTACCAAAACCAGAAACTTTTTTTAGAAACTTAGAAATAGGCGAAAAAGAAAGCAATCCGAATGGTTTTTGGGTTGGTTGGGGCGGCATTAGGAGATTTGTACCTTACATACCCGAACGATTTTTCACAACGAAGAATAGTGACGAAATTATGGGATACTTCAACGAAAAATACAAAGATGCAGCAGAAATCATCAATTCATTAAGAAAGGAGAAAGAAACTATAGAGGCTATGCAAAAAGTGGCGTCTAAATATGGCGAGAATGTAGTTAATGCCTTTATTCGTAGAGATGAAATATTTGCATATATCATTGATGAAAACCTAGATATTACTACCAAACAATTGGATGAATTGTTGATTGCTCATTTTAATGGAGAAGACATCAAGCAAACCAAATCAGAGCTTGATATAGCCCGAAATCAGAAAATAAAGGGAGAAATGGAGCAAGAGCAGGTGAAAAAAGATATACAACAAGCCTACAAAATAGAATTCTCAAAAGAATTTTCTTTTGCTGAAGTTCAAACCGCTATTAGACAACTTCACGAAAAAGCAAACAGATTGCTCTTATATAAACAAAATAGAACAACTCGATTTAGACAATTATTTTCAACTTATATACAAAGCCATGAAGATTTAGAAACGACAAGCATATTAAATCTTCGTTCGGAATTAAATGATAATTTAAAGAAAAAACATAGTTTTAAAGAAGAAATAAAAGTTTTAAAAACCAAAATTAAAGAAGAAGACCGTCTTTATTATCAGGCACATTTAGAGTATCAAGCACATTCAGGTCAACAGGTAAACTTAGAAACTAATATTGTAGCCAGCCCCGAAGAAAAAGAGAAATTATTCTATTCTGCAAAGAATGCTTATAAGCAAGCATATGATGATATTGTTATAAAGTTTTTAAGCGAAAAAATGTATCAACGTTTCATGGAGTCTGAAGATTATTTGGCACTAACAAAGGAAGTTGTTAATGAGATTCCCGCGAAACGGTTAGCTTCAAATGAGGCTGATGCTTTACAGCAAATGTTAGATTTTCTCAAAGAGTTAAATGACATATATATCAATATTGGAAATCGGAAACTGAATTTGCTCAAGGAAATTTTTCAGGATGTTAGAGACGCTGTCAGCGATTATGTTGCAAAGATATATGAGATTGGAACCTATTTTAAGGGTTCAGACAAAGAAATATCACAAGGATTTAAGTTAAGTCTTACTTGTCCGTTTTCTTTAATTTATCCAATAGGTTGGATTGATATGTTTTTGGAAAAACTTAATGATTCTATAAAACAAGAAAGTATTCATCAAGATTTATTTGCTGCATTAAGAGAAAAAATTGATATTCCTGACATGATGGCTACAGCTTTTGAAAAATGTGGTGGTTTTAAAAATGCGAAAATAGAAGACCTATTGAATCCCAAAAACTATTTTGATATAAAATTCGAAATGAAGTCGGATGATGGAGAAAAGAATGTTGGTAGCGCAGGTCAGACCTATGCAGTTACAGCCATGTTATGTGTTGCCCGTCTTTCCTTAGTTGAGAAAAAAGAAAAGGGGACACAGCATAGTGGATTACGTTTTATGCCTATTGATGAGGCTGAAGGAATTGGCAGCAACTTTGATTTACTTGAACGAATTGCTAAAGCCAAAGATTATCAGTTAATATCAATGTCGATCAATCCCCTTGATGATTTCAGGGAAGGTGAACAATATTTGTATATTCTCAACGGCACTAAAAAGCGGAAAGAGCGAGTAAGTACTTTTGCTATATTCAGTAATACCGATGAAATTCAAAAGATATGATAAATAAACAGTTGACATGGCCTGAGTTTAAAGCATTATATCAATTATACCACGAACGAAAAACTAATTTGAAAGTACAGGACCGCCCATACTTCAAATATCTAAAACGAGAAGGGTATATTAAGACAAAGATTGGTTCAACTAAAACCATAGAGCCATACAGTAAATTTGACGATGAATATAAACGGGAAAATATTGAAGAGTTATTTCACAAGTATTATTCCTTTCTGTCGGAAAATCGAATTTTGACGTACCACACTCCATTTTCTGAATTTGAGATTAAGAGCCTCATGTACATTAAGCAATGTGAGAATGTCTTGGTTGATAGTGGCCAAACACTATTATCTGAAATACGAAGTAAAATAGAGGTAGGAAGAGACGGACGAAAAGGAATTTCAAAATCGTTTTTCAAATCGGCCAAACATATTGAAAAGGGTTCTGCATTGGAAGATGCTGTTTTAAAAATAATAGGGATAGACAAGTTTCCCCAAAACGAAGGTCAGTGGATTTATCGTGTTCCATGTAAAAATCCAACATGTATAATCCTATGTGAAAATCGTTATTTTCTTACTCTTAATATTGCTCAAAAAAGGAATGTTGAATTATGGCACGTTGGCGGCAATAATACCTTGCCGATTGAAAATTTACCTAAAATTGAGTATCCGATATATTACCTGTGTGATTGGGACTTGATGGGATTGCAAATTTATGAGCGAATTTATCATCAGATTGAAATGATTAAGGACAAAGCCTCCTCGCTACAACTTCTAAATCCCAACGGTAAACCCGAACGAATCAAAGATACAGAAGATTATCACCGTAGTAAATGGGATAAAGCTACAGAATTATCATCATTAACTGCTAACCTATATTCTTCTAAACAACTAACAATGATACAAAGTCTTATAAAAACAGATGAATGGATTGAGGAAGAAGGGAACGATATAGGTGAAATAATCAACGAAATAAAGAGTAAAATAATATAAATTTATAAATAAACATGAATATAATCCCTGCTAATATAAATACATATTCACCTAATTATAGAACAAAGTGTTGTCGCATATGACATTCTGCATACTCCAGCAATGGTTTTGAAAGGAGAAGAAAAACGAATATCCCAATCAATGTAGGAATTTGTTTCAGCAAGATTTCTGTTCTATGAAGGTGTAAATGCCGACAAACCCCATTATTCTGATAGGAATGTTGTTCTTTATACTGCTTTTGATTGTTCAGTCTATGCTATTTTCGCTAAAAAAGAATCAATGCAATAGAAGAGTTTGTTTGCCAACAAACTCATGATTCTCTAGCAAGCCAATATAAAGAGATAAATAGCCAATTCTTAAAAACTATTCATTTTCTTATTACAGAATGTAATGCTAGTGAGTTAGAAAAAAATCAGATGATAGTTCTATTATAGCAGCTTATGATAAAATTCAATATAATACGACAATCTGTAAAAAAGAACTTGAAAATAAATTGCAGCTTATTCATGAGTTTATAAAACTTCTTGAGATCGGAGAAAAATATATTGAAAATGAAAAACAGGAAAAAAAATAACAAATAGCAGAAGAATATAAAAAATATAGATAACAATAAAACAATTATTGATAATGAAAAGGATAAATTGCAGAAGTATCTTGAGGATTTTGTGGCTGGATTTTTCCAACTTGATATTATAAATAGACTATACAACACAATAGATCCTCATCCAGAATATAAGAAAATTTGTTTTGAATGTGATTTCTCACATAAAGATCTAAGGCTAAACATTTTAATGTTCTCAGAACAAGAAAACAAGGAAAGCATTGTACCTAACTTATATTTTAGTACAGCACAGATAAATATTCTTGCTTTTTGCATATTTATGGCAAAAGCATTGTTTACAAAGACTGACACTGGAGATGATTTGGGATGTATTTTTATTGATGATCCAATACAAGCACTTGATGACATTAATATCTTGTCAATGATAGACCTTTTAAGAAATGTTGCATTCACTCTTGATAAACAGATTATACTTACAACACATGACAAAGATTTCTTTGAACTATTAAAGATGAAAGTACCTGACAGACTTTTTAATTCGAGGTTTATAGAGTTCAAAGAAAGAGGAGTGTTGGAATGAGATTTTGTTGTTATTAAAAATAAATAGACTCTTATAATAATATGTTTTTTGCTTGATAATTTAGTATAAAAGACCACTATCTTTATCCCGTTGGAACAAGGCAAATTCCTATCGGAAAAACACAGAAGTTATTAAGGTGTAAAATCAGGTGCTTTTTTCGGAAAATACTCATAACTTATTGAATATCAAGAATTATTTTAAATTCCGTTAGTCCCGTACGCACCGCTTAAAGCTCTGAAATCGAATGATTTCAGAGCTTTTTTGTTCAATATACCAGGTGTTCCACCTAATAATAATTACATTCCAAACCTTGATGTATCCACCTCTTTCAGATTCTTTTTCTTATACCCCCCAAAGCGATAACTGAGATTCAGAGTAAAAGCCCGCGAATAGAAAGCACTGTTCATATCTAAGTCCTGTCCCTTGAAACGAACTTTTGTCTTAGGCATCCCTGTATTAAGAATATCATTACAACGAGCGGAAAGGCTCATCCTGTCGTTTGCAAAACTCCATTTCAATCCGGCAGTAAGATTAAAGATGGATTCAATATCAAATGTTCCTTGTATAACCGGTGTTTGTACATTCCCCATCAATTCAAAAGCCAGATTTTTATTCACTTTAAAAGTATTATCCAGCATAGCACTGAACACCCACTTTTTTCGATTGAAAGGTATATCAAAGAAATCATCACAACGTTGCCTCATCTGCATACCGGCTACAGTCAATCGAGAATCCAACCAATTTCCTGTTTTGAAAGGTAATATGATGTTTGCCCCCCACAACTGCATATAGTTCCAGTTTGTATTTTTATAAATTAGCGCCAGTCTGTCGGTAGATTGATAAGAAGTTTGTATAAAGTAATCTGGAGTATGCATAAAGAACAGGTCAAAAATATATTTTTGCTTCAAGATATAACTCCCGTTCAAATTGTAATTAGTCATAGGTTTCAATCCCGGCGTTCCCCACAGTTCAGTGTACCCGTTGAGATAACTAACCGACGATTGCATATCCCAATAGCCCGGATACGTCTTATCTGTAGATAAGGAGAATTGGAATGTATGCTTTGGCGTTTTAAAGTAAGTCAGCGATGCCTGTGGATAAACCGCCCATTTATGATAATTGCCGATAGTATAATATTCTCCCGTAGCCGATACTGAGAACGAAACTCCTGTCTCGTAGTTTTTACTGAGTGACACATAAAAATTAGTAGTCTGCTCTTTCAGATCGGAATACATATTCTGAGTATGAATATCCCCCACTACCTTATCATAAGTTTGAAAATCACGATCTTTTGCAAACCGATAGGATGCCCCATACCCTAAACTCCATCCTTTAGATAATGAATGTTTTTGATCTGCATAAATAGAATAGCGATCTATTCTTTGTCCGCCAACCATTGAAAAACTGCTTTGCCTGCCATCCTGATAGTCGGTATAAAGACTTTGATGATTGTCGGATTTATAATGCGTATAATCACCACCTATTTCAAGTCCAAATCCTGAATGATACTGCAATGTGACATTATTCATCCGCGTATCAAGATATTTATCCACATTACTGGTTTGATAATTCCCTGTCGTTTCGCTGCTATTATGCTGATCGGGGCTATAGCTACCTGTATATATCACATTAATTGTATGATTGTCATTGAAATTATACTCAAACGCAGTTCTGAAATTGTGATTCCAATACTTACTGCGTAATTGCTCATTCTGGCTGATATCGTACCGTTCATTCTTCAGTGCATGCCTGGAATCGAGGTCTATATATTCCATATTCTTCACATCATTCGCTCCATACATCACATCAAAAGCCATTTTGGGTGTCGATAAACGGAAATTCCCTTTCATGCCACCGCTATTAAAATATTGATTCTTATAATCAGCACTTACTTCTCCTTGAAAAGAATAGTCATTCGAGCGTTTTAAAACAACATTGATAACCGCTCCCCGTACATGATATTCAGGGGGTGCACTATACATTACTTCCACTTTCTCCACCCTGTTTACCGGAGTATTACGCAAAAGAGTTTCAAGCTGCCCGACATCCATTGTGGTAGGTTTTCCATTCAGGATTACAGTCAGATTTCCTGCACCGACCAGAGTCAACACTCCCTTACTTTCTTGCACTCCCGGTAACCTCATCAATGCTTCATAAGCATTATTCACTACTTGCTTTTCAGATAAAACAGCGAGATTATAACCTAAACGTCCATTCTCCACTTTTACAAATGGGCGTTCCGCCTTTACCACCACTTCATCCAAAGCATAATCCTGAGGCTGCAACTGAATAGTCCCGGCATTTTTCCCATTGCCGGTTACTTGCTTCGTATGAAATAAAAGATGTTGGATAATCAAGCGGTATTTTTCTTGTTGGCCATTCAAAGTGAATATACCGTCAGCGTTTGATATCGACGCATCTATATAAATAGAGTCTACCGTTTGCAAGACAATGGTTGCCCCCTCTATGGGGCGCTGTTCACTGTCTATTATCTTGCCGCTAATGGTTTGTCCCCATACGACTATTTGAAAACTGCCTACTACAATATAGCTGATTACAGATAAGATTACTTTATTCAATCGCATCATTCTATGTCATTTACAGATACTAATGCCACCATTAGCTCGGATTACAGAAATTTCATGTTTTGATTTCTCTGTTTATAGACGAAGCGAAAAAATCATATTTGGTTTATAAAGAAGAAAAACATTTAATATTCTTAAATATAAGATTCACCCACAACTCTTGATGCATCCGCTAATATACTCTCGCTGCCTTACCAAGTCCATATCAACTCCATACCCGCTCCGTATCAAGTCCGTACCCGCTCCGTATCAACTCCCAATAAAGGTACCTTTATACGGACCAGGTACGGAGTTGGTACGGACCAGACACGGTTCAGGTATATTTCAAATATTATTTTAGAGTTTATTCAGCAAATGTGCCTGTAGACATAAAGACTACCGAATACATAAAATAATCCTCACCCTCTGTTTGCGGTTGTTCAAACAGTTGCTTATAAATAGGCTCCGGCTCAGGTCCGAAAAGTAAATCTGCATCCGGAGTGTAAATACCACAATACCATACAGGAGCCGCTTTCATATTAAAACGCGGAATACCTTCTATTACAAATTTATAAAATCCAACCTTTTCACCATCTTTTACGACTCTTGTCAACCCTCCGTAATTGGTACCCATATTATATCTCAACCCTTTTAAAGGAATATACCTATCTTCAACCAGACCACCCTCTGCAAATTTCTTCGCTTTACAGATAAAAGGTATTTCATATTCACCACCTTCGGGAGACAGGATAAAAGGATTAGGGCCATCTACTTTTATAGTGTATTCATACTCTACTTTTGCCTTCGATATTACATCTATCAATTTGTAGACAATGCTACTCCCATCAGCAGGAGGATCAACCAAAGTTCTTTTCTCAACCCATAAAGCATACTCATAGCCTTTTTCGTAAACGAAATCAGTAATACCTTGAAAATCCAGCGTTTTGTAGTCGCTTTCACTTTCTTCTTTCACCAGCATACAATCAATGGGAGAATCACTTCCCCAAGGCTGATAAGTACCTGTTTTGTCAGAAATAAGCATTTTTACAGTTTTTACTTTGTCTTGCGGTTCATCATCACTACAAGCAACAAAGCCAGTGATTGACAGGATTAATAGCAATAATCCTAATAAGCGTTTTGTCTTCATAATGTTTTCTTTAAGTCTAGTTTTTTAATTATGCAAAGATATACAAAATCTCTTTAAGCTTATTATAAACAAAGCCTTTTATTTCTTTTCTCAGAAGAAGCTTGAATAGAATTTTAAAGGAGATAGGCTATATGAAGATATAAAAGCGTACCTTCGTCAACAGAATGAGATATCGAAGAATAACAACCACCGGACAAATCCGGGAAAAAAAGAAAGAGCGCAGGCAATCTATATATGTCTGGCTGATAGTAATTGTGATCCTGGCAATACTTGTCGGAGTGGGTTATCTGGCCACTCCCAGTACTGTATTGCTCCAGCAAACAGCATTTCGGGGTATCAGTTATCGCCCACTCATGGCATTCGTGATGCTTTTCACCGCCATTTTTATCATTGTTATTGGCATACTACTGGCAGATAAATACACAAAAGTCGGATATTACCTGAAAACCATCGCCTTTGGCATTGTTATAGGAATGCTTTTTCACGGTATGGGTGTCAATCTGTTACTGAATATGAATCATTGGTTGGCAAGCAGGACTCCCGTACGCAAAGAATACAGAGTAACAGAAATCCGTTTTTTAAAGCCCAATAAATTGGCTCGTTATCGGACCATATTGCCTGAATGCAGAATTCTGAAAGCTGTCGACCAGGATAATCCTGACGACTGTCTTTACTTCCATGTCCCCATAAATGCACAAGTAGCTATGGGATGTATATTGCATGTTACAATAAAAAACGGTATCTTTGGATGGAAAGCAGTGGATGAATTAGAGTTTTACAACCCATAAAAGAGGCCGTATCAACAAAGGATTATCATCCATTCTGATATGGCCTTTTCTTCATTTAGATTTTCTTCCCGATATAGAATACATAACCATAAAAGTCTTTATACTTATAGTATAATTGTTGCTCATGGCGCTGATTGGCAATCAGTTCTTCAGCCGCCTGGTTACCCGCATATTTTCGTAGAAAGTTTTCTTGGGCTTCAACCTGCGGCATATAGAAATGTTCGATCCAGCAATTTTCCGGTATACAGAAACAGGCTACAGGGATATATCCGGCCTTCTGCATCTGTGCCAGCTTATTGGGAATCGTATTTATTTCAGGATAAGCATCCATCCAGAAATCATCGATCTCAGCCGGACGTTCGTCAGTGAACCATGATACCTCTGATACGGCAATATAACCACCTTTCTTCAAAAACGAACGCCATAGATTCAACCCGTATTCAAAACCAATATTATAGATGGCTCCTTCCGACCAGATAAGATCTAATTCTTCATTCCGGAACGGGAGTTCATCCATTGATCCAATAATACCTTTCACTCTATCCTGCAGGTTAAAGTGCTCGGCATTACTATTGAATTGGTTGATAAAATCAGGAAACAAATCAATGCCTGTAATTTGCCCCGGAGTATGTTGCGCCAGCGTAATCGTTTGGCCACCTGTGCCACAACCCAGATCAGCAATCAGAGATTTATCCGTAAGCCCCTCAACAAAGCTAAGAGCCTTGATTGTTGTTTCAGCACTTCCCGGTCCCTGACGTTCTACACTTGAAAAGTATTCGCAGATTAAACTAAAATCGAATTCGTGAATAGATTTATTTTCGTTACTCATGATGCCCACAGTTATTTACTTACCGAATCCTTCTTAACTTTAAACATTCAACATTTTTTTATATCTCCACAAAGATAGGCAGACTTTTTATTCCTGCAAATTATCGGAAGAGAAAAAAGAACACCACCCTTGCGACCTGTTCCTTTCGCCATAACTGTAATTTAAGTTGTTATTATATTTTCCTTATTTTCTGACACTCAGGACAATAGTAAACCGATCCTCCAAGATAGGCTTCTTTGACAATTACGCTGCCACAACGCGGGCAAGGATTCTTCCATGTTTTGGAAGAAAGAATCGTTTTATACCCTCCCTCATTTCCATAAAGGTCCGTCTGGGTATCACGGCCTCTTCCGGAAGTCATAGCCATTAAGGTATCCTTCAGAGATTTGAAAAGTGCCCCTTTCTGTCCATCCGACAAGTCAAGCACTTTTTGTTTCGGATGAATCCCGGCATTGAACAGAATATCCTGCGTTACCCCATTGCCTACACCCGGAATACGTTGTTCGGTAGCCAGCAGAGCTTTAGCCGTCAATGTCTTTTTGGCTGAAGCAAATAATTTCTCAAATTCCGCTTCCGTATAAGCATCACTCAACGGAGAAATACTTTCACGACTTATCGTATAATATTTATTGTCGATAACGCCATCAGGATAGGCACTGATAAAACCATACATGGCAACCGTGAATACAAGAAACGATTCATCTTCAAAAGTCAGCAGCAACTGGTAATTGGCAGGAACTTTATCACCCGGATTATAGTAACGTGCGCTCACCCCATCACCGATATTCATTATCACATTGCCCGACAGATAAAAATCGACAAACATTCCATATCCTTTAGACGACAAAATCGTCTTTCCGACGAGCAACTTCCCATACTCCAGTGGATCGCCACTATAGAACGTGAACTTATGAGGCTTGGTAGCATTGAACACTTGCGTTATCGTTTTACCGCTTAAAACATCATTGGCTTGCTTACTCAATGTAAGTACTTCTGGCAATTCTAACATACTCTTATATCATTTAGTTATTTATCAATAGGAATATAAATCTCCGTCAGCAATTCCTCAACCGGCGTTTCATCCGGTGTATTAAGATACACCTCAAACGTCAACGGACGTTTCTGATGATACATACTGTAAGGAAACCATTGATTATAGATCGTCTTATAAAATTCTGGTAAATCAGAATAACTGCCTTTATACCTGAAAACAGCGTACATCCCTCCGGGAATTTCCCGAAGTAATAATTTCCCTTCGGAATTGACACGCCCTTCAACAAGAACCCCGATATAGAACCGCCGTTGTTCCATCGGTGTAACCCAAGGATTATCCTGACTTATACTCACAAAACGATTACCGGGACCATTCTGCAAATGAACTGCTTTATAATGCAGTAATTGCTTCCAGATTGTAGTGTAAGCATATTTATCACGAAAAGTATCACCTACTTCTATGCAAACGGCTTTCAAAGTATTGATACGTCTTATTTTAGCCTCAGGCATACTATCCGGTTCTTGTTTCGCATTGACAGATTTATACTTTTCGCGATAAGCTGACATTGAAATACCGAAATGCTTCTTAAAAGCCTTTGCCAGACTAAACTTTGTCTGATAATTAGTCTGCATACCTATCTCTTCAATACTCTGTCCGGTAGCGATAAGCAGATGGGCAATATATTCCAGCCGTAAACGTTGAATATATGTACCGATATTCTCACCGGTAACATTTCTGAAAACCTTTCGGAAATGGAAGAATGAAAGGTGAACCATTTCAGCCAACTGTTCGGGATCAAGCTCATGAAAGAGATTTTGATCAATATAAGTCCGAACCCCATTGACAGCTTCATAGTGAACATGTTGCGTCATCTCTTTCTGTCGCCAGCGTTTCAGGGTGGGAAGACGCTTGTTCAATAAGGTTTTTAATTCTTGTGGAGTATAGTCGGTTCCCGAATACCAATTGTACTTATCTGTGTATTTCACCCAGATATCCACCATTTCATTCATAGAGATATCCACCGTATAGTTCCCATCTTTCAGACAATAGTAACAATACTCGTCACTGCAAGAGTGATCGGCATTGGTACCTAAATACTCTTCCACATCGAAACGGAGGGGCATCCCACAACTTTGACAGTACTGTTTGTCCACTGTTTGATTCATGGCACAAATATACGATGCCTATTCCGGATATGATTATCCAAAATAGGCATCTTTTATGATTTGCTCCTGTTTTTCAGAGTAATTGTCTTGACTTCATCTCCAAATACTTGTTTATCACATCAATCGAGAGATTTTCAGGTGTAGTCAATAACGAATAGATACCATTCTGTTTCAGTGTAGATACAATCAGACGCTTCTCAAAAGCAAACTTCTCTGCAATGACATGGCGGTAATATCCCTCCGTATCCTTCGCAGGAGAGGCAATATACGTTTTCATATCAGCATCTTCAAAGAAAACAACAAGCAAGCGATGCTGACGATTCAGTTGCTGCAAATAAGCCAATTGGCGATTCATACTTCCCATACTGGAGAAGTTGGTATATAAAACCAGGAAACTGCGTTTACTGACATGTTTATTGAAATGCACGCAGAGAGAGGAAAAGTCCGTTTCACCAAAGGTAGTCTGCTGGCTATAGAGATTCTCAAGCAGAGTTTGCATCTGACCGGGAGCCTTTGAGGCCGGAACAAACGAATCGAAATGTTCATTGAAAGTCACGATCCCTGCCTTGTCCTCTTTCCGCATGGCAACGTACGAAAGAACTAAGGAAGCATTGATTGCATAATCCAGTAAAGTCATTCCGCGAAATGCCTGCTGCATAACCCTTCCCTTGTCTATCACACTGTAAATCTGCTGTGAACGTTCATCCTGATATACATTCACCATAAGTTCATGCCGGCGGGCACTGGCTTTCCAGTTGATTGTACGGTAGTCATCCCCCTTGACGTACTCTTTTATCTGTTCGAATTCAGTATGATGCCCCACACGACGAATACGCTTGATTCCCAGCTCCGTCAGATTATCACTCATTGCCAGCAATTCATAGCGATGCAGCATCAGATAAGAAGGATACACTTTAATATCCTGCTCCTCTCCGCATGTATAACGCCGGGAGAGCAAACCTATCCGACCGGTTACGAATACGCGAATCTGTCCGAAACCATAAATCCCCCGGCTTGTCGGACGTAAATGATAACAGATTTGTTTTCCTTCATTCGCCTGAAGCTGTACCCGAAAACTAATATTTCTCTGCTGAAAAATGAAAGGTACTTCATCGATAACCTCCGCAAAGACGGGATACGGATAGCAGCTTTCCACCCGAAGATTCACCGCATTTTCGTCCCCATTGGAAAAACGAGCGGAGCATTGACGGAATGCCCGAATCCCACGAATCCGGTAAAGCATATATCCGTCTGCCAGCACCGACAGCAAGAGGAGAAAAAGCAACCCTTGCCCGATGGTAAACAACGGAGCAAAAGCATACCCACTACCCATCAACAGGATAATTAGGATGAGAACCATATAAAACCGACGGGTCAGAATCATTTCGGAACTTCTACCTTATCAATCAGGCGTTGCGTTACTTTCACTGGTGAGTAGCCCTCCATTTCAGCTTCCGCCGTCAGGATGAGACGATGCTGAAGTACGTATGGAGCCACAAACTTGATATCCTCCGGTGTCACAAAATCACGTCCCTGCAAAAGCGCATAGGCTTTCGAAGTCTGCAACATTGCCACGGACGCACGTGGAGAAGCCCCCAGATATACAGCTTTACTTGTACGCGTCTGCTGTACAATCAAGGCGATGTACTGAAGCAATGTACGGTCTATAAACACCTGCTTCATCAGATTACGAAGCGACAAAAGCTCCTCTTTAGTAATAGCCGGGGTAATGTCCTCCAGCTTCACAAATGCAGCATTCGTATGGTGACGCTCCAGAATATTCACTTCTTCATCCAATGAGGGATAATCCATCGTCAGCTTCATCAGAAAACGGTCAAGTTGTGCTTCGGGCAATTTATAAGTCCCCTCCTGCTCCACCGGATTCTGTGTAGCCAGAATCGTATAAAGTTCTCCCATCGGATAGGTCGCTCCGTCAATGCTGACCTGACGCTCTTCCATAACCTCGAACAAGGCAGCCTGTGTTTTGGCAGGAGCACGATTTATTTCATCTACCAGTACAATATCAGCAAAGATCGGACCGCGATGAAAATCAAAATCATTGGTTTTCATGTTGAATACCGTTGTACCCAGCACATCACTCGGCATCAAATCCGGAGTAAACTGGATGCGGCTGAAATCTGCATCGACCAGACGGGCAACCAGGCGTGCCAACAATGTTTTCGCCACTCCCGGCACTCCTTCTATCAGCACATGCCCATTTGCCAACACAGCGGTCAGCACCAAGTCCACCATCTGTTCCTGCCCTACAATGACGGAAGCAATCCGGTCTTTCAACTCTTGTATTTTCTCGGAAAAGAGAGTTAGATCCACCCGTTTTTCTGTATTCTCTTCCATAAACTTCTTCTTTATATATGATCGATTATTTCATTCATTTTATCAATAAACTGCTTCATTTGCTCCGCAGTTATCGTTTGCCCTCCATAAATCACCGGTCTGACCGTACGGATAAACTTACCGATTTCTTCCGCACTCATGCCGGTCTTCTGAGCAATCCTATCGAAAGAGCGTTCATCATCCGCCACGTCTTCCACATCCACCTGAATTTCTCTTCTCAACTCTTCGGCAAAGTAAATATACTTTTTATGAACCAAATCGGCATGGTCTTTCTTCTGAAAATAAAGCGTACCGATCAGTTCCGTAAACTCCATGGATTTATTTTCCGGTTCATGAATCACAGGTATCACACGTTGTCTTCTTCGCGCAGTAAATGTCATAAAGAGCAGAATGGCAATCATTGTCAGATACAAAGCCCAGCGAAGCGGTCGTTGCGAAATAAAATAGCGGAAAGGAGACATCTGTACCTGTGCAGCTTCCTCCAGATATCCCTCTGTGCGTATTATCGGAAACTCTCCCATCTGAGACAGCAGACGGAAAATATAAGCTGCATTCTTTCCGTCCAGTACACCATAATTGGTAAAAAGCAGCGGAGTAGAAACCAAAATAATTTCCCCTTTTCCCCACGAACAAGACATGGCAACCGGAACATTGCAAAGGGTATCCACTTGCAATGAATCAAACTTCACCCCAAAGTCATATCTGAATTCATCTGATGAAATAGATTTCTCCGCCAACACTTCCACAGAGAGCGAGTCCTGCCAGAAATAAGAGGAACACAATTGCGGATAAAAACGAAAGATCCGCCGGGGATAGACAGTAGAATCTCCTACCCAATGCAAACTATCCTTCGACAACAACGAAGCGGCATACTTTCTCAACACAATCGGATTAAAATAAGAGTAGCTACTCTCAAACCCCAGTGTATCCCGTAAGTTTCCTGTAAATGAATTACTCACCAACATTATTTTATTTCCCCGCTCCGCCCCTTTCAACAAGGCATTCACATCTACATCTGTCAGAGCCAGATGATTGTTAACAACCAATATCGCCCGGCGGGAAACCGTATCTTCCTGCTCCAACTGATAAAAGGTTTTCCCGGATACCGAATATCTCATCGGCAATGAAGCAGAGAGTAAACTATCAAAAACAGCACATCCGAAAGGCTGTTTATCATAGTGGCTAAAAGTAGGAGTCCATACGAATTTCTTCGGCAACCGACATTCTATTGCAAACATCAGGACCAGAAAGGATACGATACAGATGATAAACCAATGGCTTCCTCTCATACAGTGCCTCCTTTCTTCACCTCTTCCTGCAAAGACTGCATGACATGAAACAATGCTTCTGTAGCTTCAAAATTTCCATAACGCACTCGCAGGAAATGATTGGTCAATTGTCGGAAAGCGGGCATCCGCACTTCATAAACATATTGTGTAGGCGTTTTGTAGAGCTGCCAGTCTATACGCTTTTCATCACTGAGTTGTTTCAACGTCTGCAAATACAGCAATCGTACCGCTTCCCGGTAATCACTACGCGAAAGCGCGTCAGCAATACCTCGCGCAAAGTCAACTCCATAAATAGTGTCTTCTTCCACTGCATAAGGCAAAGCATTTTTACGGGAAATCATGAATAACTCCGGTCGCTTCTTGTAAACGAACCAGATTATCAAAATTAAAAGAAGGATAGCAATGCCTATCAGAATAAGCTCCGAGTATTCCTCAGCAAAATGGCTGCCGAATATTTTTTGCAGAATCTTTCCAAACCACCTGTTGAACCATTCAAACACATTAATATCAGGAGCCATCAACTCACGGCCATAGTCATACGCCGGATCAGATTGCCACACGGCAAGCTGGGTAGTATCACATACCAATGTATCAGCCGGAGAAGTTATCATTTATACAAATCTGTTTTTAGAGCTTATCAAAATTATCGATATCACTTTCCACCATGATATTGTCCACCTTTTCCGAAGCATGCCCGTACTGATACGCCAGACCTACAAGTGAAAAGATCATAGCAAGATAAGCACCGAATGCCTGGACAATGGCCAACAGATAAAGCATGAAATTATATCCTACCGATACCGTAGCCTCACTGCCTCCACTACTCATTGCAAATATGGATTTCACAATAGTGCCTATATACCAGGGCATCATCGTCACTCCCTGCAAGATACCGGCAATCAAACCCATAATAAGGGAAATCAGGAAAATACCTCCCCACGTAGCAAAACCCAGACGAAAAGTCTTCTTCAAAGATTCCATAACGGAGATATCCTCAAAGAGATAAATCGGTGCCCAAAGAGCAAATGGTACAGCCAAAATAATCACAAACGGAATCACCAGGAACAGGACAGGCCAAAGCAATGCCGCCATAAATCCCATAATCACCCCTAAAAGTACCATTAAGAGCAATCCGAAAAGAGTCATCACAACCAATCTTTTCACATTACGGAGCAACATCGGCCTCAACATCCCCAAAGTTACGCCTTGCAGACGTTCGTCACGTTCGTTGTAGGTTCGGATCAATGCATAAATCAAAGAAGTCAGCGCAATCGTTCCTATCAAAAAAACAAACATGTACAGACTATAATAAGAAAAGAATGACATCATTAGAGATGCATCAGAAGATACGCTGCCACCTGATAAATCAGCCAGCACCGTCATATATCCCATCATCCCGTTCAAACTCAGCGCTTGAATAAGACAAATCGGTAAAAGCAGATACGTAGTAAATTTCAGCATCAGCTTCCAGTTTTCTTTTATAAAATCAAAAGACGCACTCAGTTTCTCACCGAAATTACGTTTTACATACATTGCGATTTTAGGCTTTTGTGATTCCATGTCGTTTTCTATTAGGTAGATAAATATAGTAGAATAAAATAAATGTCAGGGATGTAAAGATCAGGCCGAGTCTCAACATATCCGGCAGTTGGGTATGGCGTGTGAGAAAACCCTCAATAAAACCTGCCACAATAAACACAGGGACTGTCCCCACTACAATTTTCAATCCTCTTTTCGCTCCTCTTTTAAAAGATTCCAGTCTTGAATAAGTTCCGGGGAAAAGCCATCCGTTACCTAAAGCCAAACCGGCAGCACCGGCTACAATGATAGCCCAGATTTCGAGCGTTCCATGCAACCAGATGGCAAGCATAGAATCCCAAAGCAAACCGTGCTGATAAAAGAATGTTTGGAAAGCTCCCAACATGACTCCATTACTGAAAAGCATATAACCTGTACCAAAACTGGTCAATATCCCCATTGCGAAGCAGTTGAAAGAAACCATAATATTATTCAACGTGATTCCCAAAAACATCGGAACCTCAGATGAGCTATTGTACACCGCCATGGGTTCGCCATTCGCAATATTGTCCAACGTCATGTCTACATAAGAATTCCCCATAATCAGGCGGACAAAATCCGGATCAGCAGCAGCGGATATAACACCAACCAAGGCACTCACTATAAAAATCAGGAATGAAACCAGCAATTCCCGGCGTGCGTCGTGCATAACCAGAGGAATTTCCTTCGTCCAGAAAGTGATGACTCTCGACCATTTCTCACGCTTGTTCCGATAAATTTTATTGTGTAAAGCAGAAGCGAGATTATTCAGATAGATAGTAATACGGGAAGTCGGGAAGTGCGTCTGCGCAAATGCCAGATCAGCAGTAAGATCCGTATACACATCGGCAAGCCGGTCAGGAGACGAGTTTGTGGCTTGCTCCACCACGCCTTCGGCTTCTTTCCATTTTTCTATATTCCGACGAATAAACGTTACTTCTTTCATATTTTTACTGACTTCGAATGAGTTTTGTCTGAAATCAATAACAAAAGTAAGAGAATAATGATATATTTGCAACGAAATACTTAGAAATATTCAATCAGCAATGGCAGAATCTACTATTCTTACAGGGCAATTTGTCCGCATCAGCCAGACGCCCGCCAGTATTGGCGAGCGAATCATTGCTTTGATTATTGATTACGTTCTGATTGGATTCTATATATTTTCAACTGTAACGGTATTATCCAAGCTCCGCCTGCCTTCGGATTTCACTATGATTTTCTTCCTGGCGGTAATCTATTTACCGGTGCTGTTCTATTCTTTTCTATGCGAGATGTTCAATTACGGACAAAGCCTTGGGAAACGACTGATGAATATCCGTGTTGTAAAAGCTGACGGTTCCGTTCCGAGCATAAGTTCCTACTTACTCCGGTGGCTCCTCTTCCCTATCGATGGTCCGATTACCGGAGGTCTCGGACTATTAGTCGCTCTATTAACCAAAAACAGTCAACGGATGGGAGACCTTGCCGCGGGTACCATGGTTATCAAAGAGAAAAACTACCGCAAAATACATGTCAGCCTTGACGAATTTAATTATCTGACCCAGAACTACCAGCCTACTTATCCGCAAGCCGCTGACTTATCGCTGGAACAGATAAACGTAATTACCCGAACTTTACAATCCGGGAAAAAAGACCGCATACGGTACATTGCACAACTGACAAAAAAAGTTCAGGAACTTCTTTCTGTGACACCCCGTGAGAACAATCAGGAGAAATTTCTCCAGACCGTTCTCCGCGACTACCAGTATTATGCATTGGAAGAAATCTGATATCTCCCAAGCAATACGTAATTACACCACAACAAAGCTCTCCGATTTAAAGTTACTGTAAAATCTTCCGGAAGTTGCCGTAAACTTCAGTACACAATAGTCGGGATCAGTAACACCTTCTTTATAATACATGGTATCCCCGTCCTCCCATATCATTTCTTTACTGGCACTATCCGTCAACACCTCTACCGTGCCACGCAGCATTGCTCCTCTATAAAACCTCGAATCACAAAAATACATACAGGCACGATTGTTTTCCCGGAATTGTGCAACACGCATCGATGAAGTATTTGTCGACAGATAAATCGTCTTTATCCCTTCCCGCTTCCGGGGTTGCAACATAGCTTTTACATTTGGGAAGCCTTCTTCATCCACCGAACCCAGGAAAGCGATTTTCAATTTATCAATCATATTCCCGATTGTTTTTTCCGCTTCTCTCATTCTATTATTATTTTAATGGTTATTGAATGAGGCAAAGATAAGGACACAACAGAAAATCGGCATAACAAAAACAAAGGGAGAAATAGTACTTTTCACGGTTTATGCATACTCCGGTAAACCAAAGGGGTCTCACCCGTACATTGGCGAAAGCATCGCACAAAATAAGAAACAGTAGAAAAATGAAGTTCAAATGCAATCTCCGAAACAGGAAAATCGGTATAGGCAAGCAGTCTTTTCGCCTCCTCCATAACCTTATTCTGAATATATTGTTTTGCACTCATTCCCATAGCTGAATTTACAATCTCATTCAGGTAATTGGAAGTGATACAAAGTTTGTCTGCATAATGCCGGACAGAATGGTGTTCTCTCATATCTGCCCCGACTAATTCAATAAATTTACTGATATGTGTACCACCCGCTTCTTTGTTCCCCTCTTCCATCGAAATCAGATTCTGATAGGCTCGGTTCAGTAACATCAGCGCCTCGTAAAGATATGCCCTCAACACATGTACATCGTCCTGCCTGTATTGGTCTATTTCTACCTTAATATCATGCAAAAGCTGAAGCATACGCTTATAAAGTTCATCGGGCAAGTGCAATCCGGATGCAGTTTTTTCCATCTTGAAGAATGGAAGATGCTGCACAAACAGAGGATCTTTAAAGAAGGAGGACAAGAAGTCATCTTCAAAAATCAGAGCATACCCATTTACAATCCGACCGGTATCCCAATTCCGCACCTCACCCGGTTTGGAAAAGAAAACATCACCGGGAACAGCCTGATATGTCCGGTTATCAATAGAAAAACTCCCTTCCCCTTCCGTTACAAAAGTAATGTCATAATAAGTCAACGTGTGTACGGCGCTTTCAGCCAGGAACCTCTTTACATATTTCAGTTCTACCACATCTATCAGAAGTTCACTTCCATACTTATTCTTATAGAATGTATACCGAGGAATTGAGTTTTTCATCTTATCAGTACTAAATTTATTTATTTACAAACTTAAATTCATGCTCATTATATCTGTTGCCAACATTGGGATACTTTTGCAACAGCTTTTCTATATCCGCCATATCCTGAACTGACAAATCCACATCAACCGCCCGAACGTTCTCTTCCAAATATTTCATCCGCTTAGTACCCGGTATCGGAATGATATTCTCACTTTGTGCCAGTATCCAGCTTAATGCAAGTTGGGCAGAAGTGACACCTTTCTCCGCAGCCATACCGGCCAAATCAATAGCCAGACATTGGTTATTTACCCAATGCTCACCAGTGTATCTCGGCAAATGCCTGCGAAAGTCATTTTCACCCAATGTCTCTACACGGATTGCATTGGCAACCAGCCCCCTACCCAATGGTGAGAAAGGAACTAACGTAACTCCCAGTTCCTTGGTCAGTGGCAGGATCTCTTTCTCCACATCGCGGGTCAGCAGAGAATATTCACTCTCTACAGCGGCAATAGGATACACAGCGCAAGCTCTTCGCAAGGATTCGGGCGAACACTCACTTAAACCTAAATATCGGACTTTACCTTCGCGCACCAGTTCAGCCATTGCTTCCACAGTCTCTTCAACCGGAACAGCAGGATCTATCCGATGAGCATAATACAAATCAATGGTTTCTATTTTCAATCGCCTCAGGCTGTTTTCTACCGTTTGTTTAATATACCGGGGAGAACCGTCCACATAACTTTCACCACCACCAAATACACTGCCTTGATTATTACGTAAACGAAAGCCGAACTTTGTAGCAATAAAAATCCGGTCTCTTTTTTCACTTACCATCTTCGAAAGCAGTTCCTCATTGGCTCCATTCCCATACACATCAGCCGTATCCCAAAAGTTTATGCCCAATTCCAAGGCACGGTGCAACGTTGCGATACTCTCTTTTTCGTCCGCCACTCCATACGCAGCACTCATTCCCATACAACCCAGTCCGATAGCGGAAAGTTGCACATCTGTTTTACCTAATTTTCTGTACTTCATAATTTTAATATTTCATTTCGGTGCAAAGTTAGGTGTTAGCGTACGGACGGATGAGTACTATTCAAATCATCCTTTGTACAAATCAAATAGTTACCTTCCCCCTGACTTCAGTCGGCGACTTACCTGTATGTTTACGAAAGAACTTACTAAAGTAGGAAACAGACTCAAAGCCCAGTCCAAATGCCATTTCTGAAATAGAGAGATTGCTATGTTGCAGATATTGAACAGCTTCTTTTACGATTCTTTCTGCAATAAGTACTGAGGTCGTTTTTCCTGTCGTTTCTTTAATAACCTTATTCAGATGGTTCACATGCACAGACAACCGATTGGCATAATCAGTCGGTGTACGCAGAACTAATGCAGCACGGGGATAATCTATCGGAAATTGCCTTTCCAGTAACTCCATAAACAATTCTGCAATACGCTGTGAAGCATTCGGATGCGATTCATACTGATTAGCATCCTGCATCCTCATGGCCGTATGTATCAGTAAATGAAGATAACAACGCAACACATCAAGTGTACCTGTGTAACCGGATTGTATCTCTTCCTGCATCTGAGCATATATATTTTGTACTTTCATCAGTTGAGATTCATCCAGGAAGAAGACTTTGTCACCCGTCAGTTTAAATAAAGGTGTATTCGCCAAAGAGCCGTTCTTCTCTTCGGATTGCACAAACTGCTCATTAAAAATGCAAAACATACCCCTCTGCTCTTCACTGACAGACTCCCAAGCATAAGGCACAAGAGGATTGGAAAACAGCAGCGCCGGACGATCTACCAGAATCCATTTATCAGCATAATATAATTTCCCAATACCCATGATTAAAGTTACTTTATAGAAATCCCGATAGCTGAATTGCACAGTACCGAAATTGCACCGGCGGGAGAAGATATTGAAATATTCTTTCCCTTTAGAATAAGTTGCATCCAGTTTCGGATCGCAACGTTGTATTCTCTTGTAGAATTGAGGAATTGTTTCAGCCATTATATCTTGCATATCTATATTAGAGGACAAAGTTAAAGATTCTACTTTAATTCTATCAAAACAAACTAATTTACTCCACCATGCCACACAACAAATCCTTCCGTATCTATCTAGTAAATGCTATTTGAGAAATCCCCAAAAACTTCTAAAAACATACTAAATGTCAACACAAATTTTCTACTATAACATTTAATAGTATTCCACATACATTTCTATGGCATATTTTAGGGTTCTATCAGGACTTCGTTGATAAATTACGGGGAGCATTCAATAAGTTGGAACTGATAATGAAAGGAGAGCCTGCTGTTTATCTGGCCGATCCTGTTTGGCGTGAAATAGCTATTAGTCTTTGGGATACAGATCATGACGGGTTCATAACAGCAGCGGAAGCTTCTGAAAATAGACTTGTTTCTTTTGAAAATTTCGATAATGCTGCAAAAATTGAAATTCTTGATTTATCAGCATTATATACTAATATTACGCCATATATTGTAAATCTGACAAGAATTAAAAAGGTCATATATGGTAATAGTAAATACGCATCAAGTGTTAGCGCAAATTCCGCTAAAGGAAATACATCCATTGAATATGTTGATGCTGGTGATTATTATACCTCTATTGATTATGGTGCATTTTGGAAGTGTACATCTCTTAAAATAGTTATACTAAATAAGAATATCACAGTTATTGATCAAAGGGCATTTCAAGACTGTACTTCAATGGAAAGTTGCTATATAAAGGCTACGATACCACCAGCACTTGGTACATGGGCATTTGATAATAACCCATGCAAAATTTACGTTCCTCACGAAAGCGTTGCTACTTACAAAGCTGCAACAAACTGGAATCTGTATGCATCTCAGATATATGGATACGATTTCTAATAATCTTTTTCATACATTGATAAAGGCTGTATTAAACTGGCGCTTTCGCTCCATCCTGTTGCTGATTTATATATTAACACGCTTGCATCAGGTACATATATGGCAATAGGTTTTCCTGCATTCGTATAACCCCAACTACCGCTAAAAGTTGGAGGGACAATTGCACGACAGATAACTACTAATTCCTTTCCACCATTATTGGTGGGACGAGTTCCTATTGAGGTTATTGTACTTGGGAAATCTATTAATATACAACTCTTATTGCCATCTATTATATTATCATCACATACTTCACATCCTTCATTTATAATCAACTCTTCAATGGCCGTACCTCTAAAAGCACCTTGTTTTATCCATATAATACTAGATGGTAGAGTTATTTTTTTTAAATTTGAACACCAACCGAAAGCGTCCCCATTTATATATGTTAATCCTGTAAAGTATCTAAATTCGTCAAAAGTTTCAATGACATTATTCCCTTTGCCATAACCATTTACAAACATACTATATGCATTGTCATTACGATCTGAAAGAGTTTCTATAGCAGCTAATTCTTCTTCTGTTAGCATTCCATCATTATCATAATCAACCTTCCGCACAGTAGTGTATCCAGCAGTATTGCTTGTATTTCCTGTAGTTGCTTTAAGTAACACATGAAACACTTCTGTATCTATAAATCTTATTGCTGGACCACCTATCATCACCAAATCCAGTTTGTTGAATATATTCCTCAACGAATTCACAGAGTCCTGATAGTACTTTGAGTGTACTGTAATCTTACCATCAAGAACCGGAATTGGCTCCTCTCCTGCCAGTCCCTCAGCAGACAAACCTTCATAGGTTCCGTCTGCCAGATTTGCAAGCATATCAAGAGCATCAGCAGTATAATATTCTTCTTCGAAACCGACCGCACGAATGTGCTTCAACAGATGATTAGTACCTTGTGACTGCTGCGCCTCAATGATATCTGAGAGCAGCTTCACAGGCTTCAGTAAAGGACAATTCTCAATCAAAAAGTCGGTAATATTAACGGCACATTGACCAATTCTCAAACCTTCTGTCGTCAACATGGGAAAGTTCCGGAAAGTGATATACTTATTGTTGGCTGGATACTCGATGATTTCAAGACCGCCACCATTCGGTAATTTTATCTGGCTCAGATTAGTTCCATCTGCATAAACCTCTCGAATGTTGATTATTGTGCTTAAATCCAGAGTCCCCTGTAAAGTGGTAATATTGGATAAAAGTATCTTCTGCATACTACTACAATCAGCAAGCGTAAGTCCTGTTATAGAGATTATTACGTTATCTGTCTTACTTCCAAGTATGAGTTCTGACAGTCGTCTACCGCGTACCACCATGGTACCGGAAACATTCTTTTTATGCCAGTCTCCAATACTTAATAACCAGCTCGCCGCCTGAATCGCATTCTGTTGGTCGGCACTACCGCCAAGGTCAATAGTAATGCGACATGTTTCACCAGCCTTGGTGCGTTTCCCCGACACTATGGACGTACCGTTAGCGATTGCAGGATACATATCGAAAGCCGGAATGATGTCATAGTCTATCAAATCACCGGCAGCACGTACGATGATGGTATCGGTTCCATTGGCAGAGAATAAGCCATAATTATACTTACTCATAATATACATGATACGCTTCTTCATCCATGCAGTTTCCGCCGAATAAAAATCACCATGAGATTGCGTGATAGGATCAGTATCATTGCTGTAGGAATCATTATCATAAGCTATCTTGGCAAGTTCATAACGCTTGGCATCAGAATTTACTAACGTAGCCGGGAAGTACTCTTTAATTCCTAAATAATATTTCTTGTAGAAAGCATAGGCCTTGTCATAAGGAGTACCGGAAGACTGGCCGCATAAACTTTCCATAGCAGCGAACATCTTACGCATTCCCGCAGTAATCTCAGCACTGAAAGCCTGTTCTAACAGATTCCAAAAGACAGACGTCTCACCATTCCAAATAGGCTGACCGTTGTCGTAATAATCATGCATCTCACACCAATAGGGTTTGCGGTCCTGTCCCTGGTTGTCGATTGGAAAAATGGTATCGGCATCATCCAGTCTCCACCTCCATTTGCTCCCGGCTGTACAGAAACTATATGGATAAGTATTCTTCGCCCGCTGATCGGTCCCGGCCGTGAACTCAACGAAATTATGATGAAATACAGCATCGTTGATGTCGAAGTAGTTCGGTACAGTCGCCCGGAATAGCTGTCCGCGGGCAGCGATAAACAGCTCATTCAGTTGGTCGGATGTAAATACGGACAGCTCGGATGCAAGATATGCAGCCAACTGCGTTCTCAAGTTGATCTGGCCATTACCAATATCGGAAGGAATGAACTTTCCTTCCGCCGCCTCGTAATAATAGAGATTATAAAGGTTGGCATCACCGGCCTTGGCAATCCAGTACTCACAGCCCGTACTGCGATATTCAGTTATGGCATTGTTCAATTCGGCAAGTGTTCCATTGAACGGTCTGATACGATTATTGCAAACATATACAGTGTTATAGGCATCTATCCATTTCTGAGCTGACAGAGGTTCCGTTTCATCGGCATTCAGTTCCCCCGCATCAAAATCCCAACAATTGGTATTGTTATACTGGAAAGCCTCTTCATCAGGATTATAGGTCCAATATGGCTTAGTAGCATTCCAGGGAACACGGAACAAAGCCCCCAGCGGAGCATTGTCCGACCCCTCCACAGACAATAGCGCCGGATAAGCTTCCGTATCATAACCAAAGCAAAGGTCATCCCCTTTGTCTGGGCCAAATGTAAATTCTCCCATACAAGTATATACCTCCCGCCCTTCCTCATTCACGGATTTGGAGAAACCGATAAACGGCTCCTGATAAACAGCTACACGTATCTCGCCATCTGCTACCATTGCCTCGTTTCTCAGCCCTATTTCTTTATATAAATCATTGAAGGCAGCCACACTTCCGGCCTTATGATCCTGCATGGAACTCGCCCAGTTCTTCTTGGCTGTCAGACGTCCGGACTTCGGCACCCCATCAAACATGAGTACCTTGTTCTTATCGGTAGTCCCGTTGACATACGTGGCGATGGAGTTTATCTTATTGCCTTCAGCGTCTTTCAGCCCTTTCATTTTGAATCGGATATTCCACTCCAGATATTTCTTTGATGAAGTTCCCTGACCTTCCACCAACAGATTGGTGAGCGTGAAATTCCTTTCCGGTTTATCCTTGAAGAAGACTTCCAGATTACCCGCCACTCCTGAAGGGTTATTCAAGTTTGGGAAAGGTTTGTCAACAACAAACACGTTGTACAGCATTCTCGTGGCATTGAAGTCAATATTCACTCCTTCACCATCCAACACCTGATTGACATTCTTTTCTGTTCGCTTTTCATCAATTGTCACGAGTTGGTTGATATAATTCTTCTGTACAGCTTCCGAAGTCAGAGCCGAATCGTACACACGTAACCCATAAAGATAGAGGTTTGCATAATCATTGCCCAACGTTATCTTTCCGGTGTTTTTGAAGTAGTCATTACTTTCGTAGGCATACTGGCGGTTCTTCTTTCCGTTGATATAGATGGCGACAATGTTAAACCCAGCATTGCCATAAGCATCCGGCATGACAACCACTGTTAGTCGGATACGCACACCGTTATCTATAGGAACATCCTGTGTGGTACTTTCATGTTCAGACTGGGAGAAGAAGGAAATATTCTCGCCGGACACCTTTAGGCCGACATTCCCTTCGGCAATAGTAATAATGTTCTTCGAAGCATCCGAAGCGTTCTCCACTTTAAAATCAATCTCAATACTCTTACCCCTGCGGGCAGCTTCAATAGTGAAAGGCTGATAATCTATCACCGCAGAACTGCGGGCAAATATTTTCAATGCCTTCACACCTTCATCATCCGTCACCCATCCGTCATTGCCCCAGTTCAAGTTATTCCAGATCACAGGGATAACAGACTTATCCGCCTCATTCACAATGCTGCGGCTGTTGGATTGTGAGTTACTCCGTGTCTTGGGATTGATGTAAAGTACTGCACCTGCCGTGGCGGAATATCCAAACGAATTGTTCACACCAAATGTAATCGGTTCAATCAGATTGTTATTGCCACTGGTGACAGACACAACAACATCAAAATTCGCATCGTCATCTGTATCCACTTCCATCGGATAAGTAAAAGTGTTCTTTGTATTCGTCGCAATAGTGGTATTCTCAGAACTATATATTTCCGTTCCGTTTTTAGTTATAGCAAACAATGCGTCAGTCTGTGCGGACGAACCGTCATAAATGGCATAATCGAAGACTGTATTATCCTGCCAGTTGGTAAGCAGACCAGCCAAATTGTTCACACACATCAGCTTCACGGATTCACCCGAAGAAAAACACATGATGTTCACAGATACCAGTTTTGTCTGGATCGTATTGTCGGAATTCGAAAGGTAGAAGCTGACATTATACACACCGGTGGCTCCAGGATGCAGAAGCGTATAGATATAAGGAGTATCCAGATATACGGCTGTACCAAGATTCTGGTTATAACCCTGATTGTAATTATCTCCAGTAACTGTCACATGCAACGTTTTGCTGATGTTGCCATTAATAATCATTGGAATGGATATGTCTCCCGCAAATGCCATCCACCAGGCGAAGTTCGGCGCACTGATGCCAAGCGAAGTCAATTGCACGATATAAGTAACAGGAGCGGTAGTCTTGTCGGTATTCTCACCCTCAACACTTACTTTGATATTATTGCTACCGCTGGTCAGCCATTCGGACACGTCCTGCTTAACTGAAACGTTAGACGATATCTCCATCCGTTTTACAACCGTGAAGTCGGTGAACTTAGAGTTCTTTATCATAACCGTACAGAGTCCCAGCTCTCCGGTCGGTTTATATGGTTCACTGATGTCATCCCGATACTGTGAAACAAAGGTAAAGTCGAGCACACACTTCTCACCGTGTTGTGCAGTAAAGCCCAAAGAAGGCATATTATTCCGCACATACACGCTATACATGGTTCCGGCACCACCTGTCAGTTCCCGTACCATCTGCTCCAATGCCGCACCCATGGCACCATCATAAGCCGTGCCCGTAGTGTCACCGATAATTAACGATGCATCCGCAAGCTCATTAATCTTCCCTACTATTTCGTTCAGTTCTTCCGCTTTCAGAACATTACCCTTGATGAATATCTTATCCAATCTGTCCATAATACTATCCTAATATATCATTATCCAATATTCCCGAATCCAGTGTAAAATCAAGGTTCTCTACAATCTTCCCGCCCGGAGCGGACAAAGCATGCATAATCAGGTTTGTCTCAAGCATGGCGTTATCTGCCATATCCGATTCAATACGGCTAATAACAGCACGAGTGGCATGCCCCTGTTCATCCACCTTTCGCAAACTCATCACAAACCTTATGTATCCCATGTCAACAGCCTCCCAACAGATTTATTACCTCACGTTTGATAGCTGCTATAAACGAAGATTGTTTCACCACTTCAATAATAGCCTTACAATAACGTTCCGGTACTTCCACTTCCCCATCAGAGTAGTAGATTGTACGAGCCAGATCCTCGAAGCCGATATCAAGTAAAATACTTCCGTTGTACATCATCATATTGCCTATTTCACGGGCAATATCAAATACTCTCTTCTCACCTTCAAAAGAGACTTGTACCTCAATTATTCTAAAATTCACTTTCATTATTTCCTTTATTTTCAATTAAACAGTTCCATTAAACCATCCATTCATCCAATATGTACCATCATATAAGAAAAAATTAATTTCCGCCCTATTGGTTATTCCAAGAACTGAAATAATACTACCCTTAAAACTTATAGCTATTCCATTTCCATCAACATCTACCTGCTTAGCAGTTCTCATCAAATATACGATCTTTCCAATTGGAGGATTTAGCGGAAGATATACTCTTATTTTATTTTGATTAGAGCAAGTGACCCAGCCTACTGATAGGTCAAGCGTAGTATCGGCAGATACGTTCGTTACCTTTATTGCCATTCCCTCAATATAAGTATGAGATCCTTTAAACTGTAGCGATTCAGTAGGGCGAGCTGTCATCTCAACATCTCCATAGCTTCGTATCGCTATCGATTCATCTCCGGCCTGGGCTGTAACATCTATTCCAATCGAATTATCACCAAAAGCGCTTATACCAAGCGCCGTAATACCATCTCCCCGGATAGCGCACATTGTTCTGGAAGATGTATTGATCCTGAAGAATTTCCCTCCGTCCTTCTCTATTTCTATTCTTGCCAAAGGGTTATCACCGATATTAGAAAGTCCATATTCATTTATTTTAAATGCCCCGATATATCCGTTTTTCGAATTAACAGTTCCTGCAATCGTAGCGTTTGCCATTGACACATTCCCCTCTTCGTCAACGGTAAACTTACCTCCTGAAATAACTGTCTTCCCAATAAAGTTGATCTTATCCGCCTGTATCACCGCATTCGAAATCAAATTTCCCGCCTCGTCCTCCGTTATAAACGCACTGATATCCGTCTGTTTTACCAACCCTTCGGCGGTAACCCGAGTGGCGAACAGCCCCACGAAGTCGTCTTCCGTCACCAATCCGGCCGTGCTGATATTAGTCACTTTCCCGTCAGCGTCGAACGTGAATTTCTCCGTTATCAGCGAGTTCATCTCGGCGGTAGTTACCAGTCCGGACTTATTGACATTCGTAATCAGCCCGTCATCGTCGAACGTCACTTTCGCCGCCAAAGCAGTAATCTTCTTGTCGGTCACCTGTATGGCGGCGGCATTGGCGGCGGCGGCCTCTTGAGCGTCATCTGCGGTATCTTGTGCCGTGCCCGCATTATTGAACGCTTCCAGTGCCTTCGCCATGGCATCCGCCGCCGCGGACACCGCGGACGCTATTTTCGTTTCCGCTTCCCGGATGGCGGTATCGGTGGACGCCTGGTTCTGGGTGATCAGGCCGTTCAGCTCATCGTAGTTACCGCTTACCTGCAACAGGATGCTGTCCCCTAAATTCTTCATATACGCCGTTGTACCGTTGCTTGCCGGCTTCCAATGACCGATGCTAAAAGCCGCTTCCACCGTCTTGGCCGTCTTGCAGACAAGCGTGTCATTCTCGTATGTATAAGGAGCGACCGCCGGGTAAGTCGCATTCGTCCACAAGTCCCCCACGTCATACGCCTGCGCCTCCGTCGGTTGGGAGACGAAAACCCGCCGCTTGCCGTCCGCCGTGTCCTGGGCCTTGGCGGCATTTTCTAGAGCTTTAATCGTTTGTTGGTCAGTAATATCTATCCATTCCCAAGTGTCAGCAGACTTTACGAATCTATATGCCAGTCCGGAAGCTGTGTTATAAAACATATCCTGCTCATGCATCATCTTCAATTCGCTGGTATTCCAATCTATGGCTGGTATATTGGCTAATGTCGGAACGTATTCAAAGAACCATATCGTATATTCCTTATCTGTCTGTTCCTTTATCAGACCAAGGTCCGCCTGAAGTTCATTGAACATACTATCATAACTCTTCCCGGTCGCTTCGGAGATAAACTGCCCGATAAATTTGTTCAGGAACGGAGAAATGATGGTAACTTCTTTGCCTTCCAAAGAATATGAATCAATGTCTTTATATTGTTTGATAGAAGGGGCATCGTCGCCCACCGTCGAAAGGATTATCGCATTCTGTCGTGTTGTATCCGTCCGGTTGCCAAGCTGCACGATGGAATCGCCGGCTTCAGGAACACCGCTGCCCGTATCACAATCTGATTTTGAAAGATCGATATAATTATCACCTATGGCAACTACCAAACGCCAATAATAGTTATTAGTAACATTATGAGACGTTCCTTCCTTGATATTAAAGGTTTGTGCACGCACTTGGTCATCGATTCTAAATTCCTGTATGATGGATTTATCCCCACTATCCTGCTCAAAGTAACAGCGGTAACAGGCATCGTACTCCTCTACCTTTACGCACTTCATTGATGCCGGAGTCAGAATGATTTCCCCACCGACGTATGATAAGCGTTTGATGATTAGTTCAACGAAATATGCCAATTTCCGTACGAGGATTTCATCCACCTCAAGATAAGACCTTCCCGTCTCCTGATTATATTTAAGGCTGAATCCGGTTCCCAAATCTCCGGAAACAAAATCGGAAGACACGATGCCAAAGATATTCTTAAGTTCGTCAAAGATAGCCGTAACCACATTGGAATCACTGACAGATATGCTATGCCCGCTATTGCCTATATATAAACCTTCAAGAAAAGTAGTAATTTTTGCGGCAATATCCGCCACATCCTTCCGTAAAAACTTATCATATACCGGGCTGTCAGCATCTACATCATACGCCTTGTCAGCATGACCGGCATTGTCGGCATCAATGGCATGACCGGCTTCGTCCGCATATCCCGTTTTTGCTTTCCTTATCACACTTTCATAAGAAGTTCCGTCATCACTCACCTCTAACTTTTTCAGATAGATATAGCGGTCATCATCAGTACTGATTTCATCAAGCGTTGCTTTATTGGCATGCGTATGACCATCACCAGTAAAATCGGATGAAGAAGAACCATCTACCGATACAACTGTACTTGACACTCCATTTTCGCTTGCCCTCCCCAGCTCTCTCAGTCGTTTGCTGCGAGGCTGCGCTGTACGCAATATTGCTCCTGATATATACTTCTTTTCCATAAAGTTTAATCTTTATCTGATGAATATTCGTCCGGACGAAGTTCTACTAGCTCCAATCGGCTCTCATCTTCTATCACATCCTGCTTGTCCGACAAGCAAATAAATCGTTTAACATCTTGACAACTTTCCGAACAAACAGCCAGGTCACCATCCAGTATTCCGGCAGTTCCTGTCAGCAACGTCTTCCGTTCTGCATATTGACTATATAATGTTCCGATAAGTAACTGTTCTGCTTGTGTAGTCCGTCCGGCACGAGTAAGTTCTTTTATCTGAATACCATCTTCCGTCCGGAAAAGCACTCCTTTCCCAGTGGGACTTGTATCAGTCATTGTTCCGCATATCGTATCCAAGCTAATTCCTTCTTTGGCACTCTCATTTATGACACCTGTATACTCTATATCATCATTTTCCGCATCGTCATGAATTATATTTTTACGTACCATATCAAGCTGTGGAGCTTTATACAACAACCAGCGTATTTTCTGATACCAGTCATCAGGTGCCTCCTTTATCTTTCCTTTGGTCCATTCATATACCCATACACCAGCATAAATACAAACTTCCAAATATCCGTTTTTTTTAGGATAAGGTATATACTGTCCCTCTTCCAACCTCTGGAACGACCTATATATATCTTCTAAAGATAACCCTATATTATGCCGGTTCTTTTTCCATCCCTGAATACCTGATTTTTCATGCCGGTCAGCCGGATCATACCATTCCAGCCAGCAACTTTGATAGGATGCAGCACCATCCAGCCACTCTCCTTTGGTCTTATAAGACAAAGCCCCTCTCAAATCTGTACGTTTAGCAATATCAGCATTAGAATAGTGCATCAAAGCATTACCGTCATCGTCATACAGAGTTACGGTTACAGGTATCTGTACATAATTAAACCGATAGTCCAACAATTCGTAATTACTTTTTTCATTATCACTACTACCTTCCGTAAAAGGGTTGTAACGAGCATCCAGTAGCATATCCATACTTAAACGTATATAATATTTTTCACTATCTTTTTCAGATAATTTGGGTATGAAAGTACGATAAGTACGCATTATCACTTGCTCTGGTTTTTGCCATGGCTTTTGAGGAAACTTATTGGGTGTTCCTCCGGCTATATGTACTCCTGTAGACATCGTAAATGCCACTCCATCAGCCGGCTGGGCACCAAGCAACGGAAGTATATGAAAGTAAGTACACAAATTCATCTCAGCCAATCCCGTCCCCTTCCTACTATCCGGAAAAATAGCAAATGAAAGATTTTCATAATCAACATCATTTTCCACCCGCCATCCATAATCAACATAAAAAGCATAGTAATATACTCCCGGAGGTGCACCTTCTCCACGTATATTAACATAATCTGCGGAGTATTCACCTGTATACTTAATTTCCTGTCCCAACAATTTTCCATCTGAATAAGGAGAGAAAGTTATTTTTACATTATTAATTACTTTGTCTACCCCCATTATCTGGTCATCACTTTTCCAGAGAATTCCTTTAGTGATTCCATGTAAGTAAAGCCCATTCAAATCATATACCCATATCTTTCCATTCTTCTGTATCAGTTTTAAAGCAAGTGGTTGCAACATCCCCTCTATCACTTCATAAAGCGTACAGGCTTCACCGTCCTCATCATAAAAGTTATCGCTCCGAACACTTATTTTATCTAAAGTCGCTCTTGTGCCGCCTTCTTCCAGATAAGTACTCAGATAATCCTGATTTAGTTCTCCATATTGTATTTTACTCCTACGGAGAGCATACTGCAATATATTCTCCAATGTACGCGTACCCGTCAGGTCATATTTCAGACGGTCCAGAATACCAAAATCACTGAATGTAAGCTTCACTTCATATTCATCGAAGGCAGAGTAAGGTTCTTCGTAGAATTCCGGATCAAGCGCACCACTCCAGTAAAGCAGTCCGTTACGTAGCACTTCCAGACGTATGCTACCCGGCAGGATAATATAAAGATCCTCATAAGTCCGGTCGCCTGGACTTACAATGGTCAGTGAGGCGGTACTACCGCATATCACTTCTTCTTTGTCAGTATGTGCCCACTCTATCACCAACGGACTATCAGCCGGAAATCGCAGTATACCTATCGACGAAAACGGTTCATCCGCTTCCTGATAAATGTCAACTTTCCACACTATACTCTCATGACTGAGGAATTGTCCCGAATATCGTAAATACTCCATAATTCTATCATTGAAGATTCATAATTGTTTGTCAACTTCTCCTAATCAGATTGTTTTCCCGTTCCAATATTCCTACCAAAGTGCGACCTTCTATTCTGAATACAACTTTTCCACCGTTTCCACCATCTGCAGGCTGTATCAGTTGTCTCAATCTATTAAGCGGAGCTACTACTTCCGGATTATTAATCGCCCCGGAATATTCTCCGAAAAGGCCTAAAGTGGGGCCATAGGCTATACCACCATAAGCAAACTTAGGCAGATTGGCCAAAGCAGCCAATACACTCGCTACAGCCGCAATAGCCAATATAGGCCCCACAATAGGAATACTCGACATACTGGCAGCCGCCCCTGTTGCAGCGACAGTTGTGTTAGCCGTAGCCTGGGTGGATTGGATGCCTAATAATGCCAAAACTTGCGGAATAGCTTGTCCTATTGCCTGTACTGCATTGGCTCCCCACTGTAACCATTCACCTGCTGCTCCACCTATCAGGTTACCAACATTTCCCATAGCATTCCCCATTGCTCCCATATTATCCGTCAGTTCCCGATTCTTTTCTCTTGCCAATCCCACAGCCTCATTCCATCTCTCCATACCGGTTAAGGGATCTTGAATATCAAAGTGCATCGGCTCGAGTTTCATATCTTTCAAACCTCCATCTTTGACGCCAAGTTTTAAAGAACTAGTCGTATCAAATCTTCCATCAACAGGAGCCGCATCTAAATCAGTCGGCTTCACCGGATGCGCTGCCTGAAAATTCATCTTATTTATAATAGATTGGGTTGAAGCTATATCAGACTGCAAATTGGCAATATCTACTGAGAAAGTAACGATTGCCTCAAGAGGTGCCTTTCGCTGCCTTTCTCTTAAATCGGAGAGTTTCGCTTCTAAATCAGCCAAACTGCCTTCGGCAGGTTTCAATTCTATATGAGGAGTAACAACAGGAGTATGCGGAGAAGTACTACTATTATTTCCTGTTATAGCTGCATTACCGGTTATTTCTCCCGCATTTGTTTGCGGTGCAACAGGTGTACCTAATACATCTTTTATCCGTTCTATCTCACTTTCATAATCCTGATTAGCCTTTTCTATTTTTTCTACGTACGGTTGTAATATCTTTTTCAAATTCCCTTTATGATTGTAATCTAAATTTCCAGGCAGTCCCTTTACAAATGTGTTCCAATCTTTCAATACATTTTCTCCCTTGCGAATGCTAGCAGCAGTATATTCAAAAACATCTCCTCCCGTTTTTCCTCCCAACTGTTTAATAAGAGTATCACGCATCTTAGTTAATTGTTCACCTTCCGTAGTAGCATAATTATCCCCTGCCTCAGATAAGGCTTTTTCTGATGCACGGCTACGGGCTGTTTCCCTAATAGAAGCACTCAGTTTATCATAAGCTGTTTTCGCACTGGTTACGTCAGTGATTTCAATGCCGAGTTGCTTTAAATAATCCCCATATTGCGACACAATACGGTCTTTTGCTTGCTTCCAGGCATCTGTTCCTTCCTGAGCCTTATTCAGTTCATCAAAAAGGAGATTTAGTTTTGTTGTTTCTGTTGATACCTCTTGTTGTACTGATTTATAGGAGTTGTTCAATCTTTCTTGTGCTTTCGCTGCTTCATCGCTATTGGTACATAACTTATATACAACAGTGGCTACGGCAGCAATCCCGGCTGCTGCTATCATCCAAGGGCTGGCAGCAATGACCATATTTAGAGCTTTGGTTGCACCTGTAGTAGTGGTTATAGCGGCACGAGCCGTTAAAACTTGCATTCGATATACATATATGGCACTTTGTGCTATATCTACGATTTTATTATACACTCCCTGAGCCCCAGACGCCGTCTTCGTTACGTTCCCTATTTGATTTAAAGCTTTCCTTATCTCAATCAAACTAACAAGCCCCGCTGTGTTTTCAGATAAAACAGCAAAATAAGCACCTGCATCGCCCGATAGTTTTAGCCAATTATTCCTAGCATCATCTATTGGATTCTGCATTAAACTTATATTTTGTGACATAAGGTTTGTCATTTTCATCGTACTCACCTGTATATCAACCATTAGTTTATTAATTTCTCGAAGAATACCAGAAGGATTATTTTTCAAATTAAAAACTACATCATATGTTATTTTTTCCATATCTTTGTAACATGATTATTAAAGATTAAACATATGGGACCTTATATTATACTTATTTGTCTCATACTCGGTGCTATAGGAGCATGGAGTATAGGTGGAATGTTATCTAAAAATGATACTTCTAAAAATGAGCCTCCACAACTCAGCAAATTTGAAGAAAAAATGAAAGCTTCCGTACAGAAAAGCCGCGAAGAAACCCTCAAGAAACGCGAAGAGCTACAACAACTTCGCGAAAGGTTAGCACGTGAAAAAGCTGAAAGAGAACGCCAAGAAGCAAAAGAAAAGCGTCGCATAGAAGAAGAAAAGTGGGCTAAATACAAAGAAGAAGCTCTCATGAATCGTAAAGAGTTACAACACCTTCGTGAAAAAGATGCAAATTCATCTGATGAAAACAACTCCTCAAATGATAAAGAAAAGTAAATAACATCCCTTCTTTACCCCCATTTCTTTGCTATCTCTTCGAACCTTTCTTTTGTACTAACTTCTTTCTTAGCTTCTTGTTCCCGTTTCCTCTCCCACGAGAATCTGCAAACATCCGTCGGACTCAATTTCTTTTTACTATAAGGTTGCAACATACAGCAAGCCAAAAAGCGTGTCTGCTCCCAATCATTCTGTACATTTCGTTCATCATATTGCAGCCAAAAACGATAAATAACCGAAAACTCAGCAGGGGTGCATCGGCGAAAATCGTCTAAATTCATCCCAATACACCCCATTGCCAAACCCAGTAATTCCTCAATGCCTACAGCTTCCTCTCCTGCCCCTTTTTTTTTGAGCCATCCTCACCCCCGGTTACCATACTCTCCTGAAACCGATTGAACTCGCTCAGGTCAATACCATCGGCAAAACGTTCAAAGCCAAGATCAAACGTCACCTCATCAGCACGACAAGCAGAACGAACACAGCAAAACATAAACATCGTCAACAGTTCCATATCCGCGCCGATTTCATTTACATCCTTACCCGTCTCACGCTTAAAGTCAATCATGGCACCCATCGTCACCCGATTAGGATATTCCTTACCATACAGTATTACTTTGTTCATACTCATGCTTTGGGTGTAACCACTTTAACTTCCACAGGCCCGCTATTCTCCAGCGAGATGCTGTAAGTAGCATCATCATCTGCCGCAGACACCTCTTCCAACGAAGTAATAATGAAATTGCCCTGACGATACTTCGTGTCTTCTTCTCCACGAAGCGCATACTTCACAGGAACAGGATTCCCGCTTTCCCACATCTCCAACAGTTTGTCATAGCCCATGCCATCACCGTAAAAAACAAATCCTTCGGAACTGATACTTACGCTCAATCCACTCACGGATTTCTCTTTCCATTTACCGGCAGCGGCAGCCTTTGCCTTCTCTTCCAATGTCGGTTTCACCGCACGGTCTTTTGTCTCAGCCGTGTTAGTAATCGTACACGTCTTACTGTGTCCCAGAGGGTTAAAAACATCCTCTACTAAAATGCCTACTAAGAGGTCACTTCCATGAACATAATCCGCATTCTCGTTTTCCATAAATTAGCTTTTAAGTTTTTAAAAATTCATTTATTGTCACGTTATAGTTTCTTTCGCTTTCTGTTTAGTTGGCTATTTTTGTATATTTACGGCTGTTTGTATTTCTTAGGTTTCGCAATTATAGGAAATTATCTAATACAAAACAAATAAAATCGGAGAAAATTTCCTACTTATTGCATAATTTTATTTAGGAGGGTTGTTCTATGATATTACAGCGGATCAAAGAATATATTGATTTAAAGGGTATTTCTATCTCCGCTTTTGAGAAAAGTATCGGAATGTCAAATGCTTCTTTTGGACGTTCCCTGAAAAACAATGGGGCTATCGGCACCGATAAATTAGAAAATATTCTAAAAACATATCAAGAGATCAACCCGGATTGGTTGCTTACCGGACAAGGCAATATGGTACGTTCCGGTTCGAAGATAACACTTCCGCCTCCGGTAACAGAAAAAAAAGGGATTCCCCTAATTTCCTACCAAACATTACCGACGCTATTTACCGGTAAAAAGGGAACATTCTCTCAAGCTACGGAACATTTCTCCCTACCTCTATTCAATGAGGCGGACTTTCTGATTCCGGTAAAAGACAACAGTATGGCTCCACAATATAAAGGTGGTGATATCATAGCCTGCAAATGCCTTTCCAACGAAGGGCTTTTCTTCCAATGGAACAAAATCTATCTGCTGCTTACCCCGCAGGGAGCACTCATAAAACGAATACATCCGGGAAAAGACGAAGAGCATCTGACGCTTGTCTCCGACCATACTGATTATCCACCTTTCCAATTGCACCGTTCTTTAATAGGTAATGTAGCATTGGTGCTGGGAGGATTATCTGCAGAATAGTCTATCCAAGTCTCACTAAATGATACACCGTCCCCCTATTCGTCTTCTTGCAAGGGATATCCAATTTCTTCAGCGAACGGCCGAAGTGCCCTATTTTGCTGACCGACAGTTTATCGCGGGTTTTCTGCTGTAGATAATTGAATATCTCCATTGCGGTCAGCCATTCCCCTTCCCGTTCTTCTTCCGTCACCCGGAAATAACAGTGGAAAAGCTGTTCGAGCGGACTGACCTGTTCAAAATCCCGGTTGGTCTCTTTCAGGATAGCTTCGTCCTCATCATTCAGCCAGTAGCGCTCACCTTTATAAATGGCATCCATGGCCTGAGCATACAATTGCTTGTAGTTGATGGTGACATTCGTATCAATAGGTGCAGTCACTTCGATACAGATAAAACGGCGGCTGCCGCTGGGATCGGTAAGCAGGTCCATCTGATTACTGGTACCGATAAACGAGGCATAACGGCGCACTTCCTGAATGGTAGAACCGTAAGGTTTCCGCAAATTTGCCACAGGTTTCTGCAAAAGATGTTTCAGAAACCCCTGCTGGTTGGAGCTAATCTGATCAAACTCATCCAGGTTCACCAGCAGAAAACGCCCCAGATAACGCTCCGCATCCTGTTTGCTCTTAAAATCAAGACTATCCGTATATCCAAAACGCAGTTCAGGCGGCAAAATAATGCGACAATAGGTAGATTTACGATACCCCTGTGCCCCAACCAGCAATGGCGACGTACTGTTTCCATGTTGGCGGTCGAGCCCACGCCAGTGAGCCACCATACTGAGAAACCAGCGATAAAACAACTCCCTCCAATGTGGATTATTGCATGGCACAAGATTGGCAAGCGCCCGGATGCGGTCTTTTCCGTCCCAACGCCCCACACTGCAAAGGTATTCTTCAACAGGATTGTACAAAGACACATACTCTGATGTCAGATAACGCTCCACGTCACGGTCCCAGGCACGAATCCCCTCTTTCAGGGCATTAATCGCCACCGTATTGCGTACCCTCCGATCCACCGGTCTGAAATAGAAATGAATGGAATTCCGCTGACGGTATTCCAGATCGTTCAACACCGTGTTATAACGAAACTCATAGCGCCGTTCCATAAACTCTTCCAGGCGCAGAGCGGTATCCTGCTCCGGAGTCAAAATAGTTTTAGAGCCAAAGCCCTTAGACTCTTGGTAAATATTATGAACCATAGCACGTACCGTTTGCTGCTCCGCCTGTGCATAATAATGAATAATCGTCTGCCTCACAACTTCCTCTTCCGGTATGCCCGCCTTGTAGCAATACTCCGCAAGGCGGACAAGCAACGGTTGGAGATTATTTCCCCGTCGCCAGTTCTCCATATCCCGGAGCGCCTTATCGAGGGCGGTTTCAAAAAGCATGGTGAAGGTCTGCGATGTTTCAAAACCCGGTTCCAGCCTCAGTAACGGATTTTTCTCAGCCAACTGCCGTTGCCGGAAGGTCTGTTCTCCGGGCATGGAGAATGGCTGTTCCAGACAGAAAGGTACTGCATGAGGATTGTATCCGGGATGTTCATCGAGTGTCATCCGGCAGCTTTGCATCAGTGAGGGCTCTTTCAAGGCAATGGGAAACGGGAACAACGGTTGATAGCAACTCACCGCCAGGCGATAGGCATGGGCATGAAACAATGCGGCTTCCTGTTCACGCTTCGGTAAGTTTCCATCCGGTAAGGCGAAACACACCCATATTTTCACACTCCTTCCGCTGGAACCGCAAAAAGCGGCAAACGTCTGAGGAAGCAGCATCGCCTGACGTTTCACCAGTTCAGCTTCCGCCAGTCCAGCCAGCTTCTTCACTTCAAGCTGAACCAGACCATTGTATCGTTTCATTCTTCGCCCTCCGTCTTTAGTCCGGGCGCACTCCACGGCAGGATAGACACGTGGAAGTTTGTCAATATGAGAGAATGCGGATTCAGTACCTTCCAACTGAGGGATGACAGTCCGTAACCCCGTTACATACCCGTCTCTGGTTTCCGTTTTCATCTTCTTCATCAGCACGTCGGCATCATAAACGGTCATCATCTCTCTGCCTGCATCTTTGTCATGTCTTATTGAAGTGATTTTCATATCATTATCTGTTTTGAATTTTATTTATATAGTATAATTCCTTTAAAGAGTTACAAAGATACTGCTCCAAAAAGCGAAAGTCAAGTATTTAAGCATATTATTCTGCATTTATTTCAAAAAAGTTCAGCTCATACATTTTGCAGTAAAAGCTTCAATAATAATTGAGAAATAAACAGGGAATCACTTGACTTAGCCCTGCTTATTTTGTATCTTTGTAGTAAGTCCTATTGGGTGTTAACCTTGGTCAACAGGCCGTGCAATGGAGGTCAACAAGCCGAGCAACCAACGTTGACAAGCCTGTTGACCAAGGTTAATACCCAATCATTCCTAAGGGTAAAAGGGATGTTCCTTAGGAGGAAACAGAATAGTCCCTAATGTAAAACAAATTAATACCTTATAATTAAAACAAGCAACTATGGCAATCTTATTTGAATGGTACGAAAACCCGGTGGCTCCCAACCAGTCACAAGAAGAAACAAAACTGCATGCACGCATCACACTGAACGGAAAAACAGGAACCGACAGGTTGCGACGCAAAATCCAGGAACGTTGTTCACTGACGGAAACTGATGTATCGGCCGTGCTCGACGCCCTGTCTCATGCAATGGGTGAAGAACTGGCGGAAGGCAGGCAGGTACATCTGGATGGCATCGGTTACTTCCACCCTACCCTGACCTGTACGGAAGAAATAAAGGAAGATACAAAACGGAAGAATACGAAAGTAAGGCTGAAAGGCATCAAATTCCGGGCGGATCAGGAACTGAGAAGTGAAATCGGAAATGTGAAACTGAAGAATATAAAACACAATGGACACTCCAACAAATTATCGGATGAAGAAATAGACAGCCGGCTAACCATCTACTTCAGTCAGCACCACATGATGACAAGAAGTGACTTCCAAAGGGTATGTGGCATGATGAAATCGACCGCAATGGGGCATATCCGCCGCTTACGCGGGGAAGGAAAGCTAAAAAACATCGGATTACAGAACCAACCGATATATGCGCCAAACGTGGGGTATTACGGTATAACAGAAGAAGTTATGATGTAGAAATGTAAAAATCCGGTGTGAGAGTAAGCGGCTTACTCTCACACCGGTTTTTTACTCTCACCCACACTTAATATTCTAATTATCAATAAGCTATTTTAAAAGTGAGGGTAGTGAGAGTAAACCGAGCCAACTTTTTATTGAATCTTGAGCAACATTAAATTATTGTTAATTACCCTTTCATACATCGAACCATGTTTCAAAGATTATGTTGTTACAAATGAACAGCAACCTTAATTATGAATTTAAAATAATGAATTATGAAGAAGAAAATTAAATTTTTAAAGAAAGAATCGCTGTTACGTTAATGAACGGGATTCGAGAAAGAGTAGATTATATGATTAAACTAACTTTAAACTTAACAAAGATCAAAGCAAACAAGAAATCTGCAACCTAACCCTCCCGCTTTATTCCTGAAAAGAGCAAACAAATAAACTACTTCAGGGCATGTTATATTTTATTGTATCAACTATTAATGCATTTCAATTATGAAAAAATCAATTATTTTATCAGCATTTGTTTTAGCAGCATTGGCTGCAAATGCCCAGACTACCGTACAAGGCAGCAAATTCACAGACAATTGGTCTATAGAACTAAAAACCGGTATTATAACTCCTGTAAGCCACAGCGCTTTCTTCAAGAATGCCCGCCCGGCTTTGGGAATTGAGTTTACGAAGCAACTTACCCCCGTTTTCGGACTGGGAGTTCAAGGCATGGGATATATAAACACCTCGAACAGTAAGACAGCTTTTGATGCTTCAGACCTTAGCTTATTGGGTAAAGTCAACCTGATGAACCTGTTCGCAGGCTATACAGGTACTCCGCGCATATTCGAAGTAGAGGCCGTAGCCGGTGCGGGATGGCTGCACTACTACATGGACGGCCCTGGAGATGTGAACTCCTGGTCCAGCCGTTTCGGAATGAATTTCAACTTCAATCTCGGAGAAGCTAAAGCCTGGACGATAGGAGTCAAACCGGCATTGGTATATGATATGCAAGGCGACCACAACCGTAGCCGATTCAATGTAAACAATGCCGCCTTTGAACTAACAGCAGGTGTAGCTTACCACTTTGGTGGTAGCAACGGAAGCCATCACTTTACCTTGGCTAAACTCTATGATCCAGCCGAGATTAGCGACCTGAACAATTCTATCAATAATCTTCGCTCACAAGTGAATGAGAAGAACGGTCAGATCAATGTCGACGCACAGAAGATCAGCGCACTGCAACAAGAAGTAAACAACTTACAGAACCGGGTAATCCCTGTTGAGACGGTAGTGGAGACCAGCCGTATTCCGGAATCCATCATTACTTTCAGACAAGGTAGATCTACAGTCGATGCCTCTCAGTTGCCAAATGTGGAACGTGTGGCTTCTTACATGAAGAAATACGCAAATACAACAGTGGTGATTAAAGGCTACGCTTCACCGGAAGGTAGTGCTGAAGTCAATGCAAGAATAGCTAAAGCACGTGCCGAAGCCGTAAAAACAATCTTGGTCAATAAGTATAAAATCAGCCCGTCACGTATTACTGCCGAAGGTCAGGGAGTGGGTGACATGTTCACAGAACCAGACTGGAACCGGGTTAGTATCTGTTCTATTATTGAAGATGCCAAATAAACAAGGCTAAAAAAATAGAGTAAATTCATGTAATGTAAGGGTTATCTTCTTGAAGAGGATAACCCTTTTTATTATGACATTACAGTCAGCCAGCGATTAATATTGCGTTTCTCAGCACTGAATTCCACACCAAGTTTTATCACTTCCCGTCTGTCAGCCTGATAAGGTATCAAATAATCTTTCTCATCAATTTGCTTCAACGCAGCCTCCGCAGTATCATGCAGTTTAAATTCGAAGACGTAAATGTATTGAGGAGTTTTCACTACAGCATCTGCACGCCCTCTGGCACTTTGTACTTCAACTTGAGTAAACTGTCCCATCAATTTAAAAACAAGATAGAATACAACTTGATAGTGACGTTCAGTCTGTTCATTCAGTTCATAAGGAAAGTCGGCAAAGAAAGCTTGCAAGCGGGTAAGAAAAGCATCATAATCACCACTCTCCAGTTCGTTGACAAATTTACCGATATAAAACCCCTGATCGTCATTTATCACTCCGGTATAGAACGGCACAAGGAAATTAATAAAACCATAACGTACTTCGTCATTGGGAAATTCCAACAGATAACTACGAAAACGCTCATTAAAGCCTTTGATTGTCAGATAGCCACTTTGATAAATCAACGGAATAGGATTATTGGAATCCACCCGATATTCGGAAAATACGGAAGAAGGGGCTTCAATGCCATTGAGCAAAGTACGCAAATCATATTTTGTTTTTTGCAAGATGTGGACGAGGAAAGTCGGAGTACCGGTCTGAAACCAGTAGTTGTCGAACTTATAACCGTCAAATACATTGAGCACACTGAATGGGTTAAACACACCTTTAGCAAACTCGCAGAAATGATAACCATCATACATAGATTTCATTCTCTGCAGAGTTTCTTCCCAAATCAGCCCATTGGCTTCTGCCAGACATTGAAGTTCCGGAGTAAAAACATCGACTAATTCCTGTTCAGTAATACCGCAAAGTGTGGCATACTGAGGCTTCATGCTGATATCATTTAGCTGATTCAGATCACTGAACACACTGACTTGCGAAAATTTCGTCACTCCCGTAATGAAGACAAAACGCAAATATCGATCGACACTCTTCAACACACCGTAAAAAGCTTTCAGAGTTTTGCGATAATCTTCCAATAACTCGTCATCACCGTCAAGGGCTTGTAACAAAGGTTTGTCGTATTCATCTATCAGGACAACCACACCGCAGCCGGCTTGTTCGCTAGCACGACGGATGATGCCGGAAAAGCGTCCGGAAAGAGTAATTTCGTCAGCACCTTTACCATATTGAAGTTCCCACAGAGTCAGTTGACGACCGAGAATATTATGCAGCCGTTCCAGTGAGTCATACTTTTCCGCATTCAAGTCCAAGTGCAGCACCGGAAACTTCTTCCATTCCGTCTCCAGCTGTTCGATAGCCAGCCCTGTGAACAGTTCTTTTTTTCCTTCAAAGTAAGCCTCGAAAGTAGACAAAAGCAAACTCTTACCGAAACGACGGGGACGGCTCAGGAAGTAAGGGATTGCTGCAGAAGCTATCTTCCACACAAATTCGGTTTTATCTACATACAGATAGTTACCTTCCCGAATCTTTTCAAACGTCTGTATCCCGATAGGAAGTTTACGCAACTGTGCATTATATACCATTGCCATACACTTTTCTTTTTAGTCGTTCAAAGATAATCATTATTTCCATAGCATCTTTCCCCCGACATATCAAAGCTGGTATTTTTTATCTATTCTATTATTTAAAGTATCCTACAGGATGATTCAGCATAGGAATCTGACTATCTTTCAGTTTTAATACTTTCTTCAACTGAGTGGCATCCATCGAACCTCGTGGCACTGTAGCCAATTTGGCATTAGCACAGAATAAAGAGATATTCTGCGAAACGATACCAACATCCATAGCTCCAACCACCTGATTTTGTGGTTTCTGAGCATCGCCAAAGAAAGAAACATCACTGACCAGTACCAAAGATACCGGAGCCGCTTTTACAAAAGTCTGACCACCTGCAACAGCATCGCGGTGATCTCCTTCAGAAACCAGATTTAACTGATGATTTTTCGCATCGTACACATAGCTCCCTTCGGGTAATATCACGTATACATCTACATCCTGCTTATTCAAAGCCGATGGAGCTGTCCGCTTTCCAGACTCCGGACGATTGATTCCGTTAGCAGCCCACAATAAATCCGACAAGTCAGCAAGGCTCAATGCTTTCGAAGCATATTCACGTGTAGACTGACGTTCAGACAATGCTTTCATTACCGTACCGGCACGATTCAAATTGGGTTTGGGTAACTTAACTACCTTATCAGCAGCAGAAGCAGCCACTGAAAGCACTAAACAAACTAACAATAGTTGTACTTTTCTCATAACTGTGGTATTTTAAAAGTTAAGAGGCAAATATACAAAAAAGGAATGAATTTTCATTTTTTGAGTATTATAGTATTCTCTTTTAGATAGGCTTTAATTTACTTACTAATAAAATCCTGTGGATGTTTCTTTACAAATTGTGACATCAATACAAAAAGACGGCCTCCATTATTCAACTCATAATATTCATTATCAAATTCTGTCAGAGGATTATCCTCATAACTTTTACTAAAATTTTCCGATGTACCGTCATCAAACTTTTCTAATTCTGGTTTTATTGTCTCGTAACAAGCATTAGCTCGTCTCATAAGACTGGAGAAGTCAATAGCTCCAATCAATTCCAAAGCCTTTTCAACTTCATACCGATCCTCACCCGACGGATTGAAATAGTATTGATTAAATCCTCCGTTACAAACTTCTCCATCCAATTCATAAATAAGAGAGAAAGCTTTTTGTGAATCGCTAAACCAAACTTCATCGCTAAGCAAACTCCACATAATTTTAGTATATAGCTCATCTTCAGGAGTTACATCTATCAACTCTTGCGTAATAGGCTCATAATCTTCAAAAACACCTTTACCAATATTTTTTTTCTTAAAACCAAGTAAATTCAAGAACCAAGTAAGCATAATAATATAATTTAAGATATAGTCAAAATTAACTCATTCAAATTCACTCTTTTCGGAAAAGACCGAAAGCATCAGGACAATGCTCCGCAAGATATAGACTTAGCGATTTCTTCCATATGTGTATCATCCGTTCCGCAACAGCCGCCAAATATCCTAAAATCATATTCTGATTTCAATTTCATCATACCTTCAGCCAAGTCGGCAGGAGAAGAAGATTGCAAATCAGCGGAACCATCCAGTTCACTATAAGACAATGCGGAAGTATTGGCCTGAATACCGATGAACCGTGTTCGGACAGCCTCGGTTTGGTTGAAGTTGTACGCAAGAGCTTCATAGACGATGCAGGGATGTACACAGTTTGTCATATAGCACACCGGTTTGCGAGATACATTATCGTCGATAAACCGGATAGCATAGTCGATGGTATGCCCATCAATAAGTTTCCCGTCTTTTTGGATGGTAAAACTAATGATATAGGGGATTCCGGTATCGGACATGGCCCTCGCCATACCCGTTGCCTCAGTCAACACAGGCATAATTCCTGCATACAGGAAATCTGCTTTCGCAAGTTTAAATAGTTGCGCCTGCCAATGATGAAAGTCGTGAGCTTCCTCAATGTTTAAAGTACCGGCGCCTGTATAAGCATCTCCTTTACACCCCATCAGACCGCCAATATACATTTCAATATTTGATGTCTCCTTTATCTTACGGAGGAACCTGACATTATCCCCAATAATAGCCTCATCATATCCGGCCTGAATAACTTGCTGCTTATTAGCCCGTCTGGTTGGAGTAGTAGCCAAGAACGGTAGATTGTATTTTCCAGCAATCCCCATGTAGCCCCGCCAAAGAGTTTCCAATGCCAGCCGCCTCTGTTGACTATAAATCAAATCAGCCATAGCTACACTGCCATTGATGGTGAGACCATACTCACGCTTCAATCGTTCTCCCAATGCCCCCTCCATCAGAACTGAAGAATGAGAGGCTATGCAAGTTTCAAAATCCATACAAGTCGGTTTTATATATTACTCGCAGGTATGTGATACCTGTTGCCGCAAAGTTACAGAATCTTTCCCGGCTTTAAGAATACGGATCAGATGATTTCCGGTAAAAACAGAAAACTCTTCTCTTCGAAAAATCTGAAAAACAGAAAAAAAGCATTATACTTGCAATCTAAAAACACACTAATAGCTGACTAAGATTATCATGTTATTAAATCTAACAGAAGAACAAATCATACAATTAGCCCCGGATGCAGCCTCCGTAAAAGCCGGAAGAGGGTTGGCGACAAGAGCCAAGTGGGTGTTGCTGGAACACAGTGACCGTGCTATCTGGGGGCATTGCCAGGGAAGCGGGAAAACTCCATACCAGACCGTAATCGATACAAAAAATGTAGCATTCAAATGTTCCTGCCCCAGCCGGAAGTTTCCATGCAAACATGGATTGGGACTCTTATTTCTATATGCCGCACAGGCTGAGCAGTTCAAAGAAGCGGACGAACCGGAATGGGTGACTTCCTGGCTTTCCAAGCGGGAAGAAAAAGCCGAAAAGAAGGAACAGAAAGCCCAAAACGATACGCCTGTAGATGAAGCAGCACAAGCCAAACGTCAGGCTATGCGCCACCAAAAGGTGCTGAACGGTATTGATGAACTGGAGATTTGGCTGAAAGACCTGCTACGCAACGGGTTAATCAATATACCTGAACGGGCTTATACTCTTTTCGACGGTATTGCCCGCCGTATGGTCGACGCCCAGGCTCCCGGACTTGCCAATCGGTTGAAAGCTATTCAGGAAATAAACTTTTATGAGGAAAGTTGGAAATACAAGTTAACCGACCAACTCGGAAAACTCTACCTCCTGATGAAGAGTTACCGGAACCTGGACCTGCAACCGGAAGAGTGGCAACAGGAAATCCGCACACAGATAGGTTATCCGCAAGCAAAAGAAGATGTGCTGGCGGGTGAAACAATTACTGACCAGTGGCTGGTACTCCATAAGAGAAGTCAGAAGATAAACGAGCTGAATAATGATATTTACTGGCTATACGGATGTCGGAGCAATCGTTTCGCCATCTATCTCAGTTTCACAGCTCCCGGAACCTTGGCGGAATTCAATCTTGTTCCCGGAAGTACCTACGACGGAAAACTCTGTTATTATAAAGGAGTAGGCAGTCTTCGCGCCTTGTTCAAAGAATGTGAATTATCCGAAGAAGCAATTACCCCGTATTTCTGTGCGAATCTGCAAGAAGCAACCGCCCGATACAGGGAAGCCCTGCAACAGAACCCATTTGCTGAAAATGTACCCGTATTAGTAGAAAATCTGCGACTGGCTGTTCAAGGGAAACAACTCTGTGTGCAGGATGCAAACAACGAACTGATACCTGTGCAGATGCAAGACATCACCCGAACAGACATCCTGTCCGTCACGGGTGGAAAGCCGTTTGCCGCCTTCTTTCTGGCAGACGCCAATTGCTGGGAGCTAAATTCAATGTGGTATCAATCTGACTATTATATTTGGAGAGATGAACGTAACTGAACCAATCATTAATGCAGCCTTATTGGGAACCGCTGCCAAAGAATTCATTCCGAACGGTTTACCGGAAACTCTGGAAGAAAACTTCCGGCTACTGCAAGAAAAGAGCGAAGATGCGGAAGACGCTTTCTATCAGTTTTCAGCCCTGACTTTCGCCTACAGCCGTGCCGGAATGGAACCGTTACCTGCCGGAGAAGCTATCGCCATGAATGAAGCTCCGGATGACAGTCTGCCCTATTTCGACCGGAATATCGGCGACCTGCTGATTCAGATGGTCAATGAACAAAACCGGTATCTTTTATTATATGCCTACCGGAAAGCTGTCCGGTGCAACAAGCTTATTCCGCCATTCTATCTGCGGACGCTAATCTCACATGCCTACGACCGCAATAATCCCGATAAGCACGAAGAGCAAGCACTGCTTTCTTCCTTAACAGGTAACCGTGGACGCTGGCTGCTTACCCACATGGAATTACCGGACTGGGGAGATACCGGAAACGAAACTTGGGAAACAGCCTCGCATGAAGAACGGAAGCGGATGCTGCAACGCCTGAGAAAAGAGAACCCCGAACAAGGGCTTGCCTTGCTGCAAACCGAACTAAAAAATGAATCTGCCGCCCACCGCGACGAACTGATACAATGCCTGCGCACCAATCTGAGTAAAGCGGATGAAAACTTCCTGCAAGAGATTGTCACTACCGACCGAAGCAGTAATGTAAAAGAAACCGCCCGTCGCCTGTTATGCAGTCTGCCCGACTCGGAACTGGTAAAAACATACTGTGACCTGCTGCGTGGAAAACTTCATTATAAGATGTTACTGGGCTGGTCATACGATAAAATCACCTTTACACCTGAGATGAAGAAATTGGGCTTGGAAGAGGTCAGTTCCAACAAGAAAGAAAAAGATGAAGAGTTTCTGCTCCGCCAGCTCGCCGAACGTGTACCGCTCAGTTTCTGGGCAGAGTTCTACGACTGTTCACCGGAGAAAGCCGCCGCAAAACTGGCAAAGAAGCCGCCATTCGGTTCCTACTTCAACTTATGCCAGCCGATAGAAAACTTCGGTGACAATCTGTGGGCGTATCAAACCCTGAAAGAAGATTCAAATGAAGCCTACGCCTCTTCGCTGATAGGATTACTGACGCCGGAGCAACGGGAGGAAATCAACTTCCAGACAGACAGCAAGAGCAATTATATTCCCGAACCCTGGTATAATGCGGACGGGACGCAATGGGGAATAAAATTCTCCACACGAGCTTTACAAAGATTGTTCCATAGCAATTATTACTATTATCCGAAAGAGATGGCAGAACGCCTGTCGCTATACTTTCCTCCGGAGATGTTGCCCAAAGTGGAACAACAGGCAGTGGCATACGATGCCGACCATGCCATTGCCAAATTCTGCCGACTGACAGCGGAGTATATGAGAATGAAAGAAAAAATAAACAGCTTGTTTAATGACAATAAATAATACAAAACAATATGAGTACTTTACTTAGACAACATGCCGAACAGCAATTCGCAGAAGAGCTGCACGAACTGAAAAAGAATGAAACAAACTCTGTTCCCGAAAATTGGGAAATGTCTCCGCAATCGGTAGTCACCTACCTGATGGGTGGCAAACTGAAGAACGGATTTGAAGTTTCACCTAAATATATAGGTAACCGCCGCCTGATGGAGATAGCAGTAGCTACCCTGGTAACAGACCGCGCATTGCTGCTATACGGGCTTCCCGGTACGGCGAAAAGCTGGGTGAGCGAGCATATTGCCGCTGCCATTTCCGGTAACTCCACACTGATAGTGCAAGGTACTGCCGGAACAGGAGAAGAAGCCATCCGCTACGGTTGGAACTATGCCCGACTGCTGGCAGAAGGACCCAGTGAAGGCGCACTGGTGCAAACCCCAATAATGAAGGCCATGCAGGAAGGTAAGATAGGACGTATCGAAGAGTTGACACGTATCGGCTCTGACGTGCAGGATACTCTGATTACGATTCTTTCGGAGAAAACACTTCCGGTTCCGGAGTTGAATAAAGAAGTACAAGCGATACGCGGTTTCAATATCATTGCAACAGCAAACAACCGCGACAAAGGAGTCAATGATCTGTCGAGCGCCTTGAAACGGCGTTTCAATACCGTTATTCTTCCTTTGCCGGATACGATTGACGAAGAGATAGACATTGTACGCCGCCGCGTGGAAAGCTTTGAAAAGGTGATGCAACTTCCGGCAGAGAAACCGGCGCTTGAAGAAATCCGTCGTGTAGTAACCATTTTCCGTGAGCTGCGGCAGGGAGCTACCAATGATGGAAAGACGAAGTTGAAAGCACCCAGTGGTACATTAAGTACGGCCGAGGCTATCTCGGTGGTAAATAACGGTCTGGCCATGGCAGGTTATTTCGGAGACGGACAGATACATGCCGAAGACCTTGTTTCGGGCATTCTCGGAGCAGTGGTGAAAGACCCGGTACAGGATAAAGTGGTATGGCAGGAATATATGGAAACAGTAGTGAAGAACCGCGACGGATGGAAAGATATCTACCGTGCATCAAGGGATATGATCTGATACCTCCCACTCCATCATACGAACTAAAAGATTAAAAGAATGGCAATTCACTTATTAGGAATAAGGCATCACGGTCCCGGTTCATGCCGGAACGTACTGGAATACCTGCAAGAGCTTCAGCCCGATCTCATCTTGCTGGAAGGTCCGGCAGAAGCCGAGACTCTGCTTCCATGCGTGCTGAATGAGCAGATGGAACCACCCGTCGCCTTACTCGCCTATCAACCCGACCAGCCACAGAATGCGGTGTTCTATCCGTTTGCCGAATTCTCTCCGGAATGGCAGACGATAGTTTATGCCCTGCGGAACGAAGTACCGTTACGCTTCTTCGATTTACCACTGGTACATTCGATGGCGCAAAATCAGGAGCCCCATAATACAACCGAAGAACAACAGGAGGAGATTATCCCCACCGTATACAGAGATCCTTTTGACTATCTGGCAGAAGCGGCCGGATATACAGACGGGGAGTCATGGTGGGAAACTACCATTGAGCACCGCAAAGACAGTGCCGATGTATTTCAGGCTGTGAAAGAAGCTGTAACCGCATTGCGGGAGGAACTTCCCGAACATACTTCTCCCCGTGATCAGCTCCGCGAAGCCTGGATGCGTAAGATGATCCGTACGGCACAGAAAGAAAACTTCGAACGCATCGCCGTGGTCTGTGGTGCCTGGCATGTGCCCGCCCTCGAAAATATGCCTAAAGTAAAAGAGGATAACGAACTGCTGAAAGGACTGCCCAAAATAAAAATAGAATGTACCTGGATTCCCTGGACATACGACCGGCTTGCTTTCCGCAGCGGATACGGAGCCGGTATAGAATCTCCGGGCTGGTATCATTATCTTTGGCATCATCCGCAGGACGACGGTACCCTCTGGATCAGTCAGGCTGCTTCCCTTTTCCGCAAGAAGAATATGGATATCTCCGTAGCCCACGTCATCGAAACTGTGCGTCTGGCACAGGTGACGGCTGCTTTACGTAATCTCCCAGCCCCTTCACTGGCTGAGTTTAATGAAGCCATCACTACCGTCATGGGCTTTGGCGACGATATCCTTTTACAGATCATCAAGGAAGAACTTATCATCAGTAACCGTCTGGGGCGTGTTCCCGATGATGTACCCAAAGTTCCCTTGCTGGTAGATGTGGAAAAGACTCAAAAACGGCTGCGTGTTCCATTTACAGCCGAAATCAAAGAGCTGACTCTCGACCTTCGTAAACCGAATGATCTGGATAGAAGTATCTTCTTCCATCGCCTGCACCTGCTCGACATAGATTGGGCAATTCCGGGCGGTACTGACGGTAAAGGTACTTTCAAAGAAAAATGGACACTCTACCACAAGCCGGAACAGATTATAAGCATCATCGAAAAGGCTATCTGGGGAAATACACAGGAAGAAGCAACGCAGAAGTTTCTGCTCAAACAGACGAAAGAGATACGGCATATTCCGGAACTCACCCGGCTGCTCGACCGGGTAATCCCTGCCAATCTACCGGACTTAGTGGAAGCCATGACGGTGCAACTCGACCGCCTCTCGGCTGCCTCCACTGATATTATCGAGATGATGGAGGCAGTACCCGATCTGGTAAATATCGTCCGCTACGGCAATGTCCGCAATCTGGATTTCTCAAAGGTAGGCGATATGCTCCAAGCTATGATTGCCCGTATCCTTGCAGGTGGAGTACTTGTTTGTATCAATATAGACGAGGAGGCTGCTACGGACATACTCAACAAACTGGTGTCTACGGATTACGCAGTTTCCACTCTCAATGATCCGGAACTGAACAGGATGTGGCTGGAATTTATCCGCCAGGTGCGTACATCCGTTAATGTACATCCGCTGTTGTCCGGCTATGCCACACGGCTGCTGAACGACAAGGGAGACATTTCAGCCGAAGAAGCGCAGAATACCCTTAGTTATTATTCTTCCATCGGTAATGCTCCGGCAGATATGGCCTACTGGTTCGAGGGTTTCCTCCGTTCTTCCGGTTCCATTCTGCTGCTGGATGACAATTTGTGGAACCTGGTAAATAACTGGGTATGTTCGCAGGAAAAAGAAACCTTCATGGAACTGCTTCCCATACTGAAACGCACGTTCAGCGAGTTCAGTCCCGCAGAACGCCGGAAGTTAGGTGAGAAAGCCAAGGCGGGCGGTGCAGGCGGCATACAGACTGCAACAGCCTCAGCAACGTCACACAATGAAGAGGAAGCTGCACGGGTGATTCCCTTGATTCACCGGTTATTAGGAATTGAAACGAAGTAAAGAGAAAGCAATGGAAGAAGAATATCTGAAAAGGTGGCGCCTGATACTGGGTGGAAACGAAGCCGACGGAACGGGCATCACACTGACACCGGAAGAGCAACGCATCGACCAGTCATTAGAAGCCGTATATGACAGCGACCGCCGCGGAGGACTCGGATCATCCGCCCCAAAGGTAAGCCGCTGGCTGGGAGATATCCGTGAGTTCTTTCCGCAGACTGTAGTACAGGTCATTCAGCGCGATGCCATCAAACGACTGAATATCACCTCACTGTTGACGGAAAAGGAAATGCTTGAAACGGTAGTGCCGGATGTGCATCTTGTAGCTACACTGATGTCACTCAGTCGGGTTATTCCTGAAAAGAATAAGGAAATGGCACGGCAGGTAGTCCGCAAAGTGGTGGACGAACTACTGCGAAAGCTCTCCGCCCCTACCCAACAGGCTGTGACGGGAGCGCTCAACCGTTCTGCACGGCGGAGAAATCCACGTTATAACGAGATAGACTGGAAGACCACCATCACCAAGAATTTGAAAAACTACCAACCGGAATACAAGACTATCATCCCGGAAGTCCGTATCGGTTACGGCAGAAAACGGAAAGCGATGAAAGACATCATCCTCTGTCTGGACCAGAGCGGTTCAATGGGGACATCCGTCATTTACTCCGGAATCTTCGGGTCTGTACTGGCTTCCATTCCAGCAGTGAACACGCGGATGGTGGTATTTGATACGGCTGTGGTAGACCTTACCGATGACTTGCAAGATCCGGTAGACTTACTCTTCGGTGTACAATTGGGTGGCGGCACGGATATCGCCCGCGCCCTGACCTATTGCCAGGGAGTAATCACCCGTCCGCAAGATACGGTGCTGGTACTGGTGACCGACTTGTATGAAGGGGGCGATCCGAGAGAAATGCGAAAGAAGTTCGTATCACTGGTGAATAGTGGCGTGCAACTTATCGTATTGCCCGCCCTGAATGATGACGGTGCCCCTTCTTATGACAAAAATCATGCAGAATTTCTAGCAAATATCGGTGTACCTACCTTTGCTTGTACGCCCGATAAGTTCCCCGACCTGATGGCTGCGGCACTCAGTAAACAGGATATAGGAATGTGGGTATCGCAGAATGTCAAGAGCACTTAGTTTTGTGACAATCTATATTCGCTGGGAGATACCCCTACCAGTTTTCTAAACAGGTTGCTGAAATATTGTACGCTTGGATAGCCCAATTTTTCAGCAACCGAGCTTACTGTATAACCTTTGCCTAATAGCATCTCCTTAGCGACTTCCAGCCTTTTCAACTGGAAGTATTCATCCAGATTCTTCCCCGTTTCAAACTTCAATAAATCACTGAAATAACGGGGAGATAAATGAAGTATATCTGCGCAGTATTTTGTAGAGGGTAATACACCGTTTTTCAATTGTCCGGACTGGATATAGTCATCCAACGCAATATCCATCTTGTTCAATATCGCCTTATTGACTTCATTCCGAGTGATAAACTGACGGTCATAGAAACGGGAACAATAATCCAACAGGAGTTCTATATATCTTGAAATCAAGGTCTTGCTATGATAGTCTATTGCATGTTGCAGTTCCTTCTCAATATTGTACATACATTCAATTGCTTTATCCTTTTCGCGCAAGGAAAGGTGCAACGCTTCATTCAGATGATAAGAAAAGAAAGAGTAATTCTTAATGTTCCGCCCCAATGAAGTGCTGCAAAGCAAGTCGGGATGAAAAGCCAACAACCAGCCCTTTCGAGGAAATGCCTTTCCTTCGTTGATATTGATGGATTGTCCCGGAGTCAGGAAAATCATTGTTGCATTGGAATAGTCGTAATACTTACGCCCGTAGATGAAATCTTCACATTCGCATTCCAACAGTAAGATGGTGTAGAAATCGAACTTGATAGTACGCTGCATCACATTGGCTTTAGATAAGTCAATGGCGCTCACCAACGGATGTAAGGTCTTATTTCCCAAACAGCAATTGCACTGGTGTACAGTCTCTATGTTCAATATATCCTTTTTCAAAACTGTACATTTTGCAGTCTATATTCATTGGGCGTACAGCCGACACGTTTTTTGAACAGGCGGCTGAGGTGTTGCGGATATTGAAATCCCAAGGTGTAAGCAATTTCGCTGATTGTCTCGTCCGTTTCAACGATATGTTCTTTAGCCAGTTCGATCACTTTCATCTGAATATGCTCCTGAGGCGTCATACCTGTTTCTTTCTTAATCATATCACCGAAATAATTGGGTGAGAGATAGATTTTATCCGCAAAGTATTTCACAGACGGCAAGCCATCCTGCACAGGAAGATTGCTTCTGAAATATTCATCCAGAAGTTGCTCAAACTTGGTAAGAGAGTCTTTATTGGCGCCGCTCCGGGTGATGAACTGGCGTTCATAGAACCGCATACAGTAATTGAGCAGAAGCTCGATATTCATAGCAATCAATGCTTTACTATGCTTATCGATAGGATGCTCCAGCTCGATACTGATCTTTTTCAGGCAATCCATCACGGTCTCTTTTTCCTGATCGGACAGGTGCAAAGCCTCGCTTACTGAATAAGAGAAGAAAGTATAATCCTTTATTGTCTTTCCGAGGGAGGTTCCGCGAATCAGGTCGGGATGAAAGAGGATGCCGTACACTTCTTGCTGCACTACATCATTCAGCATCTCTACTCCGGCAGTCTGGCCGGGAGCAAAGCAAACGATGGTTCCTTCCTGATAGTCATAATGCTGGCGACCATACTTGATATCACAGTTCTTAGCTCCTTTCAGAAAGAGTGCATAAAGGCCATAAGTCATTTGGATATGATTGACCGATTTGGTTGCTTTGGTAAGATCCACCACACTCACCAGAGGATGCAGGGTTTCCAATCCGTAGAGACTGTTATAGTGATCTACATTATCTAATTTTATAACTCTATCCATATTCATAAGTATTTGAACTGCAACAAAGATAGAAATTATTTCAATTGAGAAATCAGGTATCTGTAATTGGGGTTATCATATCCGTAATAAGGGTACAAATTTCGGGATACAGCTTCAAAACAAAGACAACATTCGCATATCATCCAAAGCTTTCGGCTGATATTTTATCTCACTGAATACTCCCGTAAAGCCATCACCACGAGAACCGTGTGCCGCGAAACCTACTTTAATCTTCCCCTTCGTCCCAAGATTGAAATTCCTGACCATCAACCAGTTTTTATTGTCAGAGGAGTAGAAGAATGAATATTCCGACCCCCGCTTCACTACTGCCATATATGCGTAATCGCCTGCCGGCATGGAGTTGCAGTCATCAGAGAAAGTACGGGTGACAACGGAAACAATTGTCGGCTGAAGATGAACCGAGTTCTCATAACAGAACTTCGCCCAGACATCATCATCCTGATAAATAACAAGGGCAGCTACATCATAAACCGACTTCAATTTGCCTGTAACCCGTGCACTCATTGTAAAATCAGCTTCCGGCTCAAACAGGATAAGCGGGGCATTCGCAACCTTCGACTTCCCGGAAGGGCTGTTGAAAAGATTCGTCTTTCCTGCCGCAGTTATGCTGATCCGGTCTTTTTCTATTTCGTAATCAACAGGGTGGTTGTGGATAATCAGATTGTGCGGAATAGTGGAAATACGCTTATTTATATCTGTCACCTGAAAAGATTTAGGCGTGTTATGCCAAGAAAGAAGAAAAGGAATAGAGCTCAACTTGAACTGATTCTGCGCCGATGCAGGGATAGCTAACAGGAAAAATAAAACAAGATAGCTAAGTTTTTTCATAAATGTATTGTATTAGTTTCGGACAAAAATAGACACATCCATCGGCTTTCTTCGTAAGAGTATACTAATTAAACGGAAAAGAAACTAAAACATCATTTACGATGCCTATTGGTGAACAGCAGGAACAGGTTATTCTTTATTCTCATAAACATTGCTGAACTTGCGCCTGTTTTGGTGAAGATTAATTTTAGTACCGTTATGGAAGATAAAGAAAAGAAAAATGTAGTGTCAGCAGGTGATAACCTGACTGACTACATGGAGACGGTAATTGCCGACCTGGAAAAAGAAGGGAAATTTCCGGCAGCACATGTTTACCGGAGTGTACTGCGCTCTTTTACCCGTTTTTGGAATGCCTCTGCACCGATGCGAAACGATCCGACATCAATGTCGAACGTCCTTGCACCGATACAGGATGTCTTTACACCGGAGCGACTGAAGGAGTATGAGACATGGCTAACGGAATGTGAATGTAGTCCGAACACTATTTCCACTTACATGCGCACGCTTCAGGCAGTGTATAACCGTTGGATGCCGCCCGGCATGGTAGACTACAATCCGATATTGTTCAAGGAATTGTATACCAAAGTAGAGTCGCGCACCAAGCGGGCACTAACAGCGGGGCAGATGCGACAGTTAGAAACTACAGAATTCTGTGCGTTGTCACTACCGCAACAGCGTGTACTTGCTTGCTTCATGCTGATGTTCATGCTTCGCGGTATGCCTTTCATCGACTTGGCACATCTGCGGAAACAGAACTTACAAGGCAGGCGTATCGTCTACCGGCGTCACAAGACAGGTAAATTGATGGTAGTGGACGTGCCGCCAGACGCATTCCGGTTGCTACAGAAGTACAGAAACAGGGCTGAATCGGAGTATTTGTTCCCGATACTGAATGAGGCATCTCCGGGTAAAGAACGGTATCATCTTTATCAGGATACACTGCGCCGCTTCAACCGGGAACTGGCACGGTTGATGAAGAAACTCTTGCCCGGCTTTTCCGTGAGTTCGTATACCGCCCGCCATACGTGGGCGACGCTGGCTTATCATAGCGGAACACCTCTGGGACTTATCAGCCAGTCGTTGGGACATTCGTCCATACGGGTGACGATGAGTTATCTGAAGCCCTTTGATGCGGAGGTAATAGACAAAGTAAACAGACAAGTGATTGCCTTAGTGAAAGGAAGTAAAAAGAAGAAAGTCGATAGTGTCAACATGTTGTACGGCACTTTATTGAGGTGATATTACTTGCATAGTAACGGCAAAAGTCACATACAAAGATGCATACTTTTTGACAAAGAAGCAAACGAATGCTAATAAAACAGCTATTTAATCTTATATTTTACTATCTGGACTCCTCTTCACTATCCTAATAGATATACGAAATATAATTCCGCCTTCAATCCCTGAAAACGGATGCACTATTTGTGCGCCTTATTACCAAGACAACTTCTATTTATATGCTCATTCCTAGGTTGGGTGCCGTCCAAAAACGCTTTTTCAACCTGCACCACTATAGTTGTCTGCCGTTACTATGCAAGTAACCCCACACAATCACATTAATTATACAACTTATGAAGAATACAGAACTACACATCAAGAAAGGAGACCATGTATGGGTACAGATATACAATGGGCGAGATTACTCCTTTCATCCACGCCTTGCGGAAGTGATTGCCACTTTGCACCTGCACATCTCCTGTGAAGTAGTTCCTTATGTGGCACTGCGTTATCTGGACAACCATAGCTGTGCATGCGTCCCTTATGAACAAATCTGTGGAATATGCGATAAATCCCCCTAATCATCAACTGAAATACTTTCAGCAAGCAATAATTAAATAAATCCTGACAGTCAAAATGAACCGTAGAAGAGCCTAAAGACCGTTGTTGATACTTAGCACAAGTATGCTCGACACTTAGCACAAGTATCAGGTATACTTAGCACAAGTATCGATGACACTTCTTATAAGTCTCCTACCTCCTTCAGAATGGTCTACAGGGCATGTTTTACTTAAAAACCATAACGTATGGCATTTTTCAAACCTATTTACAAAAAGATGTCCAAGAAGTGGCATCCCCAGGCCGTGAGCGTGGGTAAACCTATCGAGATGGACGAGCTTTGCAAGCAAATCGCCCTCATCTCCACCGTGAGCAGCGCCGACAGCAAGGCCACGCTCGAAGCCCTCGGCCTGGTGCTGGGGAGCAGTATGAACACCGGTCGCACCGTCCACGTGGAAGGTCTGGGCACTTTCTACTACACCTGCATCTCCAACGGCAAGGGCGTGGACAGCGCCGAGAAGGTGAACGCCAACCAAATCTCCGGTACTCGCGTCCGCTTCATCCCCGAGTCGCGCCGCCAAGGCAGCGCCATCACCCGCGCCCTCATCGGCGAGAATGTGACGTGGACCAACGTCAGTTCCATCAGTGGTCTTGACGGCACCGGTTCCGGTAAACCGAGCGGCGGAGACGGTGGCTTAGAAGAAGACCCGTTGGGATAAGAAGACAACGCACCGCACCTCTATTCAAAAAAAGCGCCCCGCTGCACAATGATGATGCAGTGGGGCGCTTTTGCATTTATAAGAAACTGTATTTGGGGTTATCATATCCGTAATTTATCTACAAAGGAAATGCTACGTTTCCCCGACCTTTGCAGTACAAAAAAGAAATATATGAAGAATAAATTCAAACTCAATTCAAGTACCCTACTTGTATTCATCCTCACAACCGGTGTATTCGGAATAATCAATACCGAAATGGGTGTGATTGGAATTTTGCCCCTGATAGCCGAGAACTTTCAAGTAACTGTTCCGGAAGCAGGTTGGACGGTCAGCATATTTGCACTGGTAGTAGCAATATCCGCTCCCATCACCCCTTTACTGTTTTCGGGTATCAACCGAAAAAAGGTGATGATACTGGCACTGGGATTATTTACATTAAGTAATATCATCTCCATGATGACCACTAATTTTACGGTGTTGCTGATATCCCGTGCACTCCCGGCATTCCTTCATCCGGTATATGTATCCATGGCTTTCACGGTAGCGGCAGCATCTGTCAGTAAGGAGAAGGCACCAAAGGCGGTAGCAAAAGTATTCATCGGCGTATCAGCAGGTATGGTGCTGGGGGTGCCGGTGACAAGCTACATTGCAAGCGAAGTTTCATATTCAATGGGAATGTTATTCTTCACCGTTGTAAATGCATTGGTATTGGTTGCAACCATCCTGTTTGTACCTTCCATGCCGGTCAAAGAGAAACTGTCCTACGGTACACAACTCAGTGTATTAAAAAAGAAAGTAGTCTGGTACTCCATTCTCGCTATCACGCTGATTAACGGAGCCTTATTCGGGTTCTTCAGCTATATGTCTGATTACTTGAAGACAATCACCGGGGTTTCGTATACCGTAATCAGTACAATGCTACTGATTTATGGACTGGCCAATATTATAGGAAATGTAATAGCCGGAAAGCAACTGGCGGTCAATCCGGTACGTAGTATGATAATGATTCCTTTGGCACTACTGACTTTTTATATAGGAGTATTCGCTTTGGGGGAATGGCTTATGGCAATGGCAGTTATCATTCTGATCCTGGGAATTCTGGCGGGATACGGACAGAACACCATGCAATACATGATAACACATGCCGCTCCCGAAGCACCGGATTTTGCCAACGGACTGTATTTATTGTCTGCCAATCTCGGTACTACAGTAGGTGCAGCCGTCTGCGGATTGTTTATCACCTTCTTCAATACACGTTATTCCGTCATCGGATCTCTGGTATTCCTTGTTTTAAGCATTGTATTCGTCGTATTAAGAATACGTGCTACACAATCCGAAAGACAAATCAGAATGGAAATGGCTGCATAAGAAATAAGAAACGGTTTTAACTTTATAATATAAAATGATTATGACTAAGAAAGTATTGATTTTATCATCCAGCCCTCGTCGTGGCGGAAACTCCGACACCCTTTGCAACGAATTTATGCGAGGAGCAATTGAAAGTGGTAACGAAGCAGAAAAGGTTTTCCTGCGTGACAAGACAATCCATTATTGCACAGGATGCAGCACATGTAGCCTGCACGGAAAACCTTGCCCGCAGAAAGACGATGCGGCAGAGATTATAGAGAAGATGGTGGCAGCCGATGTAATAGTTATGGCTACACCCGTTTATTTCTACACGATGAGTGCACAGATGAAAACGTTGATAGATCGTTGCTGTGGGCTCTATACGGAGATGAAGAATAAGGAATTTTATTTCATTGTCACCGCTGCCGAAGATGATCGGAAACTGATGGAACGTACCGTAGACACTTTCCAGGGATTTCTGGATTGCCTGGAAAATCCAACCATCAAAGGAGTTGTGTATGGAACCGGAGTTTGGCATGTGGGCGAAATAAAAGATAAACCAGCCCTACGGGAAGCTTATGAAATGGGAAAAGAAATAGAATAATTTATAGGATTTAAAAAAAGAATAATAATGAGTCATTTTAGAATTTACATTCCTACCCGCACCTTGTTTGGTGCCGGTATGGTGAAGGAACTTCACAATCAGCAATTGCCCGGAAAGAAAGCAATGATTGTTATTTCAAACGGTCGCTCTACCAAGGATAACGGATATCTGAATACAGTAGAAGCCGAACTCCAGCAAGCAGGTGTTGAAACTGCCGTATTTGACCAGGTAGAAGCCAATCCGTTAAAATCAACCGTAATGGCAGGAGCCGCTTTTGCCAAGGAAAACAATTGCGACTTTTTAGTTGCCCTGGGTGGTGGAAGCGTAATGGACGCCTCCAAAGCGATGGCATTCATGGCCACGAATCCCGGCGATGTATGGGATTACATCAGTGGCGGAACCGGAAAAGGACAAACGATGGTAAACAAGCCCCTACCCCTGGTTTGCGTTACCACCACTGCCGGAACAGGTTCCGAAGCCGATCAATGGGGCGTTATCACCAATGATGAAACCAATGAGAAAATAGGCTTTGGCGGTTATGATGAACTCTTCCCGGTGCTGTCTATTGTCGATCCGGAGTTGATGAAATCTGTTCCGCCTAAGTTCACGGCCTATCAGGGATTTGATGCGTTGTTCCACTCTACAGAATGTTATATCTCTAAAACTGCCAGTCTGATGAGCGATATGTACGCATTGACCGCTATTGAAAATGTAGCTAAATATCTACCGCGTGCAGTTGCCAACGGAGCTGATATGGAGGCTCGTGAAAGAGTCGCATTCGCCAATAATCTGTCCGGTGCGGTAATGACCTTTTGCAGCACTACTGCCGAACACTCTTTGGAACACGCTATGAGTGCTTACCATCAGGAACTGCCACATGGTGCCGGATTGATTATGATCTCCAAAGCATTTTATGAATTCTTTATAGAGAAGCATGCCTGTGATGAACGATTCATCAAAATGGCACAAGCAATGGGTATGCCGGAAGCTGACAAACCGGAAGACTTTATCACCATGCTGGTAAAACTACAGGAAGCTTGTGGAGTGGCAAACCTGAAGATGAGTGATTATGGATTTACGCCCGATGAATTTGATACCCTTGCCACCAATGCCAAGGAAACAATGGGCGGATTATTCCTTGCCAACCCTTACGAATTGAAGCACGAAGACTGCGTGGAGATTTACCGCAAATCGTTTCGTTAATTCATAAGCCCAGTTATTGTACGAGGCTGCATCCGGGCTAATTTCATGTTCTGAACGATAATGAGAAACATGAATTTATCTTCCGATGCAGCCTCTTTTGTACCCGATAAACAGAATCTGTAATCCGGGTTATTATGTCCGTAATCCGTCTACAAGGAGTATCCCATTTCCGCCGTATTTTTGCAATATAGAAAAAAGGTAATCAATCATTTAATAAACAACAAACAAAAAAACTTGAATAATGGAACTAATTAAAGACACTCATTACGAAGGTGAACGCCCTTTGTTCGCCACTCACAATCTTCATCTGGAAAACGTAACGATCCATACCGGCGAATCTGCCCTGAAAGAATGTAGTAATATCGAAGCTGTAAATTGCCGTTTCGAAGGAAAATATCCTTTCTGGCATAACGATGGCTTCGTTGTGAAAAACTGCCTGTTTACGGAAGGAGCACGTGCCGCCCTCTGGTATTCCAATAATTTGCAAATGACAGACACTTTGGTAGAAGCACCGAAGATGTTCCGTGAAATGGATGGTATCCGACTGGAAAACGTACAACTGCCCTATGCACTGGAAACCCTCTGGTTTTGCCGGAATGTAGAGTTGAAGAATGTAAAAGTAGACAAAGGTGATTATCTGTTTGTACACGGTGAAAATATCAGGATTGATGACTTTGAGATGAATGGTAACTACTCTTTCCAATACTGCAAAAACGTAGAAATCCGTAATGCGGTAATCAATTCAAAGGATGCTTTCTGGAATACGGAAAACGTGACGGTTTACGACTCTGTATTGAACGGGGAATATTTAGGCTGGCATTCCAGAAATCTGCGTCTGGTGAACTGCAAGATTTCAGGTACACAGCCGCTTTGCTATGCCCACGATCTGATTATGGAAAACTGCACGATGACAGAAGATGCAGACCTCGCTTTTGAATATAGTAGTGTGCAGGCCACTATCCATAGTCCGGTTCACAGTGTAAAAAATCCACGTACAGGAAGTATCACTGCTGAAAGTTTCGGAGCTATAATCCTGGATGAGAATATAAAAGCACCGGGCAACTGTGAATTGAAATTATGGGATGACCAAACCTGTTTTGACTGATTAGGCATGAAATACAATTTTGATGAAATCATTCCACGCCGGGGTACGAACTCTTATAAATGGGATTCTGCCAATGATGCCGACATATTGCCAATGTGGGTAGCCGATATGGATTTTCGTACAGCCCCAGCCGTGACAGAAGCGCTGAAAAAGCGAGTAGAACATGGTATCTTCGGTTATGTCCGCGTGCCTGACAGCTATTATCATGCGGTAATCCACTGGTTCGGCAGACGTCATAATTGGAAAATAGAGAGAGAATGGATAATCTATACAACTGGAGTAGTACCGGCTTTGTCAGCCGTCATAAAAGCCCTGACGAATCTTGGTGATAGAGTCCTAGTGCAGACTCCGGTGTATAATTGCTTCTTTTCTTCCATCCGTAATAATGGTTGCGAGATGATTTCCAATCCATTGATCTATGAGGATAACACCTATCGGATTGATTTTGACGATCTGGAGAAGAAAGCGGCAGACCCAAAAGTAAAATTACTGTTGTTGTGTAATCCGCACAATCCGGCCGGAAGAGTCTGGAGCAAACAGGAATTAATACGTATTGGTGAGATTTGCCTTCGGAATGATGTATGGGTAGTGTCAGATGAAATACATTGTGAACTGGTCTTTCCGGGATATACCTATACGCCTTTTGCATCCCTTTCTGAAGAATTCCGTATGCACTCCGTCACTTGCACATCACCCAGCAAAGCTTTTAACCTGGCCGGACTTCAGATTGCAAACATCATTTCCGCTGATGCAGATATACGCAGAAAAATAGATAAAGCCATTAATATCAACGAGGTTTGTGATGTGAACCCATTCGGTGTGGAGGCATTGATAGCCGCCTACAATGAAGGGGAAGAATGGCTGGAAGAACTAAAAAGTTATCTGTTTGCCAATTATCAGTATCTGAGAAACTATTTCAATGAACATCTACCGGATTTCCCCGTACTTAAATTGGAAGGCACTTATCTGGTATGGGTAGACTGTTCGGTGTTGAAGAAGCCATCGGAAGAAATCGTGACGGCTCTACTGGAAAAAGAAAAGGTCTGGGTCAATGAAGGCAGTATGTACGGGGAAGACGGAGACAATTTTATCCGTATCAATATTGCCTGTCCGCGGCAACAGTTGGCTAAAGGTTTGGAAAGGCTGAAATATGCTTTCGGACAACTTTCTTAAAATCTCCTATAACTATATAAAAATGGACCTTCATAAAACCATATCATTATAAGCGTTTCCGTTTTTCCGGATAATTATAAAATAAATAGTCTTCATCTCAATCGTCCCAAGCTTTCATATATCCATCCCAACTATTTATCAGTGCAAATTTATTCGGATTAAAACGGGAACGTTTTCTTTAATATTAGTAACTTCGCAAAAACATACTAAGAATTTGAAATATCATGGAATACAGAATATTAGGAAATACAGGACTATCAGTTAGTGTCATCGCACTGGGCTGTGAAGGTTTCGTGGGAAAAACGGAAGAACAGATACATTTGGAAATGAATTTCGCCATCAGTAAAGGAATCAACTTTATTGATATGTATGCCTCAAACCCCGATCTGCGCAGTAATATCGGTAAAGCATTGGCAGGGCGCCGGCAGCAGTTTATTATCCAGGGACATCTATGTGCTACCTGGGAAAACGATCAGTATCTGCGTACCCGTGATGTAGAAAAAACAATCGCTTCCTTTGAAGACCAGTTGACACGTCTTCATACGGATTACCTTGATATTGGTATGATTCACTACGTAGATAGCGAAGAAGATTTCCATGAAGTATTCAATGGTCCTATCATTCGGTTGGCCCTGCGTCTGAAAGAAGAAGGTAAAATTCGCCATATCGGGCTAAGCAGCCACAACCCTACTGTGGCAAAGTTGGCTGTAGAAAGTGGATTGATAGAAGTACTGATGTTCTCCATTAATCCCTGTTACGATTTGCAACCGCCCAGCGAAAATGTAGATGATTTATGGGCTGACGAAAGTTATGCCCATTCCCTTGAAAATATAGATCCGGAACGTGAAAAGCTTTATGAACTTTGTGAGCAGAAAGGTATAGGTCTGGATGTAATGAAAGCCTATGGCGGCGGAGACTTACTGAGTGAAACGAACTCTCCCTTTGGCAAAGCTATGACACCGGTGCAGTGCATTGAGTATGCGCTAACCCGTCCGGCTGTTGCTTCCGTAATGGTCGGTTGCAAAAGTTGCGATGAGATGCAAGCTGCCATCAACTGGTGTAATGCTACTAAAGAAGAAAAAGATTACACCCCAATTATGGCAGGGATGGAAAAGGTTAGCTGGCAGGGGCATTGTATGTATTGCGGACATTGCGCCCCTTGCTCGGTAGGAATTGATATAGCGAGTGTAAACAAGTACTATAACCTAACCATTGCCCAGAATGAAATACCCGAAACAGTACGCGAGCACTATAAAACGCTCTCGCACCATGCCTCGGAATGCATTCAGTGCGGACAATGTGAAACGAACTGTCCCTTTGAAGTAGCCATCATCGAACAGATGGAAAAGGCTACGAAAAAGTTCGGATATTAGCAAAACGAACGTTGCTTTACTTTCCAGGCATAAAGCAACACCACGATAAACGAAAGCAACGGAACGATGAAGGAGAAAGACATATTGGTCTGATCAGCCACATACCCCATCATGAGCGGTCCTACCGCTCCTCCGATGGGGGACATCATCAGATAAGAAGACGCACGCTTCGTATAGTTACCCAATCCCCTCAATGAAAGAGCGAAAATCGTGGGGAACATAATAGCTTCGAACGCATATCCCAGAAAAAGAGCTATTAATGACAAAATGCCCAGATTAAGAACTACCAAAGACGTGCTGACCACCGTTCCTATTGCACAAACGAACAGCACTTTTTCTGCCCGGATATACCGCATAATCCAGCTACCGGCAAAACGTCCGCACATAAACAGTCCCAGACCACCGAACGAAAGTACTACAGATGCATCGCGGGCATTCATCCAGCCGTCATCCACCACATAATTGATAAAGAAACTGTTGATTGAGATTTCAGCTATCTCGTAACAAAACAGACTGATAATGCCAAAGATAAACAGCTTGTGCGACCAAAGCCCACGTGCACCGTTTTCTCCGACTTCTTCTTCATCTGCTTCATGAACAATCTCCGGCAGGCGTATCTTATAGAATACCAAAGCAACTCCCAATACAATGATCCCCATCAGTGTGTAAGGCAATGATATATTGCTTTCGCCCCCTTCCGAGAATAATAACAATCCCCCGATAAGCGGACCGCAAATACATCCCAATCCATTGAACGACTGCGCCAGATTCAGGCGACTGGCAGCCGTTTCCCGATCACCTAATTCCGTCATGTAAGGATTAGCCGCTGTTTCCAGAAAAACCAAGCCACAGGCTATGACAAACAGGGAAAACAGAAAAAAGTTGAAAGACATCCAATATTCTCCGGGAATGAAAAGCAGGGAGCCTATGCCATAAAGCAACAGACCGAAAACCACTCCTTTCCGGTAACCGTACTTATTGATAAACAGTCCGGCAGGAATAGCCATCACGAAATAACCCAGGTAAAACATAACCTGTACCCATGCCGAATGGGCACGTGTAATAACCAGCACATCTTGAAAGTGTTTGTTTAGCACATCTAATATCGCATGTGCAAATCCCCATAAGAAGAATAGGGAAGTTACCAGAATAAAAGGAATCTTATACTCCTTCTTTACCAAATTTTGCATACAGAACTCTTTTATAAAGAAAGCCACTCAAGGTTTTCAGCGCGCAAAGATAGCCAAGAAGTTTCATAATACGGCAGTTTCCCTTAACTTTGTGCCCAAAATTCAAGATTATATAATGGAACACAGAAAACTGACAAGGTATCTGATATCGCTGGTGATGATCCTGATGATGGTCGGTTTAGCCGAATGGACCAATGAAAAGGAAATTCTGTTTCCGGAAATGACAGCGCTGATCATCGGTCTGTTGATTATCGATAAACGGGTATGGAATGTAAAACGTTGGCAAATCATCCTGCTTATGACTCTTGGAGCAGCAGTCGGTATCTGCATTGTTCGTTATTCACCCCTGCCCTATGTGGTCAATCTATGCGCTGCATTTGCTTTTGCAGGTGCTTCCCTTTTAATCAGTCGCGCTACACTGATTCCTTTGATATCAGCTTGCGTATTACCTGTTTTACTTCATACGGAAAGTATTGTTTATCCGATAGCAGTCTTTTCAATGTCAGTGTCAGTAGTGCTTGTACAAATCATCTTGGAAAAATGCGGAATACGTAAACGGATGCCTAAACCTGTCGACAGGAAACCCGGCAAGGAAGATATCATCAGATGGCTGATATTATTCTGTTTTGTAGGTGCTTTGGCCGAATTGGCCGTCGGCATGGATTACCCCTATCTCATATTGCCCCCACTCATGGTGACCTTTGTAGAAATGGTAAACTCCAAAGCAGGATTCAGGAATCGCCCTACACAAGTATTTCTCTTTCTGACTACCGCAGCGACTCTGGGTACTGTACTTCAAATAGTTGGTCACTACCATCTTCATCTACCGGAAAGTATCGTTGCTTTAACCATTGCGGCTATCCTATTCCTCATCTTCGAGTGGACAGGGAAATATTTTGCTCCTGCCGGAGCACTGGCGTTCATTCCTATGTTATTACCCAAAGAGAATCTGGGCTGGTTACCTTTAGAGGCTTCTATCGGAGCAGCCTTATTCATAACCATTGCCATGGTTGTCTTTCAAAAATGCTATAAATGGAATCGGGCACAACTCATCTTCTGTGCCACCCCAACCCTACTACGTGAATATATGAACCGTAAAAAGCGGAAAAAACAAATCGAATAAATTAAGAACAAGATGAATACATACATGGAAACCCCGCGCCTGATCCTACGTGATTGGAAAGAAGAAGACATCCCTGTCTTTGCCGAATTAAATAGCAACGATCAGGTAATGGAATTCTTTCTCAAAAAGCTATCTTATCAGGAAACACTCGACTTCTATAATCGCATCCGGAAGGAATTCGCAGCCAGAGGATATGGGTTGTATGCAGTAGAAAAGAAAGAAAACCATGCGTTTATAGGTTATGTAGGGTTGCATGATATTACGTTCGACGTAGATTTTGCCCCGGCCGTAGAGATAGGTTGGCGCCTGATTCCCGAAGTATGGAATCAGGGATATGCTACCGAAGCGGCTTCAGCCTGTCTGGAATATGCAAAAAAGACATTGGGACTGAAAGAATTATATTCTTTCACCTCACTCCCAAACAAACGTTCGGAACGCGTGATGCAAAAAATAGGTATGGTAAAAAGCAAAGAGTTTGATCATCCATTGGTCAGTCCCGACCATCCTTTATGCAGACATGTACTGTATAAGATCTCCTTGATAAATAGATAGTCAATATACCGTCCACGAGTACCTGTAAGGCACATTAAAAAGGGCTACACCCTTTATCCCGGAAGGTGTAGCCATCTGTAATAAAGGGTGTAGCTATACCGGTTGTATGGCTACACCCTTTATGGCATTTTAAGATAGCAACTATAGCAGACTGATTTTTGAAAGCATTTTGCCGGCCCAGTCCAGTTCTTCTCCGATCCATTCGGATTCCTGGGTGTTCATGTCGTTTTGCTGTTTATATTCGGCCAGCAGGTCCAGATACTCTTTCAGTTTGTCGGCGGCTTTTGCCTGTTTGTTCATGCGCATCAGCAACAGAATCTC
>ERZ857693.307-NODE-307-length-77303-cov-11.083601_pt1 | contig 77303 bp, 80 predicted proteins | sample MGYA00519765_ERZ857693 | MGnify/ENA primary metagenome ERZ857693 (study PRJEB31778, sample SAMEA3449354) | human gut metagenome | biome: human gut; feature: human-associated habitat; material: faeces | place: United Kingdom | collected 2010/2012 ... | reverse complement strand
CCCTTTCTTATCATAGAAGAATCCTATTTACAGAGATTTTTTCATAGTCTCGAAAAAGGGACTAGTAGATATTCGCAAATAATATGCTATCGTTTATGATCCCATTTTTTTATATGTCATATATGAAAAAGCGTTTTTCGATTCCTTTTGGTTTCGAAAAACGCTTTCTTTGCTTCTTCGATCTCTGCACATGAAGTGTAATCTGTGGTATCCAATACGATTTCCTCATTCTTTCCATTGCCGGTTAATAATTATAACGACAGTGTACTATATGAAGCAACCGACAACAACAAAAATCATTAAATGAGTTTCGACAGAAAAAGAGATTCCACACTGTAAGTGGAACCTCTTATCTATTAACGCAATGGACAATCAGATACTTTTATATTTTGAGCCAGTTTATGCAACCCAAGATGTCTGCAGTAGTTTTCCAAATCTTTTGGATTCTGGGATGAACGTGGTCCGATAATAATTGAATTGATAATATCTTCCCTGTGCATATTTTCTGTTTCTAAGACTTTTTGTAAATCTAAAATGTAGAACTCTTTTATTATATTGAATGTTTTGTATTCGATATGAGGATCGTTGTCCGTTACAAAATATGGTGCGATTCGGATTTCCTTTTCAGCAGTAAATGTAGGATGTTTGTGAATAAGGGCACATAATGCTAAATTATCAATGAATCCATCTAAGTTGGAAAATCCTTCCAGAATTCCAGTGGAAATATATGAAGACAATAATTTGTATAATTCATGATCCCTGGTCTCCTGAGTATAATACTGTTCGCCAATGATCATCCCATGATAATATAACAGGTTGTGCAATGCTTCGGTATTGAATTCTATTGCAACACCACGTCCATGATCGGCATAGCGGTCCCATTGAGCTGCATCGTCTAATGCCTGTGACAAACAGAACATAAAAAGGTGTTTTTGCGATGTTCTGTCATATATTTCTTTAAATATTTTATCAACATCACATTTGGGTTTTATATTGTTTTGGGTAAGACCGTTCTCAATGTTCTGCTTCAGGTTATCAATAAACCCAATCACTTCTTTTGCATCATTCACATTCGTTGCGCTGCCAAACCAAATCTTTTTTTTCCTTAAAATTCCATCCAAGGCTGGAAAAGAAGTGTAATGCCATAAAGTTTTACCAACTTTCTGAACAAATTTGTCAGTAGATTCCTGTCTTTTCTGAATTTCTACTAAATTGTAGGTCATATACAATACCTCTTCTGAAATAATATCATTTGAATATGCATCGATCGGACAAATCCTTTATTCTGTATAGATGTTCCCATTCTCATCCGTCCAGGTGCCGTCACCATTGTCTGTGTATCCGACCCCATCTGCGTCACAATAATAATAATCTCCGTTTGTTGTTTCTATTACATTAACAGTACCGTTACTGCCCTGGAGTTCATGCTGTTCCAGTTGGTTTCCGAAATGATAACCTTCGTCATTCCAGGTACGATATGAATTTCCATTGGCATCTGCCCAGTTTCCATCTCCCTGATAACTGTATCGGCTCCCATAATAATCAGAATAGGTCCCATCTCCGTTATCGTAAAGAACTCTGGATTCTTCATCTCCTCCACCCGGTGCTACAATTGATGCTACACCGGAAGTAGTACTGAATCCACTGGTATATGGTACGCCTGCTGGCAGATTTTCATAAGATGAAACAGACCCGTTGTTGTCAGAGGTAATTCCATCATCGGTCGTTTCACTTACCTGTCCGCTGTTTTCCATGGCAGGTTCATCATTTGTTTCCGCATCCGCTTTTTCCTCTTCGTCTACAGAATCCTCTGTATCTGTATTCTCTGTCACTCCTCCTTCGTCCTGTGTTTCAGCAGCTTTCTGCATAGTTACCATTTCAGAAAACGGTGCATAATCCGGTACATTATTTTTCTCTGGATCTGCATTTTTTTCAATACCAGACTTCTCCGTCTCTACTGAAACTGTATCTGTCCCGGCAGAGACATTAAATACCAGATTACCGCCTGCAAGCAGCAGCGTCACAAGAATTCCCGGAAGAATTCCTTTGCGGAGTTTCCGAATGTTCACCATATACAGAATCCGATCTTTAAACACCATTTCGCTGTCATTAAGACTTGCTGTCACATATGGAATCTGATTTTCCATGGCCACTGTCCTGAGAAGCAGCTGTCGATATAATTTATGTTCCTTTTTATTAACTCTGCGAACAACCGCTGTATCACACAGATTTTCAATATCCTTATCCGCTTCTTTCAGCATGATAAGAAGAAAGGGATTGAACCAGTATATCGATGCACAGATTCGAAGGAGCATCTTATACCAGAGATCCCGATGGCAATAATGTGTAAGTTCATGGTAAAAGATAAGTTTTCTTTCTTCTGCTGAATACCCGGTTGCTGGTAGATACAATTTTGTATGTAAAAGTCCTGCAAGAAGCGGTGTGGTAAGACCTGCGTTTTGCCTGAGTTCCGGTATTCTGCGTACGTGCTTCTTTTGACACGCTGCACGGTACATCTGAATACTCACCGTATCACTTACCTGCAGACTCATCCGTTCCAGATTCCTTATAGAAAAATAATATGCCAGCAATTCTCCTGTCAGTTTAAGTACCGCTACGCTCAGCCAGACAGCAGCAAAAATCAAAGCCACAATTCCCAGCCATTTATCTGATTCGTACCTGACAGTTCTCTTTTGTTCCGGGATTTCTGTCAGATTTTTCATGTCATTGCTCGCAGATGATACGTTTTCTGTTATCTTCTGACTTTCCTCTGGTCTGACTGCGTAATCCGTTATCTTCGGGTTTTGCGTATTCTGTTGACTGCTTCTAAGTACTTTGAAATCCACCAGTGCCAGATTCGCCGGAAGGCGCACCGGAACACAAAGGCTTATCGTAATCAACAGCCAGATAAAGTACTTCCATCTCGCTGATACACGTCCTTTAAACAGAGTCGCAAGCACTTTTACCAGTAAAATTACTACTGCTGCAATAACATTCAGTTTCAGAATGTGTAGAATGAAAACCTCCATAATTCGCTATTCCTCCCTGTCCTCCAGGTTCTTAAGAAATTCACTGAGATCCTGGACTTCTTCCGAGCTGATCTTCTTTCCATGATAAAGTGAAGTTACAAACTTTTTTAGTGAATTCCCATAAAGTTTCTCAAGAACACTCTGGCTTTCATGTGCCTGATAATCTGACTGCGAAACCAGGGGTGTATACAGATTCATTTTTCCCTGTTTCGTCACTTCCACGAAATTTTTGTTCTCCAATCTGGTCAGCAATGACAAAATTGTTGTTGATGCAAGTTTTTTCTTCATAGTGATCACTTTCTCAATCTCCGGTCTGGTCATCGGCGGAGTATTATTCCAAAGAACGAGCATAATATCCAGCTCTGATTCCGGAAGTCTCTGGTAAGTTTTTTTCACTTTTTCATACCTCCTGTTACATATTTTCTACAAATGTAGGAATAACTCTATTTTACCACGGTTCACGGAAATGGCAAGGGCTTTTGCACAATTTGCAAATGCCCTTGCCATTCCTGCAGCTACTGACCACTATCAGTCTATTTCTGTATAACTGCTGCCATTTTCATCACTCCATGTCCCGTCTCCATTGTCCGTAAATCCTGTACCATTTTCGTCCTGGAAATAATAATCACCATTTGTAGTTTCCGTAACCGTCACAGTATTACCGTTTGCATCCTGAAGGTCATGCTGTTCCAACGTATGTCCCAGATGATGAGTATCATCATTCAGAGCTGAGTAGGTATTTCCATTTTCGTCGGTATAAGTCTCATCCCCATTATCGGTATAGTTCATTCCATCATCTCCACGATATTCACAAGAATAATCTTTGTGAAGAATATAATTAATCTCAATGGTATTTCCATCACTGTCAACTAATGTCATTGGTGAGGTAGAAAGGATATCGGAATCATCATTGCTGTCCGAGGATTTTGCAGAAGCATTTTCTTCTGTATCGGAGGAATCTGAATCTCCTCCTGACTTCTGACTGGCAGTATCTGTAGTTGCCTTATCAGAATCATCAGAAGAATCATCGGTCTGGTTTTCATTCTCCTGTCTGGTAAGTGAAGGATTTCCAGGATACGAAATATATTCTACAAATTTTCTGACGTCACTGATGTCATCTGCATCTTTTGCATATCCCACTGCCATATACAGGCTGTTTCCCTCTGAATAAATTGTCTGATAGCAGGCATCGTATGTGTCATTGCATTTGGCAATCCCTGTTTTGACATCCTCCAGTGAATATTTATAGATATTTACATAATCATTTCCGTTCGTATAGCTTGCATAGGTACCTTCCGTATCTGCTTTTTCCCATTCAGATCCAGCCGGCGGCTGTGTATAGAAATCGTTATTTCCTGCTGCCATAACCGTTGCAGCTGAAAAAATCCCAAGTGTTGCTACCGTCATAAGTGTCATAAATTTTGTCTTCATCGTGGATTCTCCTAGAATTTTATTTTCTACATCTGTAGAAGTTAATTGTATTCTACAACTGTAGAATACAATTGTCAATTCTTTTTTCTATATTTTTTTATCATCTCAGTTTAATTTCTATTTTTCCTTCCACTGGGCTATATAAATCCAGAGGATCTTCATCGCTTTCATAAACACGTCCTTCGCCTTCTCCAAATGATTTGCGGCATACTGGACATGATAGTCAGAACTAATATTTCTTTTTTCATTTTTCTGCAATCGTATTTCCATCAAAAGTGCCATTTTACGCCATTCTTGCAATAAAAAAAAGGTCCTCCCGGATAGACTATTATTGTTCCTGTCCATCCAGAAAGACCTGAAAATTAAAATGTTATATTTTTTAGAAATTATCCATTAAATTTCTGCAAACATTTAAATAAAATCATGGGTTTCGTTTTCTACAAACTCCCCATCTAAGAAAGCAAGATCATCCGTAGCTTCCTGTACTTCTGCTTCCTCGTCAGAATATTCTATCTGCCCACCTTTCTCTTCCTGCCTTTCACACCATATGACCAGACGTTTGGAGGCATCTGTTCCACAGGTGGAAAGCAGAAGCGTCGGGACTTCTTCCTGCGTTCCAAGTAAAAAAGCATCTCCATCTGCCGGTGTATACTCGCATTTTACGATCACAAAGATCCATACCCCTTCATCCGGAAGATACAGATAGAGGATATGGTGTTCTTTTAAAAATTTATCGCCAAGGAAATTTCGAAGTCCGCGGAACATGCTGCCATCTTTCATATTGTGACCATAAATGATGTTCTTGTCATCAGAAAAATCGGCATTGTTATCGGAATCCAGGAAAATGGCCCCTGCCACATGTTCTGTCTTCTTAAAAGTATGTGTCAGGTAATAGGAGTCATCGTTTCCCTGAACTACCGGGTAATCAATGCTGGTATCTGGGATCCGGATCCATGCAACGATATCCGGATTGATCTTTTTTAATGCCTTAAAATCAACCACGGTCTGTTTCCCATCGCTTCCGTCTGTTCCTTCTGTGTGGTCATCCTCATCTGTTTCCTTGACGTATGTACGCAGGTCTTCATATTCCTGCACACCTTCCCGGTACATAAAGTAAATGCCAAAACCGGTACATACGCAAAAACTGAGTACCATCAGGCAGACTGCCACGATCATGATTTCTTTTATGTATCTCATACAAACCTCCGATTATTCTTCCTGGAAAAAGGGCTGCCGGTAAATCGAGCAGCCCTGAACCGTATTCCTTAATTTCCTTTTTTCTTCTTATACCAGATCACGCCGCCAATGCCGCAGGCAGAAAGGACTGCCAGAAGGATCGGAAGCCAGATGTTGGTGCTGTCCCCTGTTTTCGGGCTGTTTCCTGTCGGTGTGCTGCCGGAAGGGGATTTGGTGTTTTTGATCTCTTTTACGATCTCGATCACCTTGGTTTTTCCGTCTTTGTATTCAAAGCGGATCTCTTCTTTTTTGCTGCTTAATTCATAACCATTTGGTGCTTTGGTCTCTACCAGGATATATTCCACGGTTTTCTCTATTTTTCCATTTTTATAAGTAGCAATCGGAATCTTGCCGCTTGTCGCTGTTCCGGTCTTATCCGTTACCAGTTTTTCTACGACTTTTCCGCTTTCCTTTTCACGCAGTTCAAATTCTGCTCCTGAAAGGGCTGCCTTACTGGTGGAATCGGTCTTTTTGATGACCAGTTTTCCATACGGATGTGCGTCCTTCATTTTGACTTTCTGGACTTTTCCAGTATCTTTTACCGTAAATTTCACATCTTCCGCAATGAGGTATCCATCCGGGGCCTGCTCTTCACGAAGGGTATATTCGCCTACCGGAAGTTTTTCGACCATATGCGGTTTATCCTTGGACGTCCAGCCTTCAACTTTCTTTCCATCTTTATCCAGGATGATCAGTTTTGCTCCCGGTACCTCACTGGAATCCGTAATGTCTTTCTTGCTGATTTCCATTTTGGTCACATCATCAAGCATCTGGTGTTTCTGTACTTCTTTTGTGTTTTCGACGGTAAATTCAATACTTTCCGCAGTCACATAACCATCTGCCGGCTTTGTTTCTGTCATCTTGTATTTCTTTCCTACGATAAGACCCTTGATGATATGTGCTTCCTCTTTGGATACCCATTCATCCACCGTATTTCCATTCTCATCTGTTACCTTTAAGGATGCTCCCGGAAGTTCTTTTTTGTCCGTCAGGTCTGCTTTGGAAAGTTCTACCGTAGTCTGTTCATCTTCAAAGGTGAACGCATACTCTGCAACACTGGTTCCACTGCCCTGGTACTCAAAAGTGAATTCCTGCGGTTCCTGGTCTGTTACATAGCCATCCGGGGCGGCAAGTTCCTTAATGTAGTACCTGCTGTCAACCGGGAGATCTGCAACAAACTGGATCTTTCCATCCTCATCTGTGGTCTTCAGTTCGATCAGGGTGTCTTTCGCAAGGAGTACTTTTCCTTTAGAAGATACGATATCGTCTGCTGCATAGAGGCCAAAGATTGCCCCGGAAAGTACTTTGTCACTGTCCTTTTCTTTTTTCAGGACTTCCACCTGTACCCTCTGGCGCGCATTCTGCCAGTCGGCACTATAAGTAACCAGAGGTGTATCCTGGTCACGGTATGTAAGATCCACATATCTTGGTTCATTATCCAGAACGTAGCCATGTGCGGTCTCTTTTTCCACGATGTAATAACGTCCAAGCGGAAGGTTATCCATCTGGGCGATGCCATTTCCATCTGTTGTAATGGAGCCGACCAGTTCATCTGCCGCATAATAATCTGCACTTACCCCGTCAGCTGCACGGATGGCTTCTGCCGCGTAAACATTGAAGGTTACATCAGTCAGGTTTCCGGTCACATAGTTGAACAGGTGCTCGATCATGCCTTTTGCATTGTCAAGAAGGGATACGCTGTCTAAGAATTCCCCTTTCTTGTTTACCAGAAGTCTTGCTACCGGGACTTCATCCTCCATTTTGACTTTCTGTACTTCTGCAGTATCAGAGATCGTAAACTCTACGTCTGTTGCACGTAAGTAACCGTATGGTGCAAGCTCCTCACGCAGAATGTATGTTTTTCCAACCTGAAGTCTCTTGATCACATGAGGGGAATCTTTTACGGATGTCCAGGAATCGATCACGTTGCCATCCTTATCCAGTACACTCATGGAAGCCCCGTCAAGTTCTGTTCCAGTCGTGATGTCTGCTTTTGTCACTTCTACCGTTGTCGGCTGGTTTTTCTTCACGGATTTTAATTTGATCGTTTTTACGTCCTGGCCCTGGTATGTGGCATCAAATTCCAGGATCTCATCGGAAGATACATAACCCGCCGGCGCCTGCAGCTCTTTTACATAGTATCTGCCAAGCGGAAGATCCAGCGTAAACGCTGCCTTACCTTTTTCGTTGCTTGTGATCTCCTGAAGCAGTGTATCTGCTTTTACGATTACCTTGTCGCCGGAAGAAATTGCTTCTTTATTGTATAATCCAAAGGTTGCACCTTTTAAAGTCTTTCCGGTCTCGGCATCCTGTTTTTCCACACTCAGCTCTACTTTCTGGCGTTCATTGGAAAATTCCAGTTTTTCTTCGATCTCCGGTGTGTTCTGATCCTTATAGATAAAGGATACTTCCTGACTGTCTGGATTTAAGACAAATCCGGCCGGTGCTTTTGTTTCTTTCACACGGTATTTTCCAAGCGGAAGGTCTTTGATAACAGCTTCCCCATTTTTATTAGTGGTCACTGTTTTTACCAGGGTATCCTTTGCATAGATCACGTGACGGTTTCCCTGCTCGTCCACCTGATGATCCGGTGTGAAAATATCTTCTGCTGCGTAGATTTCAAATTCTGCCCCTTCCAGGGAAGTTTCTTCGTATACAAAATCCTTTTTAAAGGATTTTAAGGTTTCACCGGATTTATGGATCACCAGTTTACCTTTGACCGGATGGTTTTCATAGGTCACGGTAATGATGGCATCCCCGCTGACAGAATCCATCTGATAAGCTGTATTCTTGTCAACTTTGATCTCCACATACTTGGTATTCTGGGTGTAGCCATCCGGCGCGCTCACTTCCTCGATCCTGTAATTTCCGCATTTTAAGGATTCCGGAAGGATCAGGTAACCATTTTCGTCCGTAAAATAGGATTTATGGACAACCGTATTTGGATAGGTCGTTACCTGTTCCACATACTTTTTCGCATCCAGGTCGTACACTTTGAATTCTGTATTGGCAAGGAGGACCGGCTGTTTGGTCTCATCATCCTGTTTCACGATCTTAAGCTTTGCTTTGAACTCATCGTCCAAAAGGACTCTCCATACCTGCGGTGTGCTGCTGTTCTCGGTTACGGTTACGATAAAATCATCTACCGGCATAAAATTATGCGGTGTTGTAGTCTCACGGACAATGTAGTGTCCATAAGGAATCGGGATGCTGCACGCATAGCCGCGTTCATCGGTAAACATTTCTGTTTTTCCGTCTTCCGTAAGAACGATCGGGGTCGCATTTGTAAAGTCATAGCTTCCATCGTCCTTTACAGTCAGGCTGCTGATCAGATAAGCAGAGAATCCGGCACCTTTTAAAAGATCCGCATCGGTCTTATCATTATCCGCTGCTTTGATCAACTGGAATGGCTGTTTGATCACGTCTTCTTTGGAAACGGTATTTCGTTTTACCGTCTCTACCTGGTCTCCTTCGTAGTCGCAGTTTACATCATGCTCCTCTTCGTCCAGAAGATAACCTACTGGAGGCGTGATCTCCTTCAAATAATACTTTCCAAGATACAGGTTGCTTACGCTTGCTTTTCCCTCTTTATCGGTCGTCAGGGTAGCTACCTGCTCGTCCTTTTTATAAAGGACTCCGCTCCTGCCATCCGGATGGTTAATGTCTTCCCTTGCATAGAGCCCGTAAATGGCTCCTTCAAATACAGCATCTCCCTGTGCGCTGTTTCCTGTCTCGCTGTCTTCTTTTACCAGGTCGATTGTTGCATTTACACGCTTATTTGTAAAGGTATGGCTAAAGTTTACCTTTTCTTCCTTATCATTGGTAAACTTAAAAGTGAAGGTGTAAGTATCCTCACTGTTTCTAAGGTAAAGTTCCGGTGCCTGGATCTCCCGGATGCTGTAGCTGTAATTGATCGGAAGTTCCGCTTTATAAGAAGCTTTTCCATCGGCTCCGGTCGTTGCTTTTTCGATCAGGGTTCCTTTGGGAACAACGGTCTTACCATCAACTTTGATATCTTCTGCTGCATACAGCCCGTAGATGCCTCCGGAGAGTGGATTTTTTGTCTCTTCGTCCTGCTTTTCCACACGGACTGCTGCCTTCTGGCGTTCATTTAAAAAGGTGGCACTGCCAGTCTGCACTTCTACGGTCTGGCCTGCATACACAAGCTCAACAGTCTTAGACTCTCCTTTGCATACATAATTATCCGGAGCCTTCGTCTCGGTTACTGTGTAGGTGCCAAGATAGAGATCCTTTAACGTAACGCTTCCGTCATCTCCGGTAACCAGATTATCCTTGACAAGTGCACCTTTTTTATAGATGAGGGTGCCATCTGCCGCCTTGATATCTGCACCTGCATAAACACTGTAAACGGCTCCTTTCAATTTCCGTTTTTCGTAGGCAAAGGTCACACCATCTTCCGTGACGGTCGCTCCGGTAAGCACTTCTCCTTCTTTATAAATGGTGAGTGCACCTTTTTGCTCTTTATCCGTTAAGTTCTTGGAAGCGGTCTGCCCCACGACCAGTTTTACCCCATAGGCTTTCGTATCCAGCACATATCCGGATGGGCCTGAGATTTCACGAAGGTAAACGGTATCCTGTGTTTTGGTGATCTTTACTTCGGATTCCCCTTTTGCATTTGTTGCCGGCATTTTTTTGATAAGTTTCGTGCAGGCTTCATCTGCATAGATGCCGTAAACGGCACCTGCAAGGAGCGCGTTGCTCCCCTTATCTTTTTTGATGATCTTGACCGTTGCTTCATCCGGCCAGTCTACCTCCAGGTTCAGCTCCAGTGTATCGGTATAATATCCAAAGCCGATATCCTGGCTGTTCGCCAGATTTAAGAGCATGGCATGGAAATTAAGCGGATAGTTGGATGTGATCGCATATTTTCCTTTCAGGCTTCCAATATTCTGGGTGGTTGCTTCCAGATGGAATTTTTCACCGCCCTTTACGCTCACATTTCCGGTCCCGGTTTTTCCTGTCGTCTCATTTACAAGGGAGACCCCGTTTTCCAGATGGATCGTGATCACAAAAGCTGCGTTTGCCTTCCATGTGAAGGTCGGGCTCTGGTTTCCATTTGCAGAAGCACTGAGCCCAGGTGTCAGCTCCATGGTCGTTGGATCCGGCATCTTTGCAAGGGCTGCCTTGATCTCTTTTAACATGTTTTTGGCAGTTGTCGAAAGGGATCCTCCAAATCCGGATTCCCCGTCATATAAATAATCGACCAGATAATGCTGCATTGCACGGGTCTCGGAGGAACAGCCGTATTTTTCCATGATGGATTTGATATTATAGCCGTTGAATGTGCCGCCCCATCCGGGACCGCCATATCCGTAAAACATGGCCTTCCTTAAATAACGGTCATCGCCGCCTTCATCCAGTTCGACCATATTTTTATAAGTCGTTCCACTTGGCGGGGACTGTTTACTGTGCTGCATGCAGTATGCATAGACGGTATAAGTCTTTCCGCCTGCTTTGTAACGGATATACTTATAGGAATCATTTCCGCCCTGTCCCATAACAGAATCAAAAGGATGCAGTTTTCCATCTGAATAATAGTAATAGGTATTAGCTTCAATGTCTGTTGAATCATCCCACAAGTCTCCATCGGAAGCTACCATGGTACTAATACCGCCCTCAGCCTGGTCATATAGCACACTTAATGCAACATCATCTTCCGGCATCTCAAAGCTGAAGGAATTTGTTCCCTCATCGTAGCTTACTTCTGCATACAGAAGATCTTCGGTATTCTCTGTCTGGTTTGCTTCGACAAGACTTGTTCCCACTGCGATCAGGCTTCCCTGCGGGATATCACCGGAAAAGTTAACCGTCTCCCCCGTCTGGTAACGTCCGTCCTCGTGGTCCAGTTCAATATTGAATTCATTTCCCTGTACGATGTCAACCTGATGGCTTCCATCCTCTGGTTCCTCATCGGAAAATTCTTCTGCTTCCTCTTCTTCTGGCTCCTCCGTTTCTTCCGGCTCTTCCAGGGTTTCCGGGGCATCTTCCGGGCTTATGGTCGGGAGGACGGGGTCTGCCTCCGGTTCGTCATCGCCGCTTTCCTGTTCCTGACCGCCATTGGATCCGTCTGTTTCTGCTTCCCTTGGTGTCACCGTAATGTTTCTGGCAACCAGATAGGCTTCCCCGGATGCGGGTGTAACAAGATATACGCATTTATAGGTTCCCGCATGGTTATAATCAAATACAGTCCCGTCTTCCATTGCTGCTTTTTTCAGTTCCACATGGTCTCCTTCAGAGAGTTTCAGTCCTGTAAAATCATTCTGGATATCAAAGGCTTCCCCTTCGGTAACCATAAGCGCAAGTTCCGGATCAGCAACGGTTTCCTCGATCAGTTCTTCCTCGCTTTTCTCCGTCTGCGTTTCTGTCTGTGTTTCTGTCTGTACCTCGATCTGCGTCTCGCTCTGTGCGGAAACGCCTCCCACCTCAGCGGCGGATACTGCAGAAGCTCCTGTCTGCAAGAGCGTAGTGCAGCACAGAGCAAAAGCCATCGCACCCGCCATCCATCTTTTCTTCCAGTTTTTTTCCAAGTGCACGTTCTCCTTTCATGATCGCTTTTTTCCCTGCAGTTTTCTTTTGGTCCGTCTCTTATCTGCATCGCTTTCTCCTTTCTTCCGGCTTTTTCAGCCAGATAAAAAGGAAACTGAAAAAAATTCCAGTTTCCCTTTTATCTGACCAAACATTTTATGCCGTCTTCCTGTGTTCTTTTTCCTCTTTTTGAAGGATCCAGTCATCCACGCCTTTGTAGTGTTCCATCCAGGTACCGGATGCATCGGTATCCCAGGTAACTCTTTTGCAGGACACATTCAGTTCCTCACAGATCTCATATAGTTTTATACAGCCTTTTCGGATCATGTCCCTCTTTCTGCGCTTTCTGGGGCATTCTCCATGATACAGATGAATTCCATGTTCACATTGCCGGCACGCACTTTTTTCATCGTGCTTACAGGACAATTCCATCATTTTATCCATGTCGTAACATTCGTAAACTCTTTTTAACCCCTGCTCTTTCAGTTTTCGCAAGACAGTTTCCAGTCCTTTATGATTGGAAACTCCAGGGACTCCGATATAAGGATTTCCTGTACACATCCATGCGATCTCTGCCTTTAAGATCCCTTCTGTTACGTAAACCGTGCCATCCTTTATTTTCCCAAACATTCCTGCCGGGCTGCCGCTTGATGTGCCTTTTTCTAAGCCGCTGCTGGTAAACCAGAGGTACTTCCGTTCTTTTAAAGGAACATCCAGCCGGATCTGGAATCCTATGATCCGTTCCTTCCCATCCCGGACCGGGCAAAGATACCCGTTATTCTTCCTATAAAAAGCAGCTTCCCAGTCACCATCCCGGTTGATGAAAAATCCAGGAACCCCATCCAGGCGAAATCCCTTTTTTAAGAGCTTTCTGGCAATGGCCACGGAATTCTCCTCATCCGTACTTAAAAAACCTCGTTCTTCCATCTGTCTGACCTCATTTAACGTCAGCCCACGTAGGAGGAGGTTCCTCCGGTGTGTTTCCTTAAGCTTAAGAAAAGTGAGCATCTCCTTATATACCTGGTCCCGGTAATCCCATTCCTCTTCCGTAAGGGAAATGCGTTTCTTTTTAGGAACGATAGAAGCGAACCCATTTCGTGTCGTGGCCTGCTGCCTTTCATCCGTTCCAGAAAAAGAAAGTGCCTGCCTTATCTCACGGTAGGCTTCTTTATACCGGTTCCTTCCATAAATGCCGGATAGTTCCGCATACAGTGTCAGCATGTTTCCGGATGCTCCGCAATGATAGCAATGGTAAACATTTTTCAGTTCTCCATTTTTGCAGATGCAAAAACCGCATTTTCCTCTTAAATCCCCGCAAAAAGGACATTCCACCGGAAATTCGTCCTGGTAAGAATCACTCAGTCTTCGGATTGACAAAAGATCTGCTACTTCTGCGATCGTAAACGATTCTCTGGCATACATGCCTTCCTCCTTTTCATAAAAGATGGCCCCGTTCCCGGAGCCACCTCGAACTGTTTCTCTGTTTTCAGGCTGCTTTTTGCATTTCCTTTTCATGATCCAAAAGAATCTTCGCAGCTTTCTTTATTTCCTGATTCTGGCCTTTGTAACGCTGTACCAGCCATTTGATCGTCTGGTAACCTCTGGCATCCTGCATCATTTCCCCAAGAGGGGTTCCGGCATAGACACCAAAATTGCAGATAACCTTTTCTGCCCATTTCACTTCGTCTTCTGCATCCTCTACGTTATCTATATCCTCTACCGTTTCCTCTGCCGTCTCTTCTGGTGTTTCTTCCTCTTCTTCTGCATCAAAAGAAATCTCATCATCCTCATCAAATGGAACTTCATCCGTTTCTTCTACTGCACGGAAACCGTCTGCATCCGTCTCGGCAGTAATTTCCTCATCTACGGAGATTTCCTCGGTCTGAACCGGATCTTCCGCTTTGGTTTCTTCATCGGAAAATTCTTCCAGTCCGCTTTCACTTTCTTCCATTCCAAAAGTCATCTGTCTAGGCAGGTTTTCTTCTGTATCCGTTACTGCATATTCCACTTTTACAGGATCTTCGGATATGGCATTTCCATCACGCAGTTTTTTACGGTCCGTTTTCTTTTCCTGACCGGTTCCGTTTGCTCCTGCTTTGCTGCGGTTTCTTTTCTTTCTGTCTTTTCCTGTTTCTTTTTCGGCTTTTCCGGTTTTACGGAAGCTTCCTGCTTCGGCATTTCTTCTTTTTCCGTCCCACGCATGTCCGGATCGTTCATTCCAGATGCCTGCATGATATTGAATTTATTCAAGAAATAATATTTCAGGCCATACGTCCATGCCGCACCTTTTGCTTTATCCGGTGCTTCATTGGTTCCAATGACATGCAAAAAGCTCCGTACCTTGTCTCCCGGACGGTCTGCATTGGTCCAGCACAGTTCCAGGTCAGCCTCATATCTCCAGAGTGCTCCCATTTCCTTTAAAAACACGGAATTGCCCTGTTCGTCCATCTGAGTCGGCCTTTCACTTAAGATGTCAAAATCGACCCCGTATTTATTAAGGGCCGGTGTCAGGCATTCATAAATATCATCCAGTTTTACAAAATCATAAGTAACGTCCTCACTGTACCGTTTGCGGATCAGCTTCGGCACCTTTCTTCTGATCTTGATCATCTTCTGGTTCAGATTCATGTAATTGTATTTACCCATATTATTCGTTTCCTCCTGATTTTTTCATTTTTTATACTAAGCAGAACGCGGAAGGCTTACCTCCGGCCCTGTCCCAGTCTTTTTTAACATTTCTTCCATTTCCTCCCGGATACATCCGATACAGATCTTCTTTTTTGAGATCTCCGGAAGTTTTTCAAGCAGCCACTTCTGGGCGAAAAGCTCTGCTGCCCGCTGTGGGTTGCTTAAATATTCCAGAAACATCCAGTCAGAAAATTCCCACTTCATATCCGCAAAATGAAACTGCGGCTGATAGATCAGATCCTCCGGCCGCTTTCCTTTTTTAATAAAACGGTCTGCATTTAGCTGGATATAAACCCTGCTGATCTCCGGGATCATCTGTGAAGCTGCATACCCGCCTTTTAACAAAAGTTCATCCCATTGTTCCCGGATAAGTTTCTTTCCAATGCGGCTTATCTGTGTTTCCAGTTTCGGGATCAGATCTTCACGCACAGGAAAACCAAAATCATCCGGTATCCCGATCGGCTTCAGAAAAAGATCTTCTGCTTCATAAAGGGAATACTCCGGCATGTGGATCACGGCACACCAGTTCCGGTCTGTTTTTCTGTTTTCCTTTAAACAGTCAAAGAAAAAGAAACAGTTTCCATATCTTGCCTTTATAAACAGCTGTCCGGAAAATTCTTTTACTTCACAATCCGGCGATTTCAGCCATGCGATCAGTTTTTCTGCCTCCCTGCTCTCTTTTAACCAGTCCGGAAGTTTTCTATCCATCACATACCTCCGTAATTTAGATATATGGCAGGGAATACCTGGAATACACCATCTTTGCCCGTTTTAAAAATGCAGAGCCTTTTTCTGCTTTTGCAAACCATTCCACAAAAAACCGTGTCAGGTTCTGCTGCAATGTCCGGTGGGTATCAAGGGCATAATCCACAAATTCCCCATATCCGTCCATACTTCCTGCAAGCAGGTAGCAGGTAAACATTTTTGCCATCTGCTCTTCATCTGAAGGATTGATCTCCATTTCCTCTGCACCTTCATACACCAGGCGCACCCTTTCTGGCTGTTCCTTTACATGCAGACACAGATCATCGGCCATCAGTTTCGATGCTTCGTTTCGAAGGTCGTAATATCTGACCTCTGAAAGACCTTTTAGCCAGGCAAACCCAAGATAAGTGTAATTGTCTTTTATTTCCTGCTGCTCTTTTGCCATGGACTCCATAAATTTTTTGTGTCCGGTGGGATGGCAGTTCAAGTATTCATCTACCAGCAGCCTTGCCACATCTTTTCCATTCGTAACCTTCATGTTTTCCTCCCATCAAAAAAAGACAGTCCATACTGTCTCCATTCTTTTAAATCCTGTTAGTATTTTACAGTGCCAGGAATATCATATTCATGCCAGCGTTTTGACACACAGCCGGCAATTTTTTCTTCCAGAGCTAAAAGTCCTCTCTCATTCGTCTTTTCCTGCCTTGCAATGGTAATGGATTCACAGATCCCGCAGTAGATCTCGTATGCGCTGCATGGCTCATCCCCGGTAGTAGCCTTAAACTGCTCCACGGTTTCTGCAAGCAGTTTTTTTCCAAATCCCGCCTGCTTCATGATCCCTGCCATGGCATTTGCCGGATGCTCGATCCAGATATCACACAGCCGCATGACCCCTTTTAAGACTTCCCGGTAGTAATCAAAGATCGACTCTATGTTTTCCGTGAAATCTTCCATTCCTTTACAGTTTTTGTGCGTAACCTTCAGGGCATTGCCAAGGATCACATTTCTTGTCGGCTCCTGCAGGGAATAAAAAATATTCGCTCCGGACACACCAACGTCTGACGTAGTGATCCGTACAACTGCTTTTATGTCCTTATCGGTCTTTCTTCCATAATTCTGCATCAGTTCCTTATAAACATCTGTAAGTTTCGTATCTTCCAGCTGCCAGGACGCCGTAACAGAATAATGATCTGCATAGCCGTTTAAAAACGTTGCCTTCTCATAGTCCCCATGGATATATGCCGAGGTAACCATGTACATATCCGGCATGGATATGATGGCATAATCTTTTTCATCACCAGACAGGACTGCCCTTATTTTTCCTTCACAGAAACGGATCAGTGCTCTTCCTCTTGCAACCTTCAGGCATTTATTCAAGATCTCTGCCAGTGTTTTCTTATCGACATCTGCCAGGGCTTTTCCATCAATCCTGGCCCGTCCTTTCAACGATTTGATTGCTGAATTTCCTATATAACAGATCCTCTCGGGCAGGATAAGAACCAGCCTGGAATGAGATAAGGTATCTTTTTCCAGTGCTTCCAGGGAAATGCCCGGAACCTCTGTACAGGTTTCCTCTCCTGCAGCTGCTACCTTTAATTTCTTACTGGTGATCCGGATCCATTCTGCCCGGCTGTCTATCTCTTCCAGATACTCGCACAGTTCCTTTTCTGTCCGGAACTCCTTATAAAAGTCATCTTTATAATACATAATGTCCGCCTTTCCACGCTAGCTGAAAATCCGGACTTCAACAGCCTGTATCTTTCCATCTTCGATGCAAAACACATAGCCGTCTTCTGCCATCTCCATAAGCATTCCAATTTCCAGTGCATTTGCGTTTTCCCATTTAATTGTCTCCATAATCGACCCTCCTGATTTTACAATGTGTTTTCTTTTTTTGATGTTCTTAAGGTATTTCTTTTTGCAGTTTCCTTAACTGCCAGTTTCATTCGTGCTCCTCCTTTCTGCTTTTTATGCAATAAAAAAAGACACAAAAAGAATCTTCTTTCCTTCTTGCATCTTCCTTATATTTTGCATATCCATTTTTTCTCATTAAGGGCAAGACCGCCCCAAAGTGTTTCTTCCGGAATGTCCGGAACTAAAGAATAACCACAGTCTTTTATAGACTGTTAAATTATTTTTCATTTAAAGACTACCACAACATTTTGTGGTTGTCAATTAATTTTAACTATATATTGTGTTATTGTGTGAGCTATCTTTATTATTCTGCTACATGTTGTGACAGGCGGCATGATACCGCCTGTCTTTTCATCCGTCTGCATAAGTGCATGTATCTGAGGGGAATAGGTAATCTGTACATGCACTATGAAAACGTCTTACTCAGCGTTTGGATCCGCCGGGGAAATATTTTTGGCAAGGCTTCGCCCGTTGGCATCCGTCCCTGCTTCAAAAAGGACCGGCTGGCCACCGCTTAATTTCCGGTATCCATCCATCTGGATCTCCGAAAAGTGGGCGAAATAATCAATCCCGTCTTCACCGGTGATAAAGCCGTATCCTTTCTGTGCGCTGAACCATTTCACGGTTCCCTGTAGTGTTTCTGACATATCCTTCTCTCCTTTGCTGTATTTCCCGCAATAGTCTTTTGCGGAAACAGGGCAGCATGGAATCGAACCATGCCTGGTGCTCCCCTCCCTGCTATAAAAGGAATCTCTTCCTCTTATATTTCTTCGTTTCCCAAAAAAGTACCGTTATTGAGTGCTGCATCCACCCGGCGGATTCCTACCAGCTTCTTTTCATTTATGCCAAAATAAAACCGGTAACGTTTTCCCTCCAAAACTTTTACGTTTTTATCCAGCAAAAGTTCACTCTGCCGTCCGGCCGGATCACTTACCCGGATCTTCCGTAATCTTGCAAAGGGATTTTTCCCGTCTATCCCGGTTACCAGCCCTTCCACGATTTCATAGGTCTTTTTATCCGCGGTGCGGAAAATAAGATATGTTCTTATAAACCCGATAATCCCAAGCAGGAAAGACCAGAAAATAAAAGTTTTGTCTTTCATCCATGTTCCCATAAATAATCCGAAAAGCAGGATAAAAAGAGACAGGATACCATATCGCTGGATCCTGTCCTTAAAAAAATCCGGTATATTCTGATAACGTGTGCCAAAATCTTCCAAGCATTTATACAGCCTGTGCCAATACGGATGTTCCGTTTGCTTCAAGACAGTCCTCCCTTCTTATGTTGTCGATCACAAGCTGTTTCTTATAGTAAAGCTGCGCTACGCGGCTTATAAATTCCCGTTGTATCTGTTCCTGGAGGGAATCTTCCAAATGGGACTCCCTGCTTTTTGCCTTTTCTTTTAAGCATTTCAGATGATAGGAAACATCCCCTTCTCTTTGAAGATAGGAAAGTAGCTGGTATTCCTCTTCTGTAAGCAGCGGCTTTTTAAAAGCCCTCAGTGAAAACTTCAGTCCTTTTCCCATGGAAAGGGCTTCCATAAAATGCTTCATGCGTTCTGTCCGTGAAAAGGCCATGGGAGCCATGACTGACCGGCTGATAATACTGTATACAGCTTCCTCTCTGGTACATCCTTCTGTCAGAACAACCAGGCCCCGCTTTACCAGACGGTTCAGGCAAAACTGAAAATCCTCTTTGTCCGCCCATTCCTGTGCCTGTTTTTCTCCAAGGCTAAATACAAGAAGACGATGCATCTGGGAATGGACCTTATCCTCTTCACAGAAAGACCAGGTGAGCGCAGCCCACAAAATAGTTTCCATTTCTGTAAGTACTTTTTCTTCCCCATCTACCCAGACACAAAACCTTCCATCTGCATCATCTTTTTTCATTCCGATTGCTGTATACCATCTCATGACATTTTTCCTCCTAGCCATTTAAGCTCTTTTTAATCTCTGCTTCTGATCTGTTTTCTTTCATAACTTGTTATCCATACATCATTTCCAGGAGTTTTGGAAGTACATACCCCAAAAGCATGCCTGCTGCCGTACAGATTCCGATATTCGGCCGCCGCAGTTTCCATACTTCCTGTGTTTTGGTCCCGATAATCCTTGTTCTTCCTGGTACGATCCACCTGAGTTTCCGATAAAACTCCATGAATCTCTGATTGTCAAAGCCAAAGGATCGTACACAGAAAACATCCCGTTCCTGTTCTTCCTCATCCAAAAGGAAAAAGCTTTTCTGTTCTTTCCCTTCTTTTCGGATCACGATATAAAATTCCGGAACTCCCCGCCTGGTTCCTTCTACGATCTTGTCCATCTCATCGTAAAAGATCCTGCAGGACTCATATTTTCCGTTCTTTTCCGGCTGGCAGACTGCCAGGCTGTCCTCTTCAAGTGCCATATAACAGTTTTCTGCCTCCATGATCCTCCGGCTGATTTTTATGGCCTGACGAAGAAGCAGGATTATCGCAAGCGCCAGTGCAGTACACAAATATACAAGATCCCAGCATCTTTTCTGGTATATGAAAAAGTATGCGCTGATTCCCTCTGCCACACTGCATATTGCTGTCATAATAAAATACTGTTCTTTAAGGTCCATCAGATGATATACATCATCTTCTGTCGCCTGTAGTCTCAAGGGCATCCATCCTTTCCGTCATGCCACGCTTATTTTATCCGGGGATTTCTTTTTTTCCTCTCGGCTTTTTATATAGTCTGTACATTCCCGGATGGTCTGTTCACACAGGTAATAAGAAAATTTCCCGATATGTGTGTCCTTTTCCCGGAGATTCAAACGGTTCTGAAGCCAGATATATGTGCTGTGTTTGGTCATATAACCATTTTTCCAGATTGCATCCAAAGCTCTGTGTGCTTCGATCCGCTTATTACGCAGATTGCTGTCAGCCATGGTTCCCATGGGACGCATACTTTTTTTGTGTGCCCCAATGTATGAATCACAGGAAGGATAGCCGCTGCATACATACAGGTATTTCTCCGGATCCAGGTTGTTATCCCCATAGACATAGGCTGCAGGCCTAAGTACCCCGGGTCTTTTGCAATATGGACAGTACAAGGTTTCCCTCATCTGTTTTTTCTTCTTTTTTGCCATCTGACGTCACTCCTTTCCATCTTTATCTCCGATATTAAAGAAATCCCTTTTTCTGTGTCAACAGAATTCTTTGAAAATCATAAAAACATTTTCAGGAAGCTCTTTTGATAAGCCTTGTGATAATGCCTTCTGCCACTTCATAGTTGTCGTTGATGCGGGTCACCACAAATCCGATCTTATCTTTCTTTCCCGGAAGTGCGGACATATTGCAGGAATGTGCCACGGCATTGACTCCGATATCAAGGCGGATAAAATAGGTTCCCTTATAGACTTCCGTAATGATCCCTGTATATTTTCCCTGTTTATGGCATTTCCGGAGATTATCTTTATTGATATTGGCTGTCGGACTCTTTGCATCCACTTCTATAATGATCTGGTCAACAGAGCTTGCTTCCACCTTATTGACCATGACCAGCACCAGATCGCCTACCTGGAATTTTTCTCCGGCATCTACCATCCACTCCCAGGCCATGTCTCTGGCCCGGACAGATACTTCTACACCAAAGACTTCCAGGCGGACTGCTTTGGGAGCTACTGCGATCACCCTTGCTTCTACGATCCTGCCTTCATAGAGCATTGGTTTTTCTGTATCTTCTCCGATATAAAAAGTCTGTCTCTTTTTAAGCATTGCATCTTTTCTGGATGCTACAACACTCCGGCTCTTGTTATCCAGATCTTTGATGATGAAATCAATGTCACAGCCGAGCATGTTGTTAGCAATACGGACCTGACGGTTTAAGGTATCCGCATTTTCACGCCCGTCTCCCTGAAGGTTGATCATCATTTCATTCATTGGGATAATGATCCGGAAACCATTAAAGTATGTAACAGCGACCATCCACCCGCTCTCCAGTTTTTCAATGCCCCCGAGCTGGCCTGTCAGGATCTTTCTGGTACGATGTGCATTCAAAAGCTGATGCCATCTGGCTTCTTCCTGTTCCTCCATGCTTTCAACCTGTGCGTCTACATCAATTGTCAAAACACCATCGTAGACCGCACGCGGAACATCTTTTTCCCCATTTCCCGCCAAAACTGTTTTTTTGGTATCCTCCATATACTTCCTCCTGTTCTTATTTATTTTTGTCTTCTCTGCTCCATCCAGAAAACTCCTCCGGTACTCAGGAAAGACAAAAGAAGACACAAAAAAAGCAGCCCGTTTAAAGCTGCTTTCTTCATGCCTTCTTTTTACAGATACCATTCTATAATACATGGAATTCTATGTCAATATTACCTCGATTGCAATAGTGTCGCATATTAGTTCCTTTTATGAAGCCTGTACGACAGAAGGATTTAGTAACACTAAGAACTGCCAGATTCCTGTGTCCTTATAGAAAATTCCATCTCATATGTAATTGTTTCATTATATAGTGTTTATTTCTTCCTCTTAATCGTCCCCAATAAGACAACCGACCTTCTTGTACATTTTTAAACTATAGATATTACGGAACAGTTGCAGTAGATATATATTTTTTCAAATAGCTGAAGGATAATACCTGATTATCTGTTATTTATATACATAATACATATTGAATTTTAGTAAAACTAGAGGATACATAAAAATGCCATTAACCAAAGAACAATTTCTTAAACAATTAAATTCTGATTGTTATTTCTCCACATACTCTTCTGCCATATGTACTGCCATAGCACCATCTGCCACTGCTGTTACTATCTGACGAAGTAACTTTGTTCTGACATCTCCTACAGCATAAACACCCGGAATACTCGTTTCAGTGTTTTCACCTGCCACAATATATCCTTTATTATCCAGTTCTATCTGATTATCTAAAAAATCTGTTGTCGGTTTTCTTCCTATACTCACAAACAGGCCGTCACATTCTATAATGTTTTCTTCTCCTGTAACTGTATCTTTCAACCGCACACCAGTCAATCGTTCTCCATAAATCAGTTCATTTACTGTATTGTTCCATCGAAACTCTATATTTTCAGTTTTCATCAGCTGGTCATGGTAGATTTTCGTTGCACGTAATGTATCTCTTCGATGAACAATGATGACTTTCTTAGCAATTCGACTTAAAAGAACAGCATCTGATACAGCAGAATTTCCACCACCAACAACCACCACGATCTTATCTTTATAAAACATACCATCACAGGAGGCACAATAAGCAACCCCATGACCTATCAATTCTTTTTCTTTAGCAAGACCAAGTTCTCTTGGATTTGCTCCAGTAGCAATCACTACTGTTTTCCCAATATAAATTCCCGAACTAGTTTCTACTCTCTTAAGCTTTCCTGTTAAATCCATATTAAAAACTTCAGCATATTCACTTTTAGCGCCAAATTTTTCCGCCTGTTTTTGCATTTTCTCTGCCAATGAAAATCCGTCAATTCCATTTTCAAAACCAGGATAGTTATCAATCTGCCAGGTCAATGACATCTGACCACCTGCAGATAATTTTTCTAAAACAATTGTATCAAATCCTGCTCTGGCTGCGTATAATGCTGAAGTATACCCTCCAGGTCCTCCCCCCACGATAATCATATCGTAAACATGATTTTCATTCATACAGCAGTCCTCCTTTTATTTTTCCAATGCTTCATTAATAAAATTCTCTATCATTATTTTTGATTCAGGTGCAACAATAGAATCTATTGCCTTTCCATTTCGATATAAAACCAGCGTAGGAATCACCTCAATCTTTTCAGCTTCTGCAATCTGTGGTTCTTCATCAATATTTACTTTTCCAGCAATAAGAATATCGCTGTATTCTTCACTTATTTTTTCATAAGCCGCTCCAATTCTACGGCAATAACCACACCAAGGTGCCCAGAAATCAACCAAAACCGGTTTTTCCTTATGAATTAATTGTCCAAACTTTTCTTTATTTATATTTATAGATGTCATATTTTTCAACTCCTTCTCCTATTTGAACTTAATATACCCCAAATAAGTGCTTGCTTCCGTGATGATATCACAGAAAAGTTGATTTACTTTATTACGCTTTTTTACTTCTATTTACAGCATATGTCAGTTATATAATTGACTCTTCTCAATAAATTAAGTATACTCTCATCTTTGACAGTTACAAAAAGATGGGAGTATTATACGTTCAATTCATTATTTTCGGCAAGTAAGAAATAATCAATATGAGAATCACATAACACAAAAGGATGTACTGCGGTAACTTCTACATTACCTTGGCACATCCTTTCGTACTATTATTTTTTGCTATTCTTCTTAATGGCAGCTGTGGCTTCCACATCCATGCTCACCACATGTATGTCCTTCCCCGTGGTTGTGCTCATGGTGAGAACATTTCACATCCGGATTATACTCAAGTGTTTCATTGATAAAAGCTTCTACTGCTTCATCTGCATCTCCGGAAACTCCTCCGAAAAGCTTGATGCCTGCTGCCGCTAACGCTGTCTGTGCGCCGCCTCCGATTCCGCCACAAATCAAAACATCTGCATTCAATGCATTAAGAACTCCTGCCAATGCGCCATGTCCGCTTCCATTCGTATCTACTACTTCTGAATGTACTACTTTTCCTTCCTCTACATCGTAAATCTTAAATGTCTCTGTGTGTCCAAAGTGCTGAAAAATCTGTCCATTTTCATACGTTACTGCTATTCTCATGATACCTTCTCCTTTTTCCGCTGCATATTTTTGGTAAATTTCCTGCTTGTAACACCCTCCAAGGTTGCAGTTACTGCTCTGGCCGTCACAGATTCTGAAATCCCCACCCTCGATTCTGAGTGGATATCCATCAATGAGAGCATCTGCTATTTTCTTCCTGGCAATCTCGTAAATCCGTTGAACGGTTGTTCTTGCGACTTGCATAGATGCTGCGCACTGCTCCTGACTATAACCTTTCTTGTCCAAAAGACGGATTGTCTCGTACTCATCTACAGTCAGAACAATAGGTGTTTTTTTCTCAGTATCATCTGCCGGAAAGAATTCTAAAACATTGGGAAAATGGCAAACTTTTCTGCATTTTACTGGTCTCGGCATAAACTGCTCCTCACGACACATATATTTCGATGTTTTCCGCAAATCAACTATTGATAATGGAATAGAAAAACAGTCTGTCATGACAGAAATTCATTCCATCCAAACAGACTGTTCTTTTTCCTTTACAAATATTACATTAATGAGGTTCCTGCCTCATGCTCATAGAATCTCTTTATTATCACCTGCACCGGTTTCTCACATATTTCATAACTGTCGTCCTTCCATGCCTCGGACGCAGAAGGCAGCTTTGGTGCCCATTCCCATAAAGCAAAGCCACGAAGCCATGGTCGTTTCTTACAGGCCTCAAACATTGCACGATACCATTCACACTGTTCTTCCAGGCGAAGTTCTCCCTGCAATTCCCAGTTATTCGGAATCATCCCGGAGCCTTTTCGTGACATACATCCCGCTTCGGCAAAGAAAAATGGTTTCCTATATTTTAAGACGGTTTTTTCGATACGATCCAGTTCCTGCTCCCATTGATCAATCGGATAATATCCGCTGGAAGAGATCACGTCGACACAGTCCCACCAGGATACATGATCTTCCTGATATTTGTCCGGGTTATAAGATACCAGTCCATGATATTCCATTATTTTTTCATCTTCTCTGCTCATCCAGCGTGCCCACGCTGCAAGGCCTGCAACATGCTTCACTTCCCCTGTTGCCACAAGCGTCTGGAATTCTTTTACTGAAACCTCATGAAGCTTCAATACTTCTGCCGGACCCAATGATTCTTCTCCAGATTTTCCACATCAGATCGCAAAAAGATGGATCTTCATATCCGGTCTCTTCTTTTTATAATTCGACTCCATTTGTCTCTATCACGTGTTTATACCAGAATGCTGAATCTTTCATTTTTCATGTTACTTTATTGTTATTGTGTTTCAAAACCGCATCATTTTGATACGGTTTTGTATCTTATTAATGTGGTTACAAAGCTGCTGTACCCAAATTGTACCCAGAATAGCATATAAGCCGAAGCTCGTTTTCACGTTGCTAAACAATACCCCAGCTTTTATACGCTTCCTCTGAGTAACACCCCAAAGCGCCTCCCTTAGGATACTTTGAATTAACAACAGAAAACTGATTAATCGCGTCAAATATCGGTTCTTTTTTTAACGGTATATGTATACAATGTGCCCTTTCATTTTTTATTCGTTCCGCCAAAGATTTTGTCCACATGCTATTCAATTCTGAAGGTGCGCCAATCTTAGAATACCCTGGATATGCTATTATGATTGGCAACTCATAATAATCAACGGCCTTTTCAATTTCCCAATTAAGAATTCCTCTGTCATAATTTGTCTTATCCGATATAATCAGAAGAAAATTCTTACTCGCTGATAATCTAGTTTCTAATCTGTTAAAAAGCGTTGCTTTTGATGAGCTATCACGTACCTGATAAGTTTTTTCATGTGAATTAGTAAACCTAAAATCTATACTTCCAGATTTATTCCATGCCTTCAGCAAGTTAAAATAATGAATATCGCTTTCTGTAGGATCTGTCGATCCCTGCCCGTCAAAGGCAACATATGTACCTGTTCTGTTCACGTGTGGTTCCTCCCTATAACATTTTCAGGTTCATCAAACCTAATTTTTCTTCTTTATCACTTACAACAATATGTATATCGCAATCTATTTCATCCTTAAAAAGCTCAATTGTTTTAACAATATAGACAACTAAGTCATTTACACTGCCTGCATCAGCCCCTCCCGTCCCAATTACAGGCATATATGTAGAAAACCCTTGAGAGCGTTCTGAAATATACTTTACTAAAGAAGCTATAGCTTTTATATAGTCTATCTTTTCGACATGGGCTCTTAATTCATTGTCAAAATATGTTAGCCCCAAGATAAAATACTGTTCATTGTTGAGACCATTTATTTCAGCAACCGATCCGACATCATATCGACGCAAGTTTCCACTTCGTTTTTCTTTTTGTTTGAGATCTGTATACTTATATCCATGCAATGACAAATTGTTTTGTATCTCATTCGAGACTGTATCTGAATCCCTATTGCCTTGCTCATATATTCGTTTAAGTGCCATACCGTGAATTTTTTTTGACCCTATTAAATCATCATCCACAATCGTGTCGAAACATCGATTCCCAGCAAAAGCAATGTTCTTCTCTTCATTTGGATCTCCGCTATTAAATAAATCCCCATATTCCACAAACAACGAATGATTTGAGTGAAGATCAAAAATTTTCACTTGTTTTCTTTGCTTCGTATAAATCGTGACCCCTATTACTATAGCAAAATAGATTACCATCAAAATAAGCGCGGCTACAATTATTCGCAGAACTATATTATCAATACAATTTAACATAATATCTGTAGGTGTAACTAATGTAACAAACCCCCAAACAGAAAATAGGGCTACTGCGATTTTGTTACTTTTAGAAAATATGTAACGCCAGTTATATCTCATTGTACGAAATAATATTTTCATCGTATCTCTCCTAGAACTACTTCTCTCATTGGCCTAAATGTATCTAAGATATCGTTTCGAGGTTCTGTTTTATCATAAAAACTTGTGTAATATTTTTCTTCTTTATGCTTTGTGTAGAAATTTCCGATTTCCCAAGCACACCATTGGCGAATCTATATTTCAAATTATATCATAATTAAATCGTTTTTCATCAAAAAAATTTTATAAACTTTACGTTTCAATTTCAATAATAAGTCTGCTATCTCCTGTATTAATATCTCCACTCTTTTCTCTTATCAATATACAACATAATTAATGTAAAAATAGTTATAACATTAATTGCATCTCCCTGATGCCCCATGAATAACCAATCTGGAATAAATGTTGCAATAAAAAATAATATAATTAAACATACCAATTGAAATTTCCAAATGGTTTTCTTTTGATATTCCAAATCATATCTTAAACTATCCTTTTGTTTTTCTTCATATTGCTTTATATCATTATTCTTTTCATCTATATACTTGGAAATATCATCTTTAATCAAATAGTCATAGGTCTTGTTTTTCTGTCTTTCGCCTACTTTCCTTTTTATTTTAGAAATCCCAAAATGATTCATAACTTTTAGTATGATCATATTAGTAACATCCATCTCTAATTTAAATAGGCATAATATCAAAAATAATTCCAACGGATATTTAATAATATTATAGTTGTATTGATTTTTTACAAAATAAATTATAGATTCCGTTACTCTTTGCACACTCAAAATATCAATATAACACAAAGCCATAATAACAAACAAATCAATAACTAAAATAATAAGCCAGTTTTCCAAATTATCTAACTTTTTAGCTCTGTAACTTAATATTATTTCGGTTATTTTCAAAAAAATTATTATAGGAATACAAATAACGACACATATCGTCAAAAAAAGTTTATACAAGACTATTACAATGCTAGTGAATCGTTTTGATGTTTTCTTTTTACTATATATGTAAAAATATGAAGTGAACGACAATGTAGCCAAAAAAGCAAATGCAATTATTAAATATCTAAAAATAACTCTATCAATCACTCCCTCAGAAAAAATATTAGGTATAAAGAAATAACAGCTTAAAACAGCAAAAATCAAGGCCATCCATAACAAACCTTTTCCGCCCATATTCTTATTTTGGCTTTGATATAAATTATTTATTTTTTCATTTAATGCTTTCATCATAATCAGCCCTCCATTTCAAATAAATAATAACAAAACACTTCCTGTTTTACTAGTAAATATATTTCAACTCTCATACCTAAAAAACTCCCTAGCCATCATCTCCGCTGTAACCCTGTTATACCCATTCTTCAGATACCCCTGCACAATCGTCCCAAACATTCCCTTAACCATATCATCCTCAATATCACAATATGCCTGCATTTCCCCGGACAAAGCCATTGCCACATACTCTATCGGCTTGTTATCCAACAACCTATGCAGCTTCGCCAGAGACTGCTCTGTTGTCCTCAGAGCAGCCTCCACTTCTTCGCACTTTATCCGTAACATATTTCCATCTGTAAACCACACCTCAACATAGCCGTTATCCATGTTATAAGCATATTCCACGATATTATCCATTCGATTATCTTTCATCTCATCAAATCCATCCTTCCCATTATCTTGTCCCATAAGACCTGTCATACCGCCTTATCTGCTGCTCTGTACGCTCCTGTTCCTTTACCTTACGAATAATCGTATCAATCTGCTCTGCACCGGCATATCTCTTCACACGCTCCAGATCATCAGCCTTTTCCTGCAACAGCTCTGTCCTATCACTCATATCCTTAATCTTGCCCTTGTAAAACTCCATATCATCTGCCAGTCCATCCTCTGCTGTCTGATAAATGACATTTACCGGCTCCTGCACATTCATATCTCTGTCGAGACTTTCTCCCTTTGACAGCTTTGCTGCTATGTTTAACACCAATGTGGTCTTTCCATCACCCGGATCTCCCTGAATAATTGCCAGCTTCCCATATGGTATAAACGGATACCACAGCCATTTCACTTCCTGTGACTCAACCTCCGACATCCGTATCATCTTTAATTCTGTCTTCTGTCCTTCCATAAAAGTCCTCCATTTACCAATCTTTTATTTGCTCCTAAGAAGAACCTCTGCTATACTCTAGTACAGTAAATAAAAATAATTGATTATCTGCTGTTATTTCAATTCTGCCTCCTTAAATTTTTCCAATCTGTAATGATGCTCATCATCCAATTCCTTAATACCATTCTTATAATCATATCCAAATTTTCTATAAAACTCAGTTGCTGTAATGGATGCCGGTATCTCTATTCTGCTTGCTCTTACATAAAATTCATCCGTTTCTAAAGTATTTATGATTTTTCTTCCAACACCCTTTCCATGAAATTCTGGGAGGACAAAAATGGACAAAAGTATACTTTCTGTTTCACTTCCCCAAAAACTTGAGATAGAACCTGTTCCAATTATTTTTCCATCAAATTCAAAGACATACATATGCGCATAACTTGCCACATTCAAAATCTTTTCCACATCGTAAACCTTTGCAAGTTTTTCCATTGCTGATATGCCATAATCTTTACTATTAACCTCTAAGAAATTTCTGACAATAACATTTCTGACCTCTTTGGCATCCTCTTCCTTAAATTTCCTCACCTTAATGCAATTTTTCACATAATCAATCAATGTCATATTTTCATTTACAACTGTTTCATCTCCAGTTTTAGCAAATCCACATTTTTCATACAAATAACAATTTCTCTCTTCCTGCTTAATCGTATCTAACCGCCATTCGATAGTATTGGGATAGATATTAAATAATCGCTTAATAACATTGCTGGCAATTCCCTTATTTTGAAAATGTGGAATAATAAAAATAGGAGCTATCCAATTTACATTCTCGTATACCTTTCCACCTTTATACCATTTAACTCTTACAGCTCCAACCTTCTCACCATTAAACAAAATAAAATAGAAATCTGATTTGTCCTCAACTATCTTCTTCTCTATTATTTCAAGGCTTTCTTTTGCTGGGCTTGTAGCATCATCCTGATATTTTTTATATAAGGGCATAAACGCTTCTATCTGCAGTTTATGCAGACATTCAGCATCTTTTCTTGTTATCAGTTTAAGTTCAATTAAATCACTCATTTTCTGCACCTCTTTCTTGTAAACATAAAAAATCGCACCAAACATTCAATGTCCAGTGCGATATCTCCAATTTAATAAGATGCAATGTAGGTAAAATCTTCTCTTATATTCTGGTTTTATGCACTAGACTAAAAGACCTACAAGCTATAACCTAATGCACTATCCTTGCATGTTTATAGCCGTGTACGTCCGTAATACATGTACATATAATGTCTTGAATATAAGTTCTGATTCATGTGTATGTTCTCCTTGTTTCTGTTAAATAATATACCAGTCTTAGCAATTCATGTCAACAATCTATTTGCCATTCAGAATAATATCTATCATTTCTTGCTTTCCATTAGTATATGCCACCCTATCATCTGCATACTTACTTTCCAGTTCTTCCTTCACCCTCTCATACTGCAAAGCTATATTCTCATTAGCATTTAGACAATCTCTAAAATGAATATAATTCTTCCACTCAGTTCCATTCCACTTCACAACATGAATATGGTGTGTCCTAATATCCTTTTCCATATCACCCATTACATAAAGAATCTGATATTCCACATCCAAGCCACGATAAAAGATTCCTTCCTTCTGTAACTGCTCATTATGTAACATTATTCTCTCAAAATCGGTTACCCCAACGACAATATCAATAACTGGTTTTGCTTTGATTGCCGGTATTGCTGTACTCCCAATATGCTGTATATCAATAGCATCATCACATAATATAGATTTAAGTTTTCTGATTGTTTGAATGGCAGCCTGATCCCACTGTTTATCATGTGGTTCAAGCTGCACTGTTCCTCTTTTTAATCCTAATGACATAATAACATTTTCCTCTTTTCATTCTGCAATAAACCTGTTTATATCTTTGTGTTATCAGGTTGATGTCTTCTAATATATGAAATGCAATTATCAAGGTGGTTTTTATCAACAATAGGTTCAAATGACTTACCACCCCACAAACCCTTTGGTATTTGTTCTACAAGAACAGAAAATTCTTTTCTCAATATTCTTGACGAAGCCCCAAATAAAAGTTGTCCTACTTTAGAAGGATCTACTTGCGTTTTTACTAAAACATGAATATGATTATATGCAACTATTTTTTCAACTAACTCTATCTCTTCTTTTTTATTAAAAATGTCTGCTATAATGCAACTTAGTCTATCACGAATCTCATTGTCATAAAAAAGAGGTTTTCTGTATTTTGTAGCACCTACAAATTGATAATAATTTTCATATGCATCATTCTCGGATAACTGTTTCATTTTTATCTCCCTTCCAAGCAATTACTCCGCCAACAAATAAAGCCAAACCAGAGCCATTTGATAAAACAAATGCCGGAAGCCCGCATAAATACAGGCTTTCGGCATTTTAATCCGTTATTCAAACTCGCGAGACCAGGTGGTTTACAGGTTGTTTATCCTGCATTTTATCCACTTTTAACGCGAGTTTTTTATCTCTAGTAATCGTATATACGTTCGATTAATCGATAGGTTGTTGTCATTTTGTTGTCTATCTGTGAATTTTCACCTTAAGGTTTACATGTGATGGGCAAAATGAAGATGCCGATATGTAAAACCTTGTATATTATTATAAGGTAAAAAGTCGTAATGAGCAAGGAAAAACAGTAGTAATTGGTTTCTTTTTAATTCCAATTAGAACAACCCTCCCTACTTTTTATAAATCCCATTTTATTCTACTTTTGTCAATTGAAAACCAACCTCTCATGTATTCTTCAACTCTTTCCATATATATTCTCAATTCATGAAAATATTCTTTTGAACTTTTTCCTCTAAAATTAGTTTCGACCAAACCATATAATGGAATATCTGGTTTATATTCTTCTTCGCTGATACATGGATTTCCTTTATAAGTCAAATCATAATGTATCATAACATTTCTAAACTGACTTGGGAAAAACTTAGCTCCCTCATTAACGATTTCTCCTAATTTTATACTATCTATCTCTCCACAGGATTTTTCCATCTGAAAATGTCTATATATTGTTCTTAGTCCCGTCCAAATATTATGTGCAATAATATATTCATTACGTAGCATCCAAACATTATTTTGATATAATACTCTTCGTAATATATATTTATTTGTTCCTACCATTCCCAACATATGCAATATAATTAGATTAATCCCTTTATTATTTTTTTTAAACAAATTATTCTCTATATTGGTATTATAGTCTATATATCCTATCTTCACAGTTTCATATTTAACTGTTTTTCTTTCATATCGTCTATGTCCTGAGTGCATCATAATTATGCGCATTACTCGACCTAGTTTTTTTGAAATTTCAAAAGCTTTAAGACCTAGCGTATCCGCAGCAATATCTACCGAATTTAAATAATAATTGATAAGTTGTGTATCCCCTATAATATTTCCGTTTTCATCGAAATAAATTCCTAAGTTGTAATGAACATTCATTGGTTTTGTAAAATCGAATCGTAACAAATCTCTAAACATTTCATCTTGTTGCGAATCTGATTCTAAAAACGCATTTTCTATCTTGCTATATTTTGAACAAATTACTTTTATCGAATTTCTTAAATCTATTACTTGACTATCTGATTCTTCATCTAACACTTTAATATTATAATATTCCTGAGCCTCTCTACAATACAGTCCAACATATGGTAGTAACAGCAAGGATATAATCGCATTCTTTTCCATATTCAATATTAATGATGATACTGTTCTTCCGTCATTAAAAATCATTTGCTCAGAACATTTTTTGAGCTTTTCTAAATATTTATTATTCAAATCTATATTCTCCGTGTTATCCAACATAATATATTAATCTTACAATCATAAAAATACTATTTAGTATTTCACAGTATTATACCACGGAACTAATAATCTATATATACTTTTTTAGTACCGTACGGAAAAGAAGACCCAAACACTCTGTGTCTAGGTCTCCCACTTATTCATCTTCTTCATCGCAAGCTACGACATTTCTTCCGGTCACCAAATAATCAACCGTAGTATTAAGCAGCTCTGCTATGATTACCAAAGTATCAATCCTTGCACCGTTGATTCCAAGTTCAATCATCTTGTAGCCCTGACTTGTCATGCCAAGCTTCTCTGATAATCTCTCCTGCGTATAATGTTTTTTGTTTCTCAATTCTTTCATCCTTTTGCCGCTAGCCTTCATATCATAATAGAGGTATGGCTTATTGGCTGTCTTTTCCATTACTCATCACCCCCAGCAATTGATTCTTTGATACTGAGTAAGATGTTGATTACCTTACGGCCATCTTCCTTAGACATTGACTTTAAGATAATACTAAGTTCCTCTGCCAGATCCACTTCTTTTTTTACATTAAGAATTGTGTTAGCATCTGTCTCTAATGCATCTGCAATTGTAAGTAAGAAGTCGATGCTCATTCTTCTAGTCCCAAGTTCAACCTGTGTAATATGTGATGGACAATAATTGGTTATCATTGATAAATCTACAATTGTAAGTCCTCCTTCTTTTCTAATCTTTCTTATATTACTTCCTATTTCGTAAGTTGTACTCATGTGTTAATCCTCCATATAAAATAATCTAGTATCCTACACGGGTCCATGGTCCTCACGTCTGACGAGCGATGTTTGATACTGGAACAGATGAACAATACACCACATACTCTCACCTGCTTAATGTCTTTCAGTTTTGCCAATATCTTTCTTTGATCCGGTCGTCGACGGTATCAGAAACGCCGGCTATGCATCCAGGATGCAGTCACGGCTCAGCAATTTCTTCACCTATTATATAGGTAGAAACACATCTCCATGTCCTGTAAGATATGTCATTGATTTAATTCATATAAGTGTTAACATCTTTATGATTTGTCTTAATGACTATACCTATATTGTAGAAAAGAGGATGCCCTATTAACATAGCCAAACGGGTGAACTTTTCGATTTTACCCACCCAATTGGGTGAATTTTCATAAATATATTTGCGCACAAAAAAATCACTAGTATCATATGACACTAGTGACTATATTCTTATTTATGCCCCCACATGGAAAGCTTCATTGACATTCTTAAGTACATTCACAACGACTGCTCTTTGTCTTGGTGTGTACTTCATAATCATCTCAAGCAAATCCTTATTTATTTCATTTCCATCTGTGGGAAATTCACCTGTTACCAGATAGTCCATGGATACTCCATAGAGATTCCTCATCTCTACTAATATATCAATCGGAATATCTCTAGTTCCATTCTCATATCTTGATATGGAATTCGGTGACACATTTAATTTTTCAGCAACCAACTCCTGCGAGTAATTGCATTCTTTTCTTTTTTGTAATATCCTTTCTCCCATTAAAATAGGATCATAGTTGAATCTTTTCAAGCCATTCACCCCCACTTCTAAATACGATGCGGATGACGAGGTCCTTTAACTAGTCGTGTTGTCGTGTTATTAGTTTCTTTAAGCACATTCTTTTCTGCTTCGTCGCGGGTACCGTACAATCGATGAGCTTTTAGGGTTATTGCTCCGTTTGTATCTTTGAATTTTACAGTGTAAAAATTGCCTTTCTTCTTAATAATTACGGTTTCTCTTATCAGTCTGTTACTCTCAATAATGTAAGCCGTATCTCCTACATTATACTTTCTCGTCACTTCGCTAGAACTCTCTCTAGTCAATTCATCATCTTTTAAATTTTCCAATCTTAACTTTTTCCTCCTGCTAATACAAAATCGAATTTCGCAATTATATTTTGTACTCACAAATTAGGGAAACTTTTCTTTGTAAGTAATGTCAGTTTTCCTCCACAGCTTAGCTGCCCTGACAACGCTGATCTTAGTAAAAGTTTATTTTTCGTTCTCTTTCCGGATTGAAAACTGCATCCTATATTTCGAACGTCTGTTCGTTTTGACTGTAATTGAATTATAAATCATTAGTAAAATGATGTCAACTACAATTCTTATTATAATGAAATCGTGTCCTACTATTGGGACAGTAGAAAAGGCTAGCACCGTCTGAATTATTCCCAAGCTAGCAGGTGGGAATAATCTATTCTCATGTTTTTTATACTTTATCATCAATTCTTTGACATATAGCATCTATAAAATCATTAGTTTTTTTATCATAATTACTTAACAAATAATTATAATCAATCATAAAAGTATGAATTTTATTGTATTTTATTAATGTCAGGCCTCTTACGAATCTTTGATACGACATCCTTAGTCTTCTTAACTCTCGAAGCAATGCCTAATGCTACATCTCTTTCCAAATCCATAACAGACTTAATGTCATCTCCACCTTCAATGTGTTCTGATACCTTATCTGCACCAATAGAAGCACCTACTCCTAAAGCAATCTTTGTTCTACGACCAAACTTCTTAATAGTCGAATCACCTTTTTTACTTATCGTCCGGTCTCTCTGTCTATGGACTACCTTTTCTTTTGTTTCCTCCTTCTTAATCTCCATTACTATCCTTTCCCTGTAAAAAAGCGAAAAAGATGCCCTCCAATACGCACTATGCGTATTTAGAAGACATCTTTTATGTTCTAAATTATAACTCTATTAAATTGTTTTGTCGCTCCCTCTCAAGGTAAAAAAGTTACCTTCTTAGGGATATTTTATATTTAATATATAATTCCCCATCTCAAAAAATCATCTAAATTACTATCTGATGCATTATATAAATTTGCCTGTTGTTTCATCACTTTATCTTTAAATTTTGATTTAATATTCTTTGATTTTGTTTTAAATATATCTTTTCTCGTATTACCTCCACTTGTCGATAAAGTACGATTAACAGTATTCCCGCTAGTACCATATTTGAATGTGAATTTTGTAGTAATGATATCAAGAGAATCAATCTGCTCTATCTTTCTACCTTTTTTGTCTATTTTAAATTTTGTCGAATAATTATGTTCACCACTCTCGTAAGTATCTTTATCCTCTACAATTTTTGTAATATATCCCTTTTTAAATGAATATGTAACCCGATCATCATCTATATATGAATCTAAAGTAACTACCGTTTTATTCTTTTTTACAGAAACTTTATAAGTCGTATTAGTTGTGCTAGTTACCCTCTTTTCATTTACTTTTATCTTTGTTAATTTTTTATTTTTTCCGTATTTATATGTATAAACTCCTTTGTACATAAGCGTTCCGCCTGATTTCATAGTTTCTGCTGCCTTCTTCAATCTTTCATCTGAATAGTACTTAAACACGGCTTCTGTTTTAAAATTATCATCCGCTTCAACTATTTCAGACATTTTAGACACTAACCCCTTAGATGTATAACTCACATTATAATCTGAGTTAACTTCAGTAGTAATCGTTTTAATTAGTTTTAATGATTTTGCATGCGCAGGTGTTGTGTAAATTGTCATAAAAACTAAACCTAATAAAAACGACATAAAATACATCTTAACTCTGCTTTCTTTCATAAACGCACCTCCATTTTTATTTATCCGTTATTAAGTTCTTTAGTAGTAGTACTTCTGTCAAGAAATGCTACTCTCCCTTATACTTCTTAGCTAAATCCTCGTATTCATGCATTGGATCTACTACTATTACATCATCATCGCTAGACAGTAAAACAGAGCCCATCTCCATCTTTGCCTGGAAGGATTTACCGGCACCGGAAACACCCAAGATAAAACCATTACCGTTAAGAAGCTTCTTTCTGTTCCCCACAATGATGTTTTTTGAAACCTGATTAATTCCATAATAAATACCGTTCTTATCGCATAACTCCTGTATATTAAAAGGCATAAGCACTGCTAAACTCTGTGTAAGCATTGTTCTCATAGTCTCAATCTGACGAACACCAATAGGAAGTGTTGTATTAAGAGCTTCTCGCTGTCTATAATCGCAAGTATCAATAGCACAACCACTACTTCTTGCAATAGTCTGTACTGTTTCCATCACGCTATCAAGTTCTTCCTTGTCTTCGCCCATAATAACCATAGTAACACCGACGAAGAATAAACTCTCATCATTTTCTCTAACATCATCCATCATCTTCTGCACACTCATTTTTTGTACTTTGGTGTTATATGAAATATCAGACGAAAAATCATTGTTTCTGTTACGTGTTCTCTGCTGTCTGATAATCTCAGACTCAATACCTAGAAATTTTTTCTGTAAGATTTTCATAGTGATATCTTTAGGTACTGGCACCACATCAATTGTTGTAATTGAATGCACCGGAAGCGAAGTCAGTTCTGTAAAAAATCTATCTGAAAGATATGTTGGATATTTCTTAATATAAATAACCTTTCTTACATACTCTTCATCCTCGTAATAGTCCTTATTAAACTTAAGACTACTATTACAGATTTCATTAATAAAATCAGTTCCGGTCTTCTTACCTTCTCTGATGTCAAAAGTAAATTCTTCCTCCCTTACAAGTCTGTAAAAGTCATGAAGGATTTTCAGTCTTTCATTTCCATTAAGAGGCTCTAGAGAAGATCCAAGTGTGGCAAATGACTTAAGCACATTCGACTCAATAGTGGCAAACTGAGACTTGGCATCCTCGAAGTTGTTTCTCTCTGTAGAGATAGTGATATATCTCTACTGCTCAATCCCTTGTTTACCCTCTACAATGTTGTGTTCTATAACATTGTTATAACTGCCACGCATAGAACCAAATCCATCCCTTTTGTTTTCATCAAGAAGAATCTCTTCTCTAAGTTTTTCCATATCCTTATTCTTATTATTGACCGTAATACTAAAACTACAGTCAAAAGAATTAAGTACCTTACAGTATCTGCTAAAGAATCCTTCCTGCTCATCTTCTGTTCTAGTTGCATAATTAACATCACTAAATCTGTAAGTCTTAGAATACTTATTCGGTCCTACCTGAAAGATTCCATTCTCAGAAATCTTCATAATCTCTACAGCTTCCTGCACAGATTTAGGAGTCTTATATAATGGCTCGGAACACTTTATTTCACAGACTCTCATTTATATACAATAAACCTATTACCTTATCCTAATAGTACAACATCCAATAACTATTCTGTATCGTTTTCTGCGGTATTATTAAAATCTTTCGCTATTGATTTTAATTCTTCAGCTGCTTCAAACGCGGTAAGCACTTTAGTAACATCTGATTTTCTGGTCTGTGTATGTACCTTATGATTGTCTATCTTTCCTACTAATGCAATTTTTTCTAGCGATTCATTTATACTGGAATTATAAGCTTCTCTCAATGGAATAATCATATCTTGAACTACTTTGTTTATTCCATTTACAATTCTTGAAAAATCACAATTTGCTACTATCTTCTGAGTCATTTTTCCAATTGTTAATGCAAAATTACTAAGTATGTCAACATAATCTACATTTTCAAAATCTTTATCTTGTATTTTTATAATAGCATCATTTAAATCATGATTCAATTTATTTAGTTTTTTATTAATAGTTTTGTACTCTTCCTTAGTTATTTTTTTTGAATGAGCCACTTTGTTTCTTAAATCATGTATTTCATAAATCTGTTTCTCCCATTTATACTGTTTTCCCAACATTTCAAAATTTCTTTCCCATAAACTACATGGTCTCATTTCATTTATTAGTTCTACTAATTCCTCTTTTTCTTTGTTTAAAATTTCCTCCTTTTTTAACTTTTCATCAAAAAAATCTATATAATTTATTTGACGTTTTTCAAATAAATACCTCTCCATTGAAGCCAAATCAAATTGTTCTAACGTGTCACTCAATGACAGATTTCCCTTGGCCTTTGCAACTCTTTTCATATCGTTTAGTTGCTCTTCTGTAATAGTCTTATTTCTCCAGTCATTACCAAATGCTTTTGTTAAAACCAAAAGAATTATCTGCCTTAGTAACCGTTCAAATGCTCCATACTTTGGATATAGTCTTTCACAAAAACTTGCTGATACACCATCATAGACTCTTATAATATTTATATATTGTTGTTCTGATGATTTTAGCAGACATTCATCCATATGCAATAATGCATCTTCTCCTTTATTTACTCTAAGATTAGAGATAATTTCTAAATAATACCTCTGCGAGTTCCTCTTATGTCTAATAACATATCTTATTGAATTTGTATCATCTATAAATATGTACTCATTCTGTCGCTTATAACCACTATTCTCCAAGCATGAAAAAATAATTTGTTCGAATGTTCTATTATTATCTTTTGTTTTTTCCCAAATTATATAACTCATTTTTATTTCTGCCACAAATTCACCTTAAACCTTTCTGCTCCTTGGTGTAGCTCTTCTTTTGATATATTAAATAAATTTATCAGTTTAGAATCAAAACAGAATCACATTAATATAAACATCCCACAGTGCCCATAAATAAAGGCATTGTGGGATGTTAGTGTCTACTCGAACTCTAAAAAGGCTGACGGTTGATAGGTGTTTCTCTTTACTCTCTCTGTCCATATTTTGCCTTTCATTTGATTAAAATTTCTAATTATTTTGACTTGTTATTTTTTTGTTCTCAAGGTGTGGTCAACTTAAAGAATATTGCATCGTGGCTTACAATTTATTTGCACTGCTCATATAAAAGCTCTAAGCCCTTTTTAAAAGCTTCCGCTTTTGTCATTGAATGTGCCTTAGCAAACTCAATGAGTTTTACATGTTCCTCATCTGATAGCCTAACCGAAATTTTGTTGACCTTCGGGTTATCTATCTTTGGTCTGCCCATCTTTGCCATAACACTGCCTCCTATTAATGCCTATTATACTTTATGACCGTCAGTTAGTCAACCACTCTTGAATTGCATTTTTCTCCGCCTATTTCTTGCAATTAAATTTAGCAATTACTCTTCCAGTAATCTTTAAGAAATTATTCTGCATTACTGCTCTAACATTTATGTGAAAATTTATTTTATAAAAATCATTCTAAATTTTCAACTTTTCTTTTCCTTTTTAATATTATGAGCATAGAAACTCCGGCAAGTATAACAATTGACATACCTATCCCCAAATAAAGTCTAAAATTACCAACACCTAAATGCGAAATTTCAGGAACATTATATTTATTTCCTGCATAATCCACCAACGAGATTCCGACACTATGACTTCCATTTTCAATTGAAAATGTTATTTTATTTTTATTTGAATCATATGAATATTTAACCTTTTCTCCATCAATATATACAGTGCTTGCACTTGTATCTATCTTTTCACTTATATTGGTAATTTCAATTTTTTTCTCACCTGTTCCCTTCATCCATCCCCAATTATGAAAATATGGAGGTAAATCACATTCTGGCGCAATGTTGTCTATATGAATTTGGCCTAATTCAATTTTTTTGTCAGAATCATTTACTGTGAGATAAAAAGTTGCGTCCGTATCTTCCTGATAATGATCTTTAAAGTAATCTTTTGATAATACATATCTGTATACACCTGCACCATATACTTCTTCCTTATTTGAACATTCTATTCCAGTGTCAATACTATCTCCATCGTTACTATTTAATGTAATAGAAATATTTGAATCTTTTCTCGTAATCACAGCTATGTTTAAATTTTCAAAATTATCCGGTCTTTTACTTAAAGGTCCATCTTCGTCCTCTATTGAATACCATCCCTTCCCTATCTTTCCGTTTACTCCCGGATGACTATCCTCAATGTATGCCAATACATCTGATTTAACCATTCTAACATATGTATTTTTGTTTACCTTGCTAGCATTACCGGCCTTATCATATGCAGTCATTTGAACAGCATAAATACCATCTTCTTTAAAGTCCTCCAGTTTAAATTCTTTGCTGCTCAAAGTTTTCTTTATCGTTTCCGGTAATATACTCGAAAATTCTTTTCCCTTTTGATATTCTGGAATATATTTAACGATTTCATATTTTATGCAATCAAAGTTGGCATCATAGTATTCTACCGTTGGTGAAGCATCGTCTTTCCTTTTTTCATCATAGACATCAATAATGTTTGTTTTTTTCTTATCAACACTTTCCCCATTAATCATAAATATCTCTGGAGCTGTTGTGTCAATTTCAAATACAACTGTGCTATCTGTTTCACCTTTGTTTTCTGAAATATCAGATGGCTTCATTTCTATTTTATATATTCCGTCTCTTTCAAATTGTAATTCTATAGAATGTGTATCGCCATTATCACTCCATCCTTTTTTACTATACGCAGCATAACTTATTTTCTCTGCCCCTTTAACACTTTGATCTTTTCCTGCTTCTTTTTCAAAAACATTAATATTCATTAATTCAGGATCAAAGTTATGCTCTTTTACACTAATTGTTGCTGTTTTTTTCTTATTAAAATAATTACCCTCTTTTTGCGTACTATTATTCACAAAAGAACTAAAATTTGTAGATACGCTTGGATTAGTAGTATCCACTATAAATTCTGCCGTATATAATTCTGTTGATTTCTTTCCACCATTAGAATGTATTTTTGCTTTATGACCCACTATATCATTTGCAGACACCTGAACATTATAATCACCTTCCGGATAATCAATAGTTGCAACATAAGAATATTTGCCTTTTTCTTTAACAAATTTAGGATTTATTTTGTTATTATGGTAAGAATCCGAAATTACAATATTCAACAATTCCTTATCAAAATTTCTTTCTTCAACAGTAATATTCATTATTGCTCTTGTTTTGCTATTATAATATTTAGAATTGCTTTTAACTCCACTAGAAAAATCAATTTTAATTACAGGTGCTGTTTTATCTATTGAGAATTTCTGTGTTTTAGTATATTTTGTTTTATTCCCAGCCATGTCTGATGCTCTAAAATGTGCAACAATGTCATTATCGTCAGAGCTAAAAACGATTTTTCGAGACACCTTAACCACAAGATTTCTGTCTGTTTTAGTAACAATCCATCCATCTTCAAGTTTGTCCCCTTCTTTATATCCTTCATTGGATAGTTGTATCATTTTCTTTTCAATTTTATTGTTTTCTGCATCTACGTAGTACTCAATTGTCTTCAATCCAGATTTTGTATCCGTAATAGAAACATCTACAGAAACATTTTTAGAATATAAATTGTTTCCTAAATTATCTTTATATTTAGTCTTCTTCAATGGTTTTATATCTATTTCAGGTGCACTCTCATCTTCAATATAACCCAAAGTTGTGACTTGTTTTGATACATTACCAACCATGTCTATTGCCTTAACAAAAATCTGACCTTTAAAGCCTTTAGGTATTTCAATTTTTGCCATACCATTCACAATTGGTGAAGTTTTATTTATACTATCTTCTTTCTTCCCATTATTATATACCACCAATTTATATTCGATATGACTTAATCCGGAAGATGGCTTTTTATCAGAAGTATGAATTTTCAAATAAAAGCTATTATTAAAATAATAACCATACTTAAACTCTGTGTTAAAATCATTTGTTGTTAAAATTCCATCAGATGTTTTTCTTGAAAATTCGATTTTATCAACACTTGGATTTGTCTCATCTATATTAAATGATTTATTATTATCTACATATATATTTCCAGCATTGTCCGACATCTCTACTTTTATTTTATATTTGCCATCCTCTGCTTTACCTACCTCTTTTATAATATAATCTGTTGTAAAGTTATATGTTAAAGAAGTTATGTTCTTAGGTGATGATTTTGAATATTTAGTATCAACTATTTTAGTTCCATTAATATCTTTAACTATTTCTACACCATTAACAAATATTTTTACATACCTGATTCCTGACTGCTTGTCTTCTAAGTCGATAGAAATATTTTTGTTTTTGTTGTACCACAATTGATCGTCCGTTCTTTCACTACCGTCACTCTTTGGAAGATTTATCTTTGCTATAGGTGTAATATCTTCCTGCATAACAAAATATTTGTCTGTACTATTACCCGCTTCATCTTTAATAGAAGGAATAAATTTGCTTTCTTTCCCGTATTTATCATATGCAATTATTTCGAAGTTACTATTAAACATTTCAGAATTAATTTCAAATGGTAGTATATACTCAAATCGGTTTTCAACAGATGTCATTTTTTTAACAACTCTATCTCCGTCTTTGTAATACGCAAATTCCACATAATCAATTCCACTATCACCTTGTACATCACTTGCTTCAACTTTAAATTTTAAAGATCCATTTGAATAAATTCCTGTAGATATCAAATTTAATGTTGGTTGAAATAATGCATTGTCAATTTTATTAATTGTAATACTATTTATTTCAGGATCTGCTTTGTCTATATAGCATGAATAAATACTTTTTGAATTATTATTGTTTCCTGATAAGCTTTCAATGTATCCCACAATACTAATTTTATTTTCGCTATTCCCTATATAATTTTTTACCGGTACTTTAAGGTTTATTATCAGTTTTTCATTTACTTCCTCTATTGTTTCAGCATATTCTAAATTTTGATTATTTACTTTAAATTCAACATTTTTAATATCTGAAGCCGATTTTTTTATTGTTGCAACAATTTCTAACTCGTCATTAATATCATACCAATCTTTATTATCAATAACTTTTTTATTTGGTGCTTTCACTTCATATGAAATCTCTGGTTCACTATGATCCACATAAATTTCATATTTTTCTGACTGTTTATTTCCACAGTTATCAACAACTGTCACCGAAAAAATATGATCACCTTCATCTAATAAACTTGTGTCAATTACCTGCTTATAATTTTTTTCTTGCTTATCAAAAATCTTATTTAAGTAATTCTTTATAACTGATTTATTATCGTTTTTAATTTCATCAGTTATTGTTACTGATTTAACTCCACTTCCAGAATCCTCAACTTCAATAACAAAGTCTCCACCATTATTATTAAACCAATATTGACCATTACTATTCACAGCATTTTTATAATCCGGCTTTAAAGTAGGCGTTTCTTTTTCCATGTAATAACTGTCTTTTTTGCTACTATCAATTTCTGATATTTTTTTAATTGTTTTATAACCATTAGCATCCTTTGCATGAATAGTTAAAACATCAGCACTTATACTATCATTCACTGTATAAATATAGTATCCATTTTCTAACGCCATATTACCAATGAATTTATTTCCATCAAATAATTGTACAGCATCATTATCTTTACTCATACCTGACACTGTTGCGCCCTCTTGTGCAATATCTGTAGTTTTAACTTTGATTGTAAATGCACTACTCACCACGCAAATTCTGTCATATAATATTGCTGAAATTTCATCAAATGACTTTAATTCTGTCGTTGTTTCCTTTGTAGAGTCAATTGTTGAGGTAGTATATGGTTCAAATGAAACACTATCAATTTTTGGACCTACATTGTCAGACTTTTCTTCGTTGAATTCATTGCTTGAACAATGATATTCATTTCCTGCATTATCAGTAATAAATAAATCTATTGTATGATTTTTCCCTTCTACTTTATAAGCAAAATTAACGTTTTTCCCCGGGTTATGTATTTCGTTTCCATCTAATTTATAATCTTTTTTTTCGCCATTATCAACTTGATATTCAATTTTATCAATTCCCGAATTGTCATCTCTAAATGTACATTTAACTTCGGTCTCTACCTTTTCAACACTTTCAATACCATTGGCACTCCACTCCAGCCACGTCTTTACCTTTATTTTATTATTCTCACTTATCGGATTAATTGTATCTATTACAATCTTTTTCACATCAGCATTGTCAACACTTGTCTTTACATCCTCATACACTTCTGTTGGATGAGAAGAGCTTTTTACTCCAACACGATATTCATAGTCTGAATATGTTTTCTCTTTCGCGTCAAGTTTAATATTTTGTTGAGCTATATATTCTGATTCATTATACTCAGGGGTCACTTTGACACTGTTTACTAGTTCCTTTTCTTCTCCATTAATTTTGTATAATGTAAATGTTTGCACATCTTCACTTGAACTAATTGTTTTTATAGATACAGTTAATTCCTTGGAGGTTAATATGCAATCCTTAGAAATATTAGCAGCATTGCTAGTGTCTAAATCTACTTTATCAATTGACAAATTAGAAGTATCTTCTGCTTCTGCTTTTACTTCTATTACATACCCAATATTGCATAAATTGATAACAAGAATTAATGCTAATATCAATGATAATTGACTGTAAAATTTTTTCATGATTTCCTCTCCTCTTTTGCTTTGCTTTTATTTACTAAGTGTATTAGAAAGTGCCTTATACGAATTTCCCTCTACATATTTTCCATTTTTTATTTTCTTACCGGGACGCTTATATTTATACAAGCACAAACTTATTCCATATATTAGTGAAATCACTGCCATTATTGTAAATGTAAGCATCATCCACTTTAGCATTGGCGAATTGTATTTAATATCTGTTGATACAATAAAGTTTTCAAAATTTCCTGAAGCAATTATTATCCCTAATATTAATATCAACAAAATAAATCCCGAAATGATTGTAATGCGGGTTGGTTTCAAAACATAAAAAACAATTTTCTTTACTTCTTCATTCCAGATTTTTTCTTTTATTTTATTAATAACCTTCATTTGCTTACCTCATTTCAATCTCATCAAACAATTTCACAATATCACTTCTAGACTTTCCAATATCCTGACTAATTATACGAATAGATTCATCATGATTTAAAGTGTTTTTGAGTCTTACTATAATTGAATGGAATTCTTTATTATCCTTATTATTTAGTAAGATATTATATCCTGATACAATATTCTTTTTATTATTGGAATTGTACCCTTTAATCTCAATATTATATATCACATTAGCAATATCATATCCTAATGAATTGTTTGGTTTTTTCAGTTTTACTATGTACTTTATAATTTCTGTATATCTTCTATCATCAGCATTTACGATAATATCATCTATGTACTTTGATGTGTCATTCGTATCCTCCATCTCGCTTAACAAATTTACTAATACATTTCCTTCTGCTGAATCAATCAAATTATCATTATCCAGCAAAAAATTATACGTATCACTATATACTTTTCTTTGATTTTGAGAATTTGATGACTTAATCAAATCTACTGAAACAGATCCTAATCTCTCTATTCTGGTACTGTTATAATTAGATGTTATATTATCCCATTTTTTTTGAGAAAGATAATTAAAAGAGATTTTCAATCCGCTTTGTAAAACAATTAATATAGCAATAAATCCCAAGACTGTTCCAACCATTCCAAAAGTGTTTCTTACTTTTGTATTTTCTGTTTTAACAATTGTCGGTGAAGAATCTCGTGCAAATTCAATATCCTCTCTCAATTGCTTATACGAATGGTAATATCTATCATTATCCGGATTTCTATAATCATTATCTCGTGATCTTGTACATTTTCTAATTATTTTTTCCAGTTCCAAATGATAATGTGATGAAGTTAACGAAAGATCTCTATCACAATATGCTTCATTATTCAGAACATATTTTCTGTAATAATCATATGATCCACCCTCACCTTTATCTTTTGCAAACTCTCTGCTTTTTGTATACAATTCAAAAATATTAAGACACTCCCAGAAAGTTGCGCCAAAAGAAAATATATCACTTTCTATTGTCATCTTCCCTAGTTCCACTTTATTCTTGTCAAGTGGATATTTTGAATCATTAATTGGTTTAACATAGTTTTCCGGAGCCGCATATCCCAATGTTCCATATTGGAACATTCTTTCAATTCTTTCTTCTGTATTATAATCTGCTCCTGCAAGTTGACTTTCTATGTAGTTATGTTCATTTAATGTTCCTGACCTGCCAAAATCAATTAAAATTAATTCCCTACCATAGCGGGTAACCATTATATTGTCAGGTTTTATATCTAGATGCAATATTCTGTTCTTTTCTGTAACATATTCCATTATGTCACACAGATTAATCATAAAATTATATATTTCATTTTGATAACGAATTATACTTTTATAATCTTTCTTATAACTTTCAATTTTACTATTCTGCAATTCAGAATTAAATTCATGAAAACTAATTTTTTCCTTTAATCCATATTGCAATTCTTTGGTAGCTGTTAATTTCCAATAAACATCTCTGCAATATTCTTCTAATGACCATCCATCGACAAATTCTTCTACTACACAAAAAAATCTGTCTTTGTCTATTAATAATGGCTTGCCACCTTTAGGAATATGCTTATCTAATAATGAAAAATCTCCCAAATCCTCAATTACATCATATATTCTTACTACTGAACGGCAATTCTGTAATTTATCAAATATTTTCAAATCATTTTCTTTAAAACGTGTTAGTACATCGATTCCTTGTTCCTCATTGTCCTTTGTACTCATCCTTATATGCTTGTATTTAAATTTCAAAACACAAGACATAACAATCTTTCTGTCTTTAGATATTTTTAATCCTTTATAAACAATACTTTCTGTACCTGTTGCAATATATCCGTCTTGACTTAATCCATACGAACTATCAATTTGATATATAAAGTCTGATCCTCTCATTTCATTTGAATTCATCTTGTTTTATTTACCTCACGCTTCAATAATTTGCTTTATACTTTCACTTATTTAATTAAAATTTTGGAGATGATTGTCACTAACTACCAAAATAGAGTTTATTCAGTTAATCTCTTGCAAATGTATTCTAATGCTTCACTTTCACTATTAAAATATTTATTTGTAGTTTTGCAACCTCTTTCAGCGTAATATACATTCCATCCATGTTCATCTTTGTTCAAGTAAAAGCGCTCATCATCACGTCCTGTTCCCTCTATATTATAATAAAAATTAGGAACGTGTTTTTTTTTCATGATTTTTATAAATTCTGTTCTATCCATTATAAAATCTTCCTCAAATATCCAGTCTTTATCAATTCCTTAATCGACGAAGGCATTTTGAATCGCATGTCCATTTCCGACATATTAAACACAAATGCGATAGTCGCCATTTTCTATTTTCTAATTTTAACTATTTAATTCACAAGTGTTGCCCTAAAATCATCTATCAACTGTTTTATTTCAGCTAATTTTGCAACATTCTGTATCCATCTATCATTTATTGACGAAAATCCATATATAACACCTGCACATCCTCCAGCAAGAGCTGCAATTGTATCTGTATCGCCGCCTAGGTTTACTGCCTTCAATATAGTTTGTTCATATGTGTTTTCATTGAAAACCAACCAAAATACGGCTTCAAGAGTATCAACAACATATCCTGTTGTTCTAACTCTATCCAACTTTTCATTTATAATTGTTTTTTCTAATATTCTATTGAAATATTGCCATTCCCCCATATATTCATCTTTACATTCTTCTTTTACAAAATCTATTGTTCTATCATATGCTTTCTCTTTGCTGCAACCTTTATATAGATTTGAAACAAAATTCACATATATTATTCCTGCTAAAAGTGAACGTTTGTGTCTATGAGTTACTGAAGAAACACTTTCGACCATCTTTTTCTGTTCTTTGTTAGTTATGTTTAAAAACGCTATAGGTAATATTCTCATCAACGAACCATTTCCATTATCATTTTCTGTACTTCCACCACACATCGTAGGCAAAACCCCTTTTATGATATTTTCTATGGCTATTCTTGTCGAATTTCCTATGTCAAACATAACCCCCTCTGGTGTAAACATTCCTTCCTTATAATATTTAACAAAATAATTCGATAAACGTTCAAGCGAAAATCCATCAATTAAACTGGCGATTAATGCTATCATTAATGATGTGTCATCTGACCAAACTCCAAACCCTTGATGATATGTGCCATACGCACGAAGTTCTTTTACCGGATCTATGCTTCGTTCTACTCTGCTAGTGAATTCCACAGGAACCCCAATCATATCTCCAATACAAAACCCCAATATGCCGCCATATAATGAATTATCTTTATCTGTATAAATATCAAATTCTATTCTGTTTTTACTTTCAAAATATTTACATTCTTTTTCGCAAAATAGAATATGTTCAGGTTTGTATTTCTTTTTATATTTCTCGCAATTCATAGCATCACCAATAATATTATATCTACATTTTTCACACTGAGGAGATAATGTTCTAGCAGAAGCACCTTCCCTGTACGCCTGAGCATCTATTTCCCATTTTTCTGCTAATGTCAATATTTTTTGTTCCATAACAACTCCTTATTTTGCTATAACATCTATGTATAGTACACCATTTTGTATGTTTGCATTAGTTATTGTAAATTGCTGTCCTTTTCTTTCTCAGTTTTAGACGAAGAACTAATACTATTTAACGTATCTTGTAAATTATATGTGCTACTACTTACTCCTTGTAATGTAGATTTTAACGTTCCTAACTGAGTGCCCAGATTATTTGAAGATTTAATTATATTATCAAACAATCCTACAACATTTAGTTTATCTTTATATAATGTTATCCTATTGGCAATTCAATAACATATACTTTTCTATTTAAATATCTTTATACGGATTTTCTTCTAATATCTCCTCTATTTCTCTTTTTTTATTTTTTTCAAAGTCATCCCCAAACAACGAATATATCTCTACTTCTTTTTCAAACAATTTACGTCTAAAGTCTTTGTGTTTCTCTCTATTGCTAATAGCAAATTTCATTGCAATATCAAAGGAAACAATATCTAATACACTGTAAATTATTTTTTTTTCATCTGTTGTGACTTTCTCATCTCTTATCTTTCCTTTTTCTGCAAACAGTATATGATATGCGTTATCCTTCGAAAAAATGTATGTTCCTTCTACACTATTTTTATTTCCCTCAGTAAAATTTACATTTGTCCAATCCACACTACCAAGTTTACTCTCTATCTGTGCAGTTATGTATTTTTCCAATTCATTTGTTGTATACATTTTTTACTCCAATCTATTTTGGTATTATATATCCCTCTCTAATTAATTGTTTAATAGGTTCTGGTAATTCATATTGTACTCCTCCACCTGGTGAACCTCCCCACGCCGCTATTTTACCTTGTATTGTATTAGGTATTTTCTTAATCACCTCAAATTCTTGATAAATTGAAGGACTTGTGTTCGGCGGTAAAGCTAATCTGTTTGGATCTGCACCCGTCTGAGTAACAAAATTACTTTTATCTCCAATATTACCATATCTACCAATTATTTTTCCTGGTTTTAAAGTTATATTTTTTTCTGTTCCCTTAATAGCTCCATTATTTGGCGGATAATTCATACTGCCATCGCCATTGTACCAACTATTATTTATTCCACTCTTTACATATGTTAACGCACCCATGATTCCACCTACAAAAGCTCATGTAGCTGCTCCTGAAATACCAGACAAGGCTATATCATCCAATGCCCCATTCAAATTTCTCTGCTCTATCAAATAATCAATCGTTGTTACCGCTGAATTGGAAAAGTCTGAAGAAAGCGCTCCTACCCCAGCATTTTTTAAAATACTTGATGTAAGCGATAATCCCGGTTTGAATGCCAATTTAGCAGCAAATGCTCCCGATATGGTGCCACCTATCATTCCTCCAATAGCACCATCAAAACTTCCATTTTCAAACCCATCTAAAAAGGTGTCACCATATTACATTATTGAAAACCTATATTTTCTTTCATAATATTTATTAAAGTTCATTATATTGTGCATTGCGTTTTTCTTTTTCATTCCATTATAAAAACCTATTTCTCCCTCCAAAACATCTCTATTCTTATTCACTTCATCCCTTAATCTTTTTGAAAGCAATTCTCTATCTGTATTAAAACTTGCTTTTCTTATTTCTTCTTGAAAAATACATGCATCAAAATACAAGATTGCAATGTATAACTTTGAAGGATCCCTACTAGAAATCATCTCAACTAAAGCATCTTGAAAAATCACATCAATCTGTGGAACTTCTGATTTTATGTTATATATATAATTAACCAACACTGCATTTATATCTGTTGGAAAAACATCTGATGTAAATCTTGAACATTCCACTTCATATGGTTCCCTTCCACATAATACATCTATTATATTTTTATTTTTAATTGCTTTTATAATCTCTTTACTTAAATCCATATGTTGTTATATTACATAAATCACCTATAACTTTATTTCCATCCACATTCTAATAAATATTTATCCGGAATCCTCAGTTCTATCATTGTTCTAACTCTATTAATATATTTATCTATGTCTACACTCGAATAGCAGGTAAATTCATTTATTATTCCTATACTCCTACCATCTCCAATTTCAATCGAAAAACCAATAATGTCCAATTCATAATTAAAAATAATAACAAAATAATCATAAGCTATAAATCTTATTTTAAAAGCCCAATGATTCGCTTGCTCAACGATATCAAATGTTTCCAAACTACCTATTCTATTCCCAAATATTTCTTTTATCTTTCTTCTAATTTCTACTCTAATTTCATTAAATTCACTTAGTTGCATACCAAAAATCTCCTATCTTATCCAAATTATTAAATCCGTGCTTGTTTTGCAAATAATCCCACTCCCATTTTAACGCACAATCTCCATATCCATTTGGATTATGTGAGAACCTAATTATCTTGCCTGACTCAACAGCTTTATCTAATGCCGGTTTATTAAAATATTCAAACATAGATTTTCCCTGTGAATCCAAATTGTATGTGTTGGTAATATCGTCCCATTCAGTTCCCAAGCTAAAATATGTATTACCAGCATTATCAGCAATTTTAGTATATGCATCAGAACCTGCAACCGCCCAATTTTCTGTACCATCCGGATTTATTGAAGGTCTATATTTTCCTAATGTCATCGTATCTGCATCAGGATTTTGAACACTTCTTTGTACAATTCCTCTATATTCATCAGCAGGAATTTTCCCATCAACTTTTCCACTTCGAACCCTTAAGCCATTTTTTAAAATATCAGAATTCTTTATATATGAAAATGCTCCTGTTATTCCTCCCACAAACGCTCCTGCTATTGCTCCATTAAATCCTGCAAAAGCAATATCGTTAAGAGAACCAAGTAATGTTTTATGTTCAATTAAACAATCAATAGTTGTTACAATCATATCAGAACTTCCCAATGATAATGCCCCTATTCCAGCATTTTTGAGAATGCTTTCGGTAAGTTTCATACTTGGTCCAATAGTATATGCAAATCCACCAGTTATAGCACCACCAATCATTCCTCCAATAGCACCATCAAAACTTCCATTTTCAAACCCTTCAAAAAATGAGCCACCATTTTTCAGGCTATTTATCCCTCCGGCAACACCACCGATAACTGCACCTGTTATTGCTCCCCAACAGGCTCCAGCAATAATAGCAGCTCCAAGTCCAGTACCTACTCCAGTAAATAAAAGAACTACAGCCACTATTACAATAACGGCTGTCACAACCAATTTCCAATGTTTTGCACACCACTTAGCTGCCTTTTCAACTTTATCCACAATCTTTTCGATGGCATTTTTTTCGCAATCCGGCTTTAAATAGTTGTACTTCGCGTAAAAATCTTTTTTTGATTTATTGATTTCATCGCGTGCAGAATTATCCCTCTTAACAGTAGTCGTAATAAACTCTGTAACCTGTTTATTCAATTTTTTTAAATCACTGACTTTTTCTTTCTCAGTTTTGGAAGAGGAACTAATACTGTTTACTGTATCCTGCAGATTATATGTACTGTTGCTTACGCCCTGTAATGTAGATTTAAGTGTCCCTAACTGAGTATCTAAGCTATTGGAAGACTTTATGATGTTGTCTATTAAGCCTCCCACTCCATTCAGCTTATCCTTATATAATGTAATTGTTGCCATTCTATTTTCTAAAATTCCTTCAACTGTTAATATTCATAACTATTTAGAACCAAGTTTAAATCCTTACGAATTTTCCAACTCATCCCTAAATAATATATTATAAATTGTATCTTCATCCTTTTCTGATAATATTTTTAAATCTATCTGTACTTCTTTATTTTCATCTGTAATATCTGTATAAGATACATCTGTAATACTTGGCATTTATATCACTCACTTTCGTTTCCATACGGATTTTTATTAAATTCTGCTAGGTCATCATCCAATTTGCTGTAATTATCTCTAATATCTTTTACAGCACTATTGTTAATCATTTCAAGAACATCATCTACACTGCCTATTTTTTCAAGAATGTGATCCGTTTCATATTTATATGCGTCTGCACCAACACCTTTCCAGCCACTCAACAACTCTTTGTTTATACGTTGAAACTCTTTTTTAATAGCTTTGAATTCTGCACATGCCTTTTTGCTTTCTTCTTGAAACTTAGCTATTTTACTTGTATCAGCTGATTTAAATTCTGCATTACTCATAACTTCTATCCTCCCAGTTATTTTTTATAAATTTCATCTTTTTAAGATTGTCTGCTTCAACATCAAAGTAATATCCATCACCAAGCTCACATTTAGCATAATCTTCTTTTAAAGATTTGATATCCATATCTCCAAATACGGTCTTGCTTCCCCGTTCACTTGCAAATTCAGCAATATTATCAAGTACAAATATTGACTTCAATGAACTGTTAAAAACAGAATTAACTTCTATGTCCGTTATTTTTTTAACATCCGTAAAAATAAAAATATAATTTCTATCTTCTGCAACATCTAATAACTCAGGAAGAATATAATGTATAAAATCCGCATTAATCTTTGAATTAATATAAATAGATTTGCTCTGTATCACAAATACTGTTGGTTCTGTTTCAGAATTACTTTTACTTTTCGGAAATTGATCCTCATTTATTCTTCCAAAAATATTATCCAAAATATCAATGTAATTAACAGATAAATCTATGTATTCTTCGTGTAACATCAAATAAAACTGTTGAATAGGCGAAAGTTTCTTTTTTACAAACCCCGGTTCCCCATATTCTCCAGCCTCATATCTTAGTTCAACCTCCTTAAACTGATTTATTAACTCACATTTATAGCCTTTTACTTTATAATAATTATAAAATGAATCTAGCTGTTTTCTTCCATCATCAAAAAAAACATACTTTGCACAAGGTAGCTTTTCACTAATTCCATCTAACAATGTACATAAAAGATTTGTTTTACCAAATTCTTTTTTCCCATAAATAGCTATAACACGCGAATTTTCCAAATCTATAGAAACCGGCTCACATTTTACATAATCCAAGCCGACTTCCACACAATTAGGTGAAGTCTTCGCATATACTTCCTTAAGTTGCTCATAATCCTCTCTTTTAAGTTCTTGTGGAAATGTCTTATATCGTGTTGCAACATGTCTCAAATATTTCTCATCATATTCATTAATTTCACTATCCTTTTCGTCAATTTTTTCATATTTTTTATTTAAATTCAAAACAAATTCTGTATCCTTTTCCTCAATATTCTCAGCCAAAAAGCATTGAACCTCATATGGATTATTCATTTGGAACGTTCCCGTTACTCCTTCCGGTTGAACCGTTACATTAGCATATCCTCTTCCCGGAATATTTCCTGCTGCCTCAACTTTTGTATTAAATATATCTACATATTTGTCAACAGGAAGATTTAATGCAATCTTCTGTTTAAACGACAATAAATAACCTGATATTCCCTTGGTATCACTAGCTGTAAAGACAACACTTATTCCCTTAGACAATCCCTCTCTGCATATTCTTCCAAATTTTTCCTGATACGAAAAATATCTGTCTTCATCAATAAAAGCATTTAAATTATCAATAATAAACGTTGTATGAATTGGCTTTTTATTTTCTTCTGCATTTCTATATATTTTTCCATCCAATTGTTTTGTGTTATCATTTAAAATTGATTCCATTATCTTAAACGTTCTTTTAACATATTCCTCATTCGAATTATCAAAATATGCCGAAACTAATGGTGCTCTTTCATATGCCGAAAGTGCTCCACCAAAATCCAAAATGAATATTTGTTCATTTTTTTCATTTCTAATTTTATGCAAGATATTAATCAGCAATCTGACAAAATTTGTTTTTCCATTCATTGAAGATCCAAATACAGCTATATTTGAATCTAATAAATCAACCTTAAAAGGAGGTTGCATCTGTATAATTGGAATGTCATATTGCCCCAAAGTACAAACAATACTATCTGTCATTATTAGTCATACCTCCATTCTGTTTCATCCGGTATTACAGATTTTAGTGGATCTCTGAAAATTTTAACCGGTTTTTCAAATTCATTTTCAATGTCCTTAATAACATCTGTAATGTATTTTAACTGAGTATCATATTCGCTTACATTTTTGTTCTTCTTCTCAATAATAATATTGTCTTTTGAAGAATTATAATATTTTGTATCAAACACACCTGTTGAAGGTACATATGTTACATTTACCGGAGGCTCGATATTCATATTCTTATTTGCACCCGTATATGCTGATTGAAAATATTCGTATCTGCTTCCTGTCCCAACCAACAAGTAAGCTCTACCATTTCCCGGCATTGTTGCAGCTGCCGCATCAGGTGTTCCAAGCATTTCCTTTGATGCTTGCTTTGTTGCAACTTTCAAACATATTTTTGATTTTGAATTCACTCTAATGTCATCTGTTATCGCTCCTTCAATATTTTGAGAAATCAAAATGATATGTAAGCCTAATGTTCTACCTACACGGGCGATTGTAGTTATCTCTGCAATAAAATCTACATCATCTGATTCGCTTGAGAATCGCTTTAATTCTGTAAATTCATCTACTACAAGTACCAAATGAGATAATGGCTTTATTTTAGAAACATCTCCTTTAAGTGCCTCCATCTGCATTTTATTGTTCTTTATTTTATTTATCAGTACATCTTTTTCTTCAGCCTTTGAACTGTCGCCCTCAATTTCTTTAATTCTCTTAATTATCCTCGCTGCTCTAATATAAGCATCACAATTATCTACACCTAATTCAGATAAGATGAGCATTCTCTTCTTTATTTCGGCATTTAAAGACTCTAAAAATCGCTTTAACATGTAAACAGCAGAAATTCCTTCGCTTTCACCTGTAGTATTTGTAACTGCTCCTACGCAATGAGGCAAATCTCCCAAACGATCAGAAAATCCTCCACCTTTCATATCCACAAGCATAATGTTTAAATCCATAGGCGAATACTTCATACATAATCCTATCAGATAAGTTATGATCGTTTCTGATTTTCCTGATCCGGTTGTTCCAGCTTCAAGCATATGTGGTCCATCAGCTTTTTCATGTAAATCAAGATAAATTATTCCATGTTCATTTTTTCCTAGCGGAATTTTTAAATCTCTTGTGACATCATTCTTATTTACATCATTCCAATTATTTCTAATATTTTCAACGATTCTACCATCATCTACCATTTTAGATGTATAGCCATACAACTCGAATAAAGTTACCATTGACGGAACTTTTCCGTTCTCAGCAATTCTTGTATAATATATTGAACTCAACTGCCTATACGCTTTTTCAAATGCGTTCTTATAGCTGTCAGCCTTCTCAAAGATAAATCTATTTTGAAAATGTTTATATTCAATCAGACTATCTGTATTTGCTGCACCATCAGCTTTAGAACTATCTTCACTTAAAGCTTTCAACTGTTCACGACTTAATACATTATATCTCATACTTAGTTTTCTATTATCTTTAATGTTTTTATCTAAATCAACAATGCTTCCGCAATATTTAGGAAGCATATCTTTATGCTTTTGGATAAAAATAAATGTTAACCCTAATTTATTAACATACTCTTCTCCCTCTTTTGGAGCTTCCGGCAAATATTTTGAAAAAGCCGTTTCTTTTATATCATAATCATAAAATACTATGCACACGATTTGCTTCTGTTTAACTTCTTCTTTCTTACCGTCTTCTCCTTCGGATTCGCCGGATTCCTTGCTACGTTCATTCATTATACCTGACAGTCTTCCAAAAACTTCTCCCGAACTTTCTTTATCAAAGACAAACTGAGACAAGTTCTCAAACAGTTCATTTGTGTGAGGTAAATATTTATAGTTCTTTGTTATTTCATTTTGCAAATTAGCATTGTTCTCTTTGTTAAAGAAAAATACCAACTGCAAATCTTCCGGAGAATGATAATATGCTAATTCATATACTAAATGACGCACAAAATCTTGCGACATTTTTTTATCATCTGATATAACACCTAGTGCTCCACATTTTTTTAAATCAAGCAATAACGGTGGCATAACCGGTTGTCCGTTTTTTTCTTTCTTATCACTTCTAAGGTAATTGAATCCTAATACTTCATCACCGTCTAATCCTTTATTTGCAAAATTGTATGCCAAATCAGTCAATAAAAATCTATTTTTATTATCTTGACTTATTTGGTCTAAAGTCCGTTTTTCTTTTCTCTTATTTTGCTGTGGCAGAAAAATATCTATTCCTAAATTTCCATCAGAATTTCTCTTTGTTTTGTAAAAAATATCATAGAAAATATTATCTTTTTTCTCTGCCTTTATTTCAAACAAGGGCTTAACTTCTGCTGATTTTCCAAGAGACAGCCTCATAAAATCATTGTCGTTTTGTGATCTTGCAAATATGCTGTCATCAATTTCTGCCGTTTTATAAAAAAGCTGTTCCATATCAGGATATACACTATTTAAATATGTAATATCATTATCCTGCCATGTAACAATCGTTTTCATCACTCTTGAAATATAATTTTCATAGTTATTCTTCCATTCTTTTACGTCAACCTTATACTGTCTTTTTTGTTTGCTATAGTTGTAAAATGATGTGACACCTGATATTACCGGCATCGCAAGTGTCATAATCATCATCGCATTATTCATTGTTGAATTATCCGATAATAATCCACATAATAATCTAAGTCCTCCCATTCCAAAAAGTGAAATTATCATTGGTACTAATACATCCATTAGAGAACCCGACTTTTTACTTGGCATGTCATTTGGTGGAATAATATCAATAATAGATGGTTCAATTACATTAAGTCTCCTTGAACTGATATTATATTCTAGCGAATCTTTTTCTTTTAAAATATAACTGCTGGAATTTTTAAACAAAGTCCTTCGTGCAATCTTATTCTTATCAGTTATAAGAATACAACTGGATGTCACTATTCCCAATTCCGTTAATGAACTATTATATAACCACTTATCTCCGTTTTCATTTTTTTCTGTAAAATCAATTACACCATGCATTCCGTTTGAATCATACAGAACCGGTATTTCACAGTGTGTTCTTATAAAGGAGTCGAATAAATCATAACATTCTAAGGTGCTTAACCCACCTTCCTCTTTATCGTCCTGTTTCATATGCTTTTTCAATCCAAAATAAATAGCTTCTATTAAAGCTTTAAAAGTAATATCTTTTATTACAAGAAATGACATTTCTCTATAATTTGTATCTTTCTCAAATCTAACAGATACCAGAATCTCATTATTCTTCATGATTATCTCCCATACTGTTTATTATCTGTTGTATCTTCTCACTAGCCTTTTCATCTATAATAAGAGGGCTTTCTATATAAACTTTGTTGTCATTTAAAACAAGCTCAGGCTTTACAAAATCAATACTTTGTGCAACTGGAATTACAGTATTTACATTAATACCGTTATCAACAGAATCCTGTTTGAAAATAAATTCATTTTCGATACTAGCCATTGCTACAACTGGTTCATCTATCGAAATATCTGATTCATCAACTATGATTTCTTTTATTTCCGGTGCTTCCACAATCTTTGCATCTGCTAGTTCAACTTGATTATCATCTGTGATATTTATCTCAATGTTCGGAGCAGCTATTACTGTTTTATTAATTTCAGACAATTTTATATTTTCGTCATTTTCATAATCGATCTTGCTTGCTTTCGCTATTAATATATTTTCATTTTTTACTACAATTTCATCCATCAGTTCCATCTCTACCTGTTCATTCTTTGGAATAAATATAGTCGTATTTTGTATTTCTACTTCTGCTTCATCATATTCAAAAATATCCGGTGAAGCATAATCATCATTTATATTCAAATTTATATCGTAATCGCTGACTTCTTCTGCATTAAAATTCACTTCTGGATGCGATGTATTAATATAAACATCATTTTCGATTTCAATATTTTCAAACTTCATCTCATTTACATAAATGTCTGCTTTTATTATTTCTTCTGATAATTCTGATACATCAACCTCTTCAAACTGTATTTCTTTCTCATAAATATGCGCTTTTGTTAACACTCCCGAAATATCCGATATTTCAACCTCATCAAAATTATACTCAGATTCACTCTCCAAATTTTCTATTTCTATTTCAGGCAATACAACCTCTCTATTTTCAGGGGCATCATATTTTTCTTCTATCGTTTTGGGAATAATAATCCCATTGTTTTTCTCGATTTGATATGCCTTACTTAATTCCAATGTCATCTTTTCCATTTTTTTGACATCATCTTTTTCGTCTAACATTTCTGGCAAGAATACATTTTCAAGTACTATCTGCGATTCTTCGACATTTATTACGCCGTCAATTTTATCAGGTTCTATTCTTGACAAAAAAACATATTTTGGCCTGATTTCAGGATAATGAACATTTTCAAGTTCTTCAATCCTATCAACAAAAGCACATCTTTCTTGATACAATTCAAGTTCCTCTAAATATAATTTCTTTTGTCTTTCACTTAACGTATTTACTTCACTTTCTGATAATACTCTAAACGCCATACTTCACCTCTTAATACAAGCAATACGACAATAAAATTTTCAACTTATTGCCGTATTACTTACACTTTGTTCTCCTACTAATGTTATTTATTACCTCTTATACTAGCAGCGATCTTTGAATCTACTGATTCAAAATTACTACGATTTCCTTCAAGTAATTTTGATAATCCCTTAATCATTGCCGGCAAGCCACTTGTATCATCAGTAACGAAATCCTTATAACTCTTATCAAACAATTCGATAAGCGCATCTTTTGCATCGCCCTCCATATCTGCAATAGCCGCCTTAAAATCTGTTTCAAAAGTTGTTCCTGCTGTTTTATACTTTCCTGCAATTGTATTAATATTTGTAACCGCAGTTTTTACATTTGCATTAACAATTTTACAATCTGCCATTTCATTTCCTCCTATTTATCTTCTGACTTTCCTGCATTTGTGTTTCCTGTTCCTAACTTGTCATCAACACCCTCAGTATCACCAGGAATCTGTTTTTTCACAGTTTCACAGATAGTCTTTAATGATTTTAACATCTTTGTTAAATTTTCACCCGTATTAGGTTCAATATTCTTAGTATAAAATGTCTTAAATCCAGTAGCTGCTGAACCAGAAAAGGATGAAGGAATAATTCCATCAATTTCTGCAAGCAATTCCGTATTAAGATTTGTAATGGTTGTCTGATATGTATCAATAGCAGTAATTGCTTTGTCCATCATATCCTTTGTGATGTTAATTGTACCTGTTGTTCCCATGTTTGCCATGTTTTTTCCCTCCTATAATAAATTTTTTAACTCATCAAACCCATCAAAAACATCTTTATAATAATTATTTCCAATAACCAACTCTAGAGTGTCAGAAATATGCCCCACTACAAGGGCCATGTTTTCAACTGGCTTTAACAATGTTTTTTTTGCTTCCAACTGAACTTCTTTTCCTGCAGGAGTATCCATGGCACTAGCCAGGCTCTCATACATGCCTTCTAATTTGGTCTTAAGTTCATTTGTTCTTTTCTTAAGTGCCTTCATGTCTCTTGATGCATTGTTAAACTTAGTCTCATCAAGTTGCAGGTCTTTTGACAATTGAGCCATTACTCTGTACCTCCTGTCTTAGCTTTATTTATTTCTTCTAAAAGCGGATTTTTTAATTCATCCGAAAGCAACGAACATAATTTTTCAGCATTATCAAAATCCTTTACATCTATATAACACTGAACTCTAAAACTAACTGCAGCTAAGTCTGTAGGATCTTTAACAGACTGATTTCTGAAGAACTTAATCAAATCTTCATATTCTTCATCAATTTTTTCATATCCTTCTTCCTTTAATGCCTTAATCAAACTATATTTTCCAATATACTGATTAGCTTGATTTGGACTTTTTGCAAGTCTTGAAGCATATAATTTAATATGCTCCGGCTCTTTTTTTAATGTATAAGCTGCCACATATAATCTATTAATCTGATCCAAATTATCTTGAGAATAAATTGGTTCAACACTATTGTCTAATTTTTCAAAAGTATATTCATCTGCCTTATCAATTGGGGTTAAGTGATCTATTGAAGTATTCTGATTTCTGAACGCATTTCTTTCTCGTTCTCTCCCCATTTGTTCAATTTGTCTGTCACCATATTTTCTTCTTGCTTCTTCAACAGCTCTGTTAATCTCTCTATCGCTAGGTCTCATAATAGGGCCAGCATTTTCCTTACTTTCCATTTTGTTAATCGAGAATCCTTCATTAAATGAGTCTATCGGATTCTCTGCTGCGCCAAGACAATTAGCTGCCATATCTCCATCCTCTAGCTGGACATAAACCTCTGCAGCATTAATATATGCATCTACCACATTCTGTACTTCTGGTTTAATTGCGTATAATGAATCATTTATGTACGCTAGTGCTCTTCTATAATGTTCCTTTTCCTTATCTTGTGTATATTTCGCTAATTCCAAGGAAATCTTATCTATGAAGAAATCCATGCATGGTCTGGAAAATCTTTCTGCCCTGTCAATTTCTTCCTCTGCTTCTTCATTTCTATTTTGTAACAGCAATATTTCTTTAGCGATTCTATATCCCAAATATTCAGAAGGTGCAAATAATTTAATCTGATTTGCAACTTCTAACCCCTTCGTATATTCGCCTAACATTCCATAACTTAACGCTTTTCTTTGTAATATTTCAATATCGATTCCGATAATTGTTTCGGCTTTACATAAATTAACAACCGCATCATCATATTTTTTTAAATCAAAACAAAGCATTCCAAGAATCTTATATAATTGCCCCGTAACCTCCGGAGAACATCCAATTTCATCTGCTTTTGCAAATATCGCAATTGCTTCCGCTGATTGTGAATTAGTTGCCAAAGCATATCCTAAATGAAAATATCTGTCGCCATTTTCCGGTTCACACTCTACGGCCTTCTGATAATATTTAATTGCTATGTCATATTTTTCAAATGACATATTTGCATTTCCAGCACATAAATATGCGTCTGCATTATTAGGATCCACTTTGATAGCATCTTTTGCTATATCAAGTGCTTCCTGATATTTTCCTTGTACAAATGCCAATCTTGAATTGGCTATTAATGTTTGAATTTGTTCATTCATTTTCATTTATCTCCTATCATTTAGTAATGTTTTTGCCACACTCATCAAACCAATCTTCAAATAAATCAAAAATGTTTTTGTCTCCTGTTATAACAATGTCCTCATAATTATATTTTGAATCCAATGCTTTAGTAATTACATTGTATATCAATCTAAATTCATATGGGCGTTTTGCATCATAAGCCTCACAAACATTTGTGATATTATCTAAATCATCCTTTGCACAATAAAAAAAATCTCTTATTTCTCCTGATGAAAACCAATCATCTCTTGTATACAATTTGCCTTCTTTCTCAAAGAAGAAATTTATATAGTCCATTTCGTCATTTCGATACAAATATATATATATTTTTTCAGCTTCCTTTCCTGAATTGCTTAACAATTCCAAGCCTAACGATATTACACTTGCTTGAGCATCAACAAAAGCGTCTTCAAATCCTTTTAACATTTTATACCTCCTTAATTTTTAAAACTTATCATTTCAAACTTACCGTCTATTTTATAAGAAACATCAAATCGGCTCGGCCGTGACGAGCCTTCACTGTATGCTAAATTAATATCTATGTCAGTAACCTTTTTGCCATTATTCATTGCATCAGCCCAACTCTTTTCCATCGCTCTATATGTCCTATTGTCTCCTTTAACAGCTCGATTTAATGTGCTTCTTTGCGATACAAGATTATCAAGTTCCGGAGAGCCACCAAATTGGTCTGCAAATATGTGTCCCGCATCATCACCTGGTAATTTATCTGCTGTGTTAGGATTATGTTTTAATCTACCATTATGCGTTTTAAATTTTAATTCATCAGCATGAGCACTCACAATATTACCATTAGAATCTGTTTTATATGTATATCCGTTTTCTCCTGTAGTGTATTCCTGATTCGGTTTTAATGTTCCATCTTCATTCATATGTGGTGGGCAATTTTTATTGTGCACCAAAATTCCACAGTTACCGACAAAGTATGTATGATAATCTTCGACTTTTATGTTATATACATAATTATCTTCAATGCACTTTTCTCTATATATATCATTAACCAAATGTATATCACCATTTGAATCGAGAAGTTCATTGCCAATACATAATAATGTTGCCTCAACAAACCCTCTTTCCTTTACATAAAACGGATGATTCTTTGTTGTTATAATCTCCTCATCGTCAATGATAAGATGAACTAATGAATCCACTTTTCTTTTATAGATAACTTCGACATTTTTATAATTCTTGTCCAACGTCTCTGCGTCTAGTGCCAATACTTTATCACCAACTTTAAGTTTATCTATAGGTGATAATCCATCAATTGTAACAACCATAACTCCTGCAACAAAGCAAGCCATAGTTGTTGTCATTCCGCCTGTAAAAACTGCCAATGCTGACACACTTATTTGAAATATGTTATACGCTTTATTTGAATGTAGTTTTTTATTCAAATCAGCAATAGGATTATTTTTATTATCAATTGCCATATCAGCTAAAGAAATCATATCAAACCCAGCCATTCCAAGACTCAGCACTTTTGATACCGCTGCCGTTCCCTTTATTGCTTTTCCGAGTTTTGATGCACAACTGATTCCCTTGCCTAATGCGGATCCGGCAACTCCAAGTCCTGCAAAAGCTGCGCCTCCAATAGCACCGCCTACTGCACCTGAAAAAGCACCATCTTCAAATCCGTCAAGGAAAGAACCGCCTTGGCTCATACTTTCCAGTCCACCGGCAACACCACCGATAACTGCTCCTGTTATTGCTCCCCAACAGGCTCCAACCAAAATAGTTCCGCCTATTCCTGCTCCGACTCCGGTTGCTATTAATGCAACTGCCACCACAACTATCACAGCAGTGGCTATTAACTTCCAATGTTTTGCACACCACTTAGCTGCCTTTTCAACTTTATCCACAATCTTTTCGATGGCATTTTTTTCGCAATCCGGCTTTAAATAGTTGTACTTCGCGTAAAAATCTTTTTTTGATTTATTGATTTCATCGCGTGCAGAATTATCCCTCTTAACAGTAGTCGTAATAAACTCTGTAACCTGTTTGTTCAATTTTTTTAAATCACTGACTTTTTCTTTCTCAGTTTTGGAAGAGGAACTTATGCTATTTACTGTATCCTGCAGGTTATATGTACTGTTGCTTACACCCTGTAACGTAGATTTAAGTGTTCCTAACTGAGTATCTAAGCTATTGGAAGACTTTATGATGTTGTCTATCAAGCCTCCCACTCCATTTAGTTTATCCTTATATAATGCAATTGTTGCCATTCTATACCCTTACTTTATTTGTATTAAGCGGTCATATGTTTTTTATGATACGCCATATCAACACTTGCTGTCCTCATTGTTGTGTCTGCTTCATCTATCAATGTTACATACCTTGTAATACTAGTCTTAACAGTAGCCAGCTCTCCATTTAATTTTGTTATTTCACCGTTTAATGCAGTTTTTCTTCCTGAAAGATTCTTCTTTGCCTTCTCAATACCTGAAAATGCCTCTGATATATGTTTCTTTGATTTTGCAACTTTGCTTGAGAATACCATCTCTAAATCCTTTTGATTTCCATTACTGGATTTACCTATATTTTTAAACTGCGTTGCCGCTGCAGATAAATGCTTTGCCGCTTTTTGAATATGGCTCTCAATTTCATTGTCTTTTCCATTCGTTTTTGTTAAATCCGTATATGTTTGAGACACTTTCTTTAATTCTGATTTTTTAGAATTAATACTGTTTATCAATTGTTGTCTTTTAGTCTCTGCTCCCGCCTTTTCTCTTGAATATTTGGCTTTATTTGCATAAGCCATTTCATATTTCTTTTTAGCTGCAAAATATTCTTCTTCATGTTTTTTCTGTTCAGGCGTCATATTCTCCACTCTCTTTCTATACTATATCTATTTTTATTAATGAACTATTATATATTTTCAGTAAATCCTGCTATATATATGTTTTTATATGTCTGACTATTAAATCTAGAATATCTTTATCTTCTGATTTTTCTATATTTCAAACTATATTTAATCATATTTCAGCCTCTTCTTTTGTTCCCAATATGTAACATTCCATTTTTTGTTTTTCAACACTTTTTAATAAATATTTTAACAGTTTATCAAAATTTTCTACTGTATCAATATATTTATCTTTACTAATATTTGATATGATTTGCATTGTAACAATCTTGCCTTCACTTTTTTCAAAAATAACTTTGTCAATGTCTTTAACATAATATTTTCTTCTTAATCCATACCACTTTTTTATAACAATCTTGTTTCCATAAACATATAGTTTAGGTGCAAATGCTATATATTCAAACAGTGCTATTCCGCCAAAGATAATCATAAAAATAATTGATACTATAATTGAGACACCAACTGGTTTTTTCTCAATACAATACAAACTAATTGTTCCCCAAAGTATCCCAACAAAGAGAATTGAAAAAAGTATAACAAGACGCATGTAATAACGAGTATAAACTTTGATATCATATTTATTTCTTCTCATTATTTTAAACTCCTACACACATTAAACTTTTATTGTCAATTCCCGTAATCAAAATTTCTATCTTATTAAACCTTTCATCATTGAGATTTTTTGCCAACGACTCACTATCTAGCTTAAAATCTACTAACCGTTCCTTTTTATATTTCAAATCTAAAACTACCTTTTTATCTTTTGTCTCTTCCATAACCCTCATCATATCCTTATAATCATTACGGTCATACATTTTCGGGTCAGATAAAATAAATGTAGCGGATAAATATTTCATTTCACCGTCAATTTTACCGTAAGCCTCAATAGTGATTCCACCTAATTCTATATCCTCTTTGTTTTTTATATAACAAAACGGCAGCTCTTCTTTCTTATATTCAGCCTTTCCCCCAAAAATCATATTTATTTTCTCCTGTTATTAATTATTTTTATATTTTATTGTCAATATCATCAATACTGAAAAACCGTAAACTTTGAATAGTCAATTTTCACGTCTATATTATCTCTACGAAATTGTATCTATTTTTGTATCATCAATATGGTCTAATAGATAATTTTTCATTTTATCATAATTTTCCATTACAGGATCTAAAGATAACACCTTCTTTTTACCTTTATATATGTGAATTCTAGTAGCATCAACAGGCTTTCCACTTAAAGTGGCAAATACAACTTTGGTGATATCATCAAAGTTAACTTTTACACATCTGCCATACCATTTTCTTATAATAATACATTCATCTGTTGCTGTTATTTTATATACTAATATTCCAAATATTGTAAGAAAAATAGTCATATCAAAAAAAATAGAGCAAACTATTCCTTCAATGAAATAATCATTATTAGATATTACACTCACACAACAAATCACTGTCCAAAAAAGAAAAAGATAAATTAACATTTTTACAATTCCTCTTGGCTGATAACATTCAATTTTTTTCATATTTTCCTTCCTTTCACACTAATTAAATACTAATTCCTTTATTTCGTCCCATCCCACGCCAAGCACTCCATTTGTAGGGTTACTAAAAATATTTTCTGTAAATTCTGCCATAAATCCGTTTCTATATGTCCTATATGTTATATTTTTTAAACTAGAATTTTTATGTATCAATCTCTTTATAGATCTATTGTAGTCAGCTCTATAACTATGACTCCCTGCAAATCTTTCCGTAATCTTAAATCCAGTATTTTTTAATCCCTTGTTGAATTTCGTAGTGAAGCCATCAAACCCTTTTGCTAAGACTAATGACAATGCCGTTCCTACTGCGACATTGCTTCCCCACTGACCTAAAGATAATTTTTCTTTGCTAAATATCATAGGAGTACCTTCACTCAGAGAAGTAGAAACAAATACATCTGCTGTTGCTGCTAATGCAAAATTTCCAAACACTTTACTAGCAAATACTGAAACACCAGCAACACCACCTGTTGGTAACATTATAATTCCTCCAATTGCTCCCCCTACTGCCGATGAAATATAATTCAACGGACTACTAACCTTAAAATTTCCCGTGACAAATCCACTAACTATATCAGTTATTAACTGGCTTGCCAATCCCGCTGCTGCTCCAACCACCGTAGCAATAGCCACTGCACCAAGTCCAAATGTAGCAATCGCAAGTGCTACTACGGCAACTACTGCTAATACAGCCAAGCCAACTACAAGTATCTCTTTAATGTTATCCACAAGCCAGCTTACAGCACTTTTTAATCCGTCACACACTTTTTCCAAGCCATTTTTTTCACATTCCGGCTTCAAATATGAATATTTTGTGTAAAACTCTTTCTTAGTTTTCTCGATTTGTTCTTTTACAGAATTATCCTTCTTTACTGTAACAGAAATAAACTCACCAATTTTTTTGTTGAGTTTCTTTAAATCCTTTATCTTATCTTTTTCAGTTTTTGTTGAGGAACTAATATTATTGACTGTGTCTTGCAGATTACAAGAATTAGAACTTACCCCCTGTAAGATTGACTTCAAAGAATTTAATTGAGTACTTAAAATATCACATGAATTAGTCACATCGTTTATGTAAGTATTTATACCATTTAATCTATCCTTATAAAGAACTATAGTTGACATTTTATCCCCCTTAATTCATACATTCATTCACATTATACATTTATTTACTTTTTTAGTCAATAATTCCAAAATTTAAAAGTCACATAATTTGTTCCTTGGTGTCATTTAAATATTATGTCTACAAATTATTTTTTTACTGAAAAAAGTCGAATAAAACATTTTTACAAATATACTTGTAAGTGTTTTAGATTCGACTCTTATTTCATATAATCTTTATTTTGTTCAACTTCTATTTCTCCACCCCATCTATCGTCTTCAAAAACAATTCTGTCAATGTTTCCTTCAGCTTAGGGTTCAGTTCCTTCAATCTTTTATCCACTGAATTTTCATCATTTTCTTTTATTCCCAATATTGTGTTTGCGTCTGTATCCAGTGCATCAATCAATCTATATAAAAGATCAATGCTCATTTTATTGTTTCCCTCTTCCAGCTGATACACATGTGATTGGCTTATCTTTGCTCTATATGCCAATTCGAACACTGATACGTTCTTTTTTATTCTTAATGATTTAATTGTATTTCCAACTTCTAAACCTTTGTATTCCATATATTCCTCCTGATTTTTTCTCCTTATGCAATGCATTGCATCACGCCTGATGTTTTTTGCAGTAATATAACACGCCAATAATTATTTACTGCCTTGTTTCTTTTCTCCGATCGTCATCGGTATATGTATTGTAGCTTGCTATCGTATTTGTATACGAATCACGGCATAGTCAACAACTTCAAACCTATATTTATAATAAGTAGAAACTAATCTTATGCATTGCTTAAAGGAGATTTTTCCGGCTCATTTGAGCCTCTTCTAATATACTGCCTTTCACCATAAATTTAGAGTTAGTGGCACTATACTTTTTACTCTTCATCAATAACCATACAATTTCTGCCTAAGACCAAATAATCAATTGTTGTGTCTAATGCTTCTGCCAAATAAACAAATGTATCAATTCTTGCTCCATTAATTCCACACTCAATCATCTTTAAACCCTGGCACGAAATTCCAATTTTTTCTGACAACTTTTCCTGTGTTAATCCCTTTGCTTTTCTTAACTCCTTGATTCTTTTTCCACTTTCCTTAATATCGTAATAAAACATCTTTTTCCTTTCTGGAAAACCAGAAAGGTTCGTTGTCTGCACCTGACAATTTAATTACATATATGTTTTTCTATGCGCAAAAAAAGACGCAAGGGAAATCCGGTAAAGTAAATCTACTTCTTACTGATTTTCCCCTGCGTCTCTGGTGCTCCTACAGTTTTCTTTTTTTGTCTTGTAAACTGCATGCCCTTATCAGGTGGGCATATTCAATTTTTTATAATAAACTATATCATTGTTCACTTGTGATTAATAAAATCCACATTTATAATCATATAGTGAACGATAAGTTTTTTTCTTCTGTATTTTGTTTAATTCATTCTTTGCAGCACTGTTATTTGTCGCTGCTTCTGAAATGGTCTTGTACAATCTGGATTCTCTAAGTTTTATTGAGCCTCGCTTGTCTGTAAAACAAACCTGATAAAATCCACTTGATATATTAACAATCACCACTTCTTTTATGTGCATTCCATTTTCCACAATGTATACATGCTCTCCAATATCATACTTGTAAATCAATTCAAACACCTCACACAAATAGTTTTCCGTTAATCATTCTCTCTGCCACATATTTTTCATCTATCTTTTTAAGAGTTAGTACCCTCTTGCATCTATTGCACTTGATAGACAAATTTAATGTTCCTGCATAATAGTCAAACATTTTTCTTTTACAGTCCTTGCAACAGAATGATATCTTCATAGAATTGCTCATTCCTTATTCACTTCCTTTAATCAGTATTTTTGTGTTTACAATAAATACCTGCTTGATAAGGGAAATAAATCCTGCAGATAATACGCTAGTATTCCGTAGCACTTTCCGTGCCCTAGCTTAGCTGATCTCACACCCCTTTTAAGAATGTAACTAAACTATACCGAAAAAACCGTCATCATTCTATAGTGTATGCGCCATATTTCGAAAATTTGTTCGTTTCTATTGTTTTTTACCATTTGTAGCGACCGAAGTATAATATCGGATATTTCTTTTAAAGAATTCCTGCTCCTTTTCAAACTTAATCTGCTCTGCTGTTTTTGCTGTATACAGTTCATCAACTGTAACTTCTAAGCATTTTGCTATTGCAAACAACGTTACTGCTGATGGATCTGACTTTCCTGTTTCTATTCTGCTAATAGTGCTGGTTTCAACTCCTATTGCATTGGCTAACTGCGTTTGACTTATGTCTTTATTATTACGGAGTTCCGCTATGTTATTTATGTAATGTTTATCCTTCATCTTAAGCATAATTATCACTCCCATTATGTATAATTTTTATATTTATCAAAAATATATGATAGAGTACACGGCCCACTATTCAAATTATACCCGAACGATTGTCCAATAAACGGGACTCATAGAAAAAATAAAAGACACCTACGCCTAAACGTAAGTGCCTTTCAACCGAAATCAATTCGGTTATCTCTGTACTAGTATATTACCATATCACTTTAATTATTACAATATTTTATACTATTTTTTGCTAATTTTCTTTATCAAAAGAATGATATTTTATTGTTTTTTTAGGTAGATTTTTTAATATTTCTAAATCTTCTAAACTTTTTATTTTTCACTTCATTTTGTATTAAGCAATTCTATTTCATAAATACCTAGAGGCTGCCCTTTAGAACAGCCTCTTTGATTATTTCATATTTCCTAAATCTGATATATCCACTATATATGCTTTTTTATCAAATGTAATTAACATCTTGTTTTCTTTTTCCATCAAATAAAAATTCATGTTCTCCCAACTTTTGACCGGAATATTTATTTTTAGCCATTCCTTTTTTTCAAGATTTATCAAATACATTATTCCATTTGAGCCGGTATTAAACATTGCATATTTTTCTGATGCACCAATAGGTTCAATTGTTTTTTCATTAGTTTTAATCTTAAATTTAGTGCCTTCAATTATATTTTCAATTGTCATTACTTTTTTGTCAAAAGAATAAGTATGGTTGAAGTTTATATCTGTTTGTGTGCTGAAAAATTCCTTCTCAACTTTTCCGTTTTTCAGATTTATTAAATATTTACTATAATATTCTGTTTTTTCTTTTGTAAACGGTTTACCCAAAGTTAATATATGGTAATCATCCACAAAACTTATTTCATCAACTGTTGCATATCCGTTTATAAGATTTTTGTTGAATTTCTTTTCAGTTTTGCTGTCCAAATCAAATATTGCCCAATATCCTTTTGATCTGAAATTACAAAGAAGTGTTTTTCCATTTGGAGACATAACAAAATTACAAATCATTTTATCATTTGATATTTTCACAATCTCATTTGTATCCAAATCAATTTCTGCAATTGCTTCATTGACCACCTTACCCTTTTCTTCCTGATACAAGGCTGCATAAATTGTTCTTCCTTTCATAATCGGAAAAATTTCACTTACAGCACCTTTGTAATTAAATCCACAAATTTCTTTATTTCTTATAACATAGTCAAAAGAAAACGCCTCATTATTATACTTTCCCTGAAATTTGTTAACCTGTTCGCTAAGAAGCTTATTGTTTTTTATGGAATATACATTTTTAACATTTTCAGAATCATCTTTGCTGTATTCCAATATGAAGGTTTCATTCCTTCCCGCAACTTCCATGTTATCGCTTAATTTAATTTCTCCTTCCGGTGTTTTGCATTCTTCTGTTTTTTCACTGTTTGTTGTAGTCTCCAGTTTGACTTCCTGCACCTTTTTAATTCCAAATATTCCCTGTAAAAATTCTCTAAAGGAATCAGATGTGCTTGCTCCAACAGTTATTCCTGTTGCACAAACCACAACTATTGCCAAACTTACTGCTGCCCATTTCATTTTTCTTATTTTTATAAACCTACCATTGCTCTCTTCACTTGACACATTGATTTGCTGGTTAAGCAATTCTTTTTTCCAATTTTCCGGAGTTTTAATTGTATCCAATTTTTTTAAATTCATATTTGCCTCCAATCTCCAATTTTTTTGGTTATAATCTCTTAAACCTGCTTTTCTAAAATTTTTGCAAGTTTTTCCCTACCTCGTTGTAATCTTGATTTCACGGTATTAACACTTAATTGAAGAATATCTGAAATTTCTTTTGTACTATATTCCTGATAATAATAAAGAACTAAAACTTCACGATATTTTAAAGATATTTTTCTCAACGCCTTTACCAGAATTTCTGTATCATTATCTAATTGTAGTCCATTAGTTGAATTATTCTGCATTCCTTCCAGCCTGTCCTTTTCTAAACCAACGGATACATTTCTGTTCCAAAAGGACTTATGATAATCATTACACTCATTTCTAGCCACCTTAAGCAACCACGCTTTTAAATGTTCACTGTCATTAAAATTTTTTGAACTTTTATAAAGCTTGATAAATGTATTTTGAAAACAATCTTTAGCTGCTTCTTCATTTTGTGTCCATACCACACACATTCTTGTTATGTAATCAGAATATTTTTCTATAACTTCTTCATAGCTCATGCCGGCATATTCTTTATACATGTAATTCCTCCCTTCTGATTTATTTGAAAGTTTTCTCTTTCTATATAGAACACGATTGTTTTCAAACGTTGGGTGCAAAATTTCAAATTTTTGTTTTTGTTTGGTTTTGTTTTTAATTTAACACACTAAATTTCAAATATTTTTTCATAATGTAAAAATAAGGAAGCTACCATGCTTCCTTATCATCACCCAATGTTTGCTGATTATAAAACTTTATTATGATAATAGATAATTCAACAAACTATGTATTTCTAATATTTCACAATGTATCTTTTTTCAGCCACATTGTATAATCTTTATATTTCACTGTCAAGATTTATTTTTCTCAATCGTAACTATAGTTATTTTCTGATTATGTGACTTTGTAAAATATTCATTTTAAGCTTTTTGTGATTTACTGTTTTAAATTTTTATCTAAACGGCAACTTTTCATCTCCAAAGTCTCTTATAGGTTCAAATCCTCCAATCTCTTTTTTCTGCTCCCTTACCTCATTGCTCTTTTTCATGATTTCTCCATAAAGCTGCTCCCTGAACTCCTTTGTTACCGGATAGCATACTTCTGAATACTCTGTCTTTCCATCTTTACCTTCGGTGGTTTTTGTCGGCATTGCAACGAAACTACCTTTTTCACCTTCAATTACTCTGACACCATCTATTAAAAAACACTTGTCTATATATATCTTCCCAATGCTTTCTATCTTTTCATTAAAATTACAAGGATACATTGCAACCGAAACATTAACCTTGTTCTTCCCCGATGTAACATTAACTTCCTTTGCATTACTCTTATATGCCTTTATGATGTTGTCATGCAATTCCTTTCTAAATTCTGCCGTTGTCGGATAAAAATAATTTTTGTAGACAGGATTACCCTGCTCATTCTTTTTACTTGTTTTATATCCTGGCATTGCCACAAATATTTCTCCTTTTTTTGTTTCCCTGATTGTAATGTCTGTTACCTTAAGACTTTCTTCAAATACTACTGAAACAAAAGCCTTTGTACTCCAATTTTCTTTTTCTAACTTGTTTACTTTTATACTATAATTCATAGCTAGTCTCCTTTCCTTAATTCCTTTTTCTTATTTTCATAAATATAATTTTTTACCATGTATGGTTATGATATATCAAAGCCATCTGATTTAAGAGTTAGTGTTACTATACCTTAAGGTTCTTATTTTCCCGGCCTGCATATCATCACCAATCCTCCATTATGATAATTCCCCAAGCATACTCCGTGTGCCTCATCCACTGCCTCAACCATTTTTCCATTGCCTACATAAATACCCACATGGCTGATGTTCTTGTATCTTCCATTGGTTGTGTAGTTGTAAAATATCAAGTCACCGGGCTGTAAATTTTCTTCCTTTACGCTTTTATTCTTCAATCCCTGCGCTTCTGCAGCCGCAGTTGTTGAGCCACCAAATGCTATGTCAATGCCTGCTGATTTCCATGCGTAGTATGCCAGTGAGCTGCAATCAAATGCCTTTCCACTGTTTCTTAAGCTCTGACTGTATGGATATCCAACCTTTGACAATACAAAGGATGCCACAGTCTTTTGTGTTGGATCTGTTATTTTGTCAGTTATGCTTGTTATTTCCTGTGGGGTAAGACTTCCCTGCAAGCCGCTTATCTGACTTCCACCTGTCTGACTGCCTGACGGATTGCTTGTAATGCAGGCACTCATTAGCTGATTAAGTGTTTCCTTCCTTTCCTCATCAAACTGATACTGCTCTGACATTTCCGTGTAGCTTTTTAATGTAATTCTCACTTCAAGGTACTTTTTCTTCTTTTTGCCCTTTTTCTCTGTTACCTTTTCTGTTGTATACCTGCACATGTCATCAAACACTGCCTTTAAATTCTGCTTGTTTGTTTCATTCATTTTTGTTGCCGTGTTTTCGTAACCATATTTCACCATGTACACGCACATGATGTCATAATAGTTTGAAGGCTCGCTGTTCATTCCCTCATAGTCCACATACACCTTTCTGCCCTCATCCGCATCCTTGTGTTCATCCACCAGGGTCTGTATTTCCTTATTAAATTCAGCTACATATTGTGTTGTTACAGTCTGTATTGTATCTCCACTTTCAAGAGGTGGTAGGAAAATTGCAAATGGTGAATTATATAGCACTGCTATGATTGCAAACACAATTCCTGTTGCAACCATTACCACTATTAGTATTGGAACTACCAACGGTGCAAGCAGCGATGCCACCTGCTTAATCATGTATGCCATCTTGTTTTTTATCAGGCTTCCTGCAAGTTTAAATATGCTGTCGTTTTGCTCCTCACCGGGCTTTAGCTTGTCCATGAAATATTTCATCATCCTGCTTTTTTGCTCTGCCCTGTAAAAAGTGTTTTCGAGTTTCATTCCCACTGCTTCACCTGCAGCCATTCCAATCAATGTGCCTTCAGGACCTGCCGCTGAACCGGCAACTGTAGTACCGGTTTTTATAGCCAGTTTTGTACCTTCCTTGGCAACTTCCTTTGTTATATCCTTGGCTACCTTTTTGGATGTTTTCTTTGCCACATTTTTTGAAGCATTTTTTGCTGACTTTTTGGCAAGTTCTTTTCCATTGTTTGAAACTTTCTTTCTGATTCTTTTGCCTACCACTTCCTTCTGTAGCTTTGATGTGCTTATCTTTTTCCTAATTCGATTACCTTCACTTATTGCCCCTTTTACAGGTCTTATTGCAATGCCTGTTGCCTCAAAGGCTCCATCAATGTTTTCACCGCCCTCAACATTTTCAGTAATAGCTGATTTAGCCATTCTTCCTACTGAACTTGCACTTTTCCTTGCTCTGGTTGTCATTGATTTATTATCAATCTTTGTTTCATTCTTTTTATGAATCTTTCCAATCCTTTTCTTGTGCATTTCTGTTTTAACTTCTTTTTCCTTGTTTATTTTCATGTTGTCCTCCTTGATTTTGGGTAAAAAAATAACGCCAGGCTAGCTTTTGTGCTAACTTGGCGTTTAGGTATAATACTTTTAGTTTTCTATATATTTGTAAATTGTTACGTTATTTAAACAGTTCCTTCAAAATAATATCTGCACATTCTTTAGGACTATGTATGCTAGTGTCAACTCGCATTCTATATTTTATGCCCTTTGACATTATTTCATGTTGTTCTGCTGATTGCTCCGCATATCTATTCTCTCGTTCAATATTTCTTTGTTTGCATATATCTAAAGGACAATAAACTTCAATTATATCCAGTGGATTATCATTAAAAATTTCTAACATTTGCTTATAATGTGGTTTTATCTCATCTCTTTCGACTAAAATTCCATCAATTAGAACATTTTTACCCATATCGGAATATAATTTTGCTGTATGATACATCATTATTATCACTTCACTTAAATATTTCCAGTAATTCTCCCTTAAATATTTTTCTCCAATCATTTCTTCAAACAAATCATTTGCCACAACATAAAAGAATATATCGTCAGTATCCTGCAATGCCTCTACAATTGATGTTTTCCCTGAACTGGTTACTCCATTTAAGAAAATAATTTTTCCTTTCTCCATGACTTTTTTCCTTTCTTTCCAATATTTCTTATATTATCAATATAAAACTAACATTCTTTCTTATAAATTAACATTCCCTTGCCGTATGGATCGTCATCTGCATCAAATTCTTCTGAAACAAATGAATATGCATTCTTATCTAATACTCGTACCGAAGCATTATTTCCATGCATAACACGACCATATAAGATCTTTACTTTAAAGGTTTCACATGCAAATCTTGTCATTCCTTGCACAAGTTCTGTTGCATAACCATTTCCACTATATTCTTTACAAATTGTATAACCGATTTCTACCTCATTTGGTTTTCCATCAACTTCATTTATACCTGTATCTCCAATTAATTCTCCATTTTTCTTTAATTCTACAGCCAATACAAATGGTAAATGCTTTTCATTAACACACTCTGCATAAAACCTTATTGCTTCCCGTGCCTCTTGAATGTCTGCATAACTTTCGTTAGGTATCCATTTTTTAACTTCTTCTTCAAGATGATTTTCATATAATTTTTGTGCATCTTGTATTTCAAATCTTCTAATTTTCAAGTTTCTTGTTTCAAATATATATTCCATTATTTTTATTGTCCTCACTCAATTTATTTGTTATCATTTCCATTTCTTATTGCTTCACATATTCATAAAACCTATACATACATTCTTTCGAATCATCGTAATCCTTCCACATTTTCTTTTCACACAAATAAAAATCTGTCTTTTCCAATAGTTTCCAAGAATTTATATTACTATCTCGAATTGTAGCAATAATTTTATTTATTGGATATTGCTTAAAGAAATATTCTATATATGCTTTCAAGCTTTCCAAAGCATAACCCTTTTCTCTATATTCCTTTCCTAAAAAATATGTAACACCTGTTTGCTCAAAATCATTGTACCATGAACACCCAACCGAACCAATAATTCTATTGTCTTTCTTGAGACAAACTGTATATGCCAAATAATCATTTTCCGGGTTATCCCTTTTATCATATTCAACGGCTTCTTTTATCCAATCTTCAATCCATTCAGAACAATTACAATCAAATCCTATTGCTTCCAAGCTACCATCTCTGCAAAACTCTTCTCATCTCCGTACTGAATAGAACGAATTACTAATCTATCAGTTTCAATTTTCAATTTCATCACTCCCTCTAACAATAAACCGCTCTGGCAAATTAATGCTATAGCGATAAAATAATCTTTTTTATTTCGTCAACCTTTTCAGATAATTCTTTTGTCCCATCTATTACATAATCAGATGACGGCAAAATATCTTTTAACATTTGAACAT
>ERZ857693.294-NODE-294-length-78679-cov-13.935325_pt1 | contig 78679 bp, 83 predicted proteins | sample MGYA00519765_ERZ857693 | MGnify/ENA primary metagenome ERZ857693 (study PRJEB31778, sample SAMEA3449354) | human gut metagenome | biome: human gut; feature: human-associated habitat; material: faeces | place: United Kingdom | collected 2010/2012 ... | reverse complement strand
TAAGCAATGCCCTTGCTGGAACAGTCACAACGATAGTTGCTATGATGATAATTGCCCTTGTGATAGAGATTGTGAGTATATGAAAAGTTTCAATTTAAATATAAAAGATTTGAACGAAAGTGAAAGAAAAAGAAATCAAACAGAGACTTCTTGATGAGATATCCGGATGGTTTTGCGAATCTTATTGTTTGTATTACGGCAACAAAGACTATTGCGACACTTGTCCTATCAAGGAAGAAAAGTACTGGCTTGTACGTCCCAAACCTACCGCGGCAGAGAAACGGATAAAAGAAATCCAGTTCTGTGATAACTGCGTGCATTTCTGCCCGATAGAAGAAGGAGAGAAAAACAAACCCAACGAGGAACTATGCGAGTTTAAACGTCCGTTGCGCTTTCGTCTTGGAATAGATGACTATACCGGTGATGACACCGGATTCTTTTGTCCGGGATGTAAAAACTTCAAAAAAAAAGAAATTTAGCATATGATACCCTACAAAACCAGCCGGGAGTAATCCCGGCTAAAACAACTACTTGATGAAGGAATGGGAATCGTGTGCTTTGTGGATTATATAACAGCATGGAGAGCGCCGGACGATCCCCCCCCCTATACGTGACGTCTACAAGGCAATGAAAACAGGTGAAGGTGATTATGAACTTTTCTCTCGAGGAGTTGGATATGCTTCCTATTGGAGCAAATATCACAAATTTACATTTGAGAAACTGATGAAGGAATGTAATGTCGAATTTATTGAACCGGATAAACAGATTTGATAAATCCTTGTTAATATACGAATTTACAGTAGGCACATCAGCCTCCTTAGCCGGCACACCTTCTCATTGAAGTTGACCGGCTCAAAGTCAAGGGAGTCAACCAGGCGGTCAATCTCGAGTCTGGCTGACTCCCTTTTTAATTTTCTTATTTCTTTTTTATTCGCTTTACGCATAGCTTTTCCCGTTTATGTTTGCGGCAATCGCATATAAACAACTGCACATCCTCGTACAACATCCTACCTAAATAACCGGCCAAATACGCCACTTCTTCACCTCCTATAGGCATTTTAAATGCCGTAGCTATATGATCCTCCAAATGGCGGCATTCGTGCTTTAGGGAGTTTAAAAACTCTTCCGGGGACGAAGTCTTGCTTATGACCATTACAGATTTCCGTAGCTTGTAATTGGAGTACGTGACACCGGTATCAAGTTTGCATGACACCAAATTATTGTAAGCCTCTCTTGCCTTGTCTTTCGGACAATCTATTGATTTCAACAAACCTATGATCTCTTCCGTATAATAGCAGGTGACACGATAAAATATATGCACCTGCCAATCGTACTTCTTTATGTATAGGCCTCTTCTTATCATATTTACATCATTTCATCCCAAATAATAGGCGTTCCAGAACCGATGCAATCAGCGTAGAAACGAGTAAACACAATACCATCGTAAGCATCCGGATCGTCGCAAACGTTCTTCACGTATAAAGCAGCATATTGATCATGGGGAATGGAGGAACCAAGAAAATCAGCCTTGCACATATTGGCTACATACACATAGTCATAGCCGCCTTTCTTCTTTACATCGACGTTATATTTTTTAAGCATTTCGTCGATCTGCTCTTTTGTCCAGGGCTGTACCTTTATTTTCTTGCCAGTTCCATCTTCTTTTTCCATCATGGAAATAGCCCAATCACACATAGCCTTAGAAAAATGCCAGCCATATGCGCTTAAATAAGCTTTCATCCCCGAAGGAAAATCATCGTACATATCTAACCTCATATCTTTACTTTTTTAAGAAGGGGCACAATGTCCCCTTCTGATTTAACGTCTGCGTCTGCGGTATTCCCCGGCATACCGTCCGGTTCCTCTCACGCCGCGCCTTTCACCGAAACCTTCTCCACCGCGTCTCCACATATCGCGGAATTCATCGTCGTCGTCATCGTCATCGTCTCGGAATCCCATACCGCCTTCCATTGCTTTTCTCTTGCCTTCCTTGCAACCAAGTTTATAGGCTTCTTCTATCGCTTCCATCAAGTCTTCGTCTTCATAAGCATCGAACTCTCTGAAAAGCTCTTCTAGTTTTCTATTTGATCCCATAATTATTACTTTTTAGTTGTTTCCTTAACTCCAAGCTGTTGCATCAATTGCTTGTTTAGCTCCATAAGTTCAGACATGTTCTTGCTCATATCAGACATCTGGGCCTTAAGGGTGTTGATTTCCTGTTCTTGACGTTGCTTTTCTGCAAATTCAGGATTGATCATTGTCAACATCTCATCGCAGGATGCTATCACGCTGAGGTCATAGTCCCGACTGTTAACCCTATCCAATCTTTTTTGTTTTATCATGGATATTTCATTATTCATCGCATCGCGGGAACATGAGACAACAAGATTCCCGTTTTGCCCAAAGTCGGCTATATCACTACCGGAGGGAAGATTCTGAAACGTAGTGTTCTGACCATTAATATTAGCCACGACATCTACGACCATCTCCATCTGAGGTATCTGCCCCATGGGAGCGGGCATAGGATATTTAGGCTTGGGTGCAGAAACGCTTACCACAGAACCAATCTCTATGAAATGTTTGGCTTCCTTATGAAGAATATACAACTGATTATTTACTCGAAGATTCTGAAACATGATTGTTTGATTTTAAAGGAGTGTGGTTATTGCAATTTTTACAACAACCACAGAACTCCATGTTAATTACTACTTGCTTCGCAAAGAAGCCGTTTCTGCTGTAGGAGCCGGAGTCGTTGTCGGTCTATATCCACCATTAACAAGATACAATTCGTTCGTGTATTTGTTGTAATGGATCTCATAGATACCCGGACCGGCAAGGTTCTCTACTCGCACAGGCACATCGCCGTAAGCCATCAACGGTCTCGTGTCCCCGTTCGTCCCTATCAGAATGGGCAGTGTTGCTGTTGTTCCAGCCGGGATAGCTTGACGGATATTGACATAGAAACCGCCTACATAATCCCGGTTACGAAACGCATGGTTCGGAAGCTCTAATGTCACGTTCTCCGTCCCTACCGTCACAGCCACCGTTGGCAAGGTGTTAAAGTTTGCCCTGCCAAGTGAAGGGAACGGAAAAGGAAATCCTGTAAAAAAGTTAGGCCACATAATTACCTCCTTTCTTACCCGGATCAACCCCAGTAGTTATTGCAACCACATCCGTAACCGCCGCGTCCATAAGCCGCGTCACCGGCATAAGCACCGAAAGCGGCTGCACGATAGGTTTCCGGGTTATACACCTGCAACTGTGGATAAGGAACGGATACCGTTGGAGGCATCTTGCACTTGATACCGTCTACATCACTTTGCAATGCCTGCAAGCCGGCTACCAACGGCGCGATCTGCTGACCGAAGTTGCTCAAGATTGTTGCATTCTGATTACGCTGAGAGATTTCCCCCTCCAAAACTGCAATTCTTGCATCCCTTGCAGCAAGGGCTTCCTGCTGACGGCGTGCCTCTGCGGCATCCATCTTGGCTACAATAGCCTGGAATCCTTCACGGTAAGCGTCCGACAAAGAACGAGTATTCCCTTCCATTGTACGTGTAAGCGTATTCATGTTTTCGCAACTCGCTAAGCGACTTTCATACCCCTGTCGTTCAATCGCAGTCTGCGTTTTGCAGCAACAATCGGCTAATTGAGCAGAGATAGATTGATTGCCCTGCATAATTGCAGTAATGATACTGTTGGTATTCTGTCCCATCTGATTGCCTAGACCGCATATTGCCTGAGATACAGAGTTAATACCAGCAAGGATTTGGTCTGAAGATAAATTCAACGCCTGGGCAAGTGATGCGATGTCCACACCGTTGCGATTAAGCATTTGCATAATCATGTCTCTTCCTTCATTGGCACCCTGATTGTTGTTTCCTCCAAAACCGAAGTTGCCGTTGCCAAAGATAGCAGCAATCACAATCAACGCAATAATGTCCTGAAAACCGCCGTTGTTCCCGAAGAAACCACCGTTACCGCCTCCACCGTTCATTAATCCCATGAGGTAACCTGTGTCAATACCCCTGTTCTGCAAAGACGGAAGGATTGATGCAAGCAAGCCGTTACTCGCTCCACCTGCCCCGTCTTGATTAAATACATAAGTTTTTTCCATTGTATTTTAAATCTTAGTTACGGTCAATATCAACCGCATCGCAAATGTCACAAAACAGTAATTGTATTGAATGGTAGAATGTTGTAGGCTTGTTGTAAAGTTGTTGTTAAACTGTCTGATTTTTTTACTTGTTCCCTTATCTTTTCTGTATTAGCCTCCTATAAAAACTATGCAATGTTTCTTCATAACAAATATATTATCTTAATTTACAAACACCTTAATGGCATATCAAGCGACTCACGTATATTCCTAACTATAACCTTTAGCAGATAATTTCTGCGTATTCTGTCAGGGTAGATATTTTTCAACTTGTTGATCGATTGCTGCGTAAATCCGGTAAATGACGATATTTGAGATTCACTGAATTTATATTCAGATAGTATAACAACCATGATACCGCGTGAATCAACAATATCACTTCGTTTACACTTTGACAGTATCAGGTCTTCTGATACTTCTGTCTCTTTAGAGACAATTCTTAATATTTTGGCAAAGATTTCAGATTTACACATAATGTTTGAATTTTAGTTATATCTTTGCCTTCGCTACATAAAACTTATCGCACATAATGCAACAAAAGCATAGACATTCATGTTGAAGATATTAAGTTCCCAACGTGCGAGTGTCTATGCTTGTGTATCAGTTTTATGTAGCAGTTAAACGTGATACGTTGGGGGCTTTTATTTTACTTCCCAGCCCCATAGGAAGAGACTATGAACAAAAGTCTACTTACCAAATTCTATAATATAGGCCTACTCCTATATACGGAGAAAAGCCATTCTTGCCTATTCCATATCCACCTATTACCCCTAATCCCCAGCGACGGTCTTTCTGGTGTACAATCTCTCGTTTATGATAAATTATCATCGAATCGAGATTGGGTCTATAACCGCTAACTACCGCCCTATACAAATCTGTCTCATAAACCTTTCTCTGGATTGGTAACGGGATATAAATCGTGTCAAGTACCTTTACCGTGTCACCCTTCTGATAAACGAAAATCGGGTAAGGTAGCTCGATTTCCTCTACATCAAGAATGTAAGAAGGTTCGGGAACAGGTTTGTTGATCGTGTCTGTTTCTTTGACTACCTCTATTTGCTTTTCTACCGAATACCTTCCGGCAAAGAAACAAGCAAAACAAAGAGCTAAAACAGATATGGCATACCAGGCTTTCATTTCTTGATGATGATCTGTTTTCTTTGTTCTCCTTCTAGCTTTAGCGAAACATGAAGGAAGTTATTTTTACGGTATAGGATGGCCTGATCGAACGTCAAACCGGAATCTTCCAATACTTCCAATAAATCACCGGCCTTTCCATCAATACTCAAATCGGCTGCTTCCCCTTTTTGATGTTGAGATGTAGGGACACCCCCCACTGCCGCATTCAACTCTGGGCATCTGTAGCCTGAATTAATGGAGATAGGCTTGCCGATAGCATCCCGTAATGGTTGTAGTAATTTTGCACACAGATTGGTGATAGCCAGTTTCTCACGCGATCCCGGATCATTCTTTATTCCTTTTGCAATAGCAGTATCGCTATGCATAAATTCTTCCAATGTAAAATTCTCTGTTATATTCATTTCCTATCCTCCTTTTTCTTTACTGATTTCATATATTCTTCAAGATAATTTACTTTACTTAGAAACTTAACCGATCCAACCCAATACAAAAAGGCTATAACTTTATTGTCTGGATATACCGTGTGCATGTTTTTCAGTATATTCAGACCATAACAATACACTACTACCCACGTTATCCAACTGACAAAGGCTTTTGTACTGTCTTTATCCTGCTCCATCATTATACCAATCCAAAAAGCAATAAGCAGGATCAAAAGGTAAATCAGAAGATAGATTATCGTCCTAAAAAATTTACTTTTCCTAAAACGCAAATCATCGGCTGCCAGCCCCCAGAACATATCTATGGTAGCCATTACAGGTATTACTATAAGAAAATGCTCGATAGGTGCGAAAAAATCTAACATTGAAGCAATTACCGCAATAGAAACAGCCTGTACCCAGCCGGTAAAATCTTGTATATATGGAATTAATCTTTGCATAATATCACATATTGAATAACACGGTAAAATAAGTGGATAATAAGGCAGCTATCTCAATCCAGAACATCGGCTTGCTCTGGTAGAACTTATACCAAAATGTGCCCTCTTTTTCTTTGGCAATGCTTAATGCAGTATACCCTACATAGGCAAGCCATACTAACAACATTGGCCAGAGGTTCAATGCCACCCAAAGTTGTGATCCGACAATACAGATGATTGCTCCAGCAGAATGTATCTTGCTCTCATAATCATCTTTGAAATTGGGAGCTGAACCAACAAAGAACATGCCAGCACAGGACAGAAATGCAATCCATTCCGTGTTTGGTTTACTTACCTCCAATATTGCAGGCATCAATAAACCGGCAGTCAGCCACATCGTTGCCATAAACCACAATTTATGCTCCAGATAGTAATAGGTAGCACTTATGGAATAAGGTACACCCTTAGTCTTTACACACACGGCAGCCGTGTAGGCCGCAATAACAAGCATTGAAATAATCGTCAAAATAGTTATCATACCAATCTTACATTTATGTTAATCAATTCTTTCAAATGGGCATATACCGGATTAATCGTACCATAAAAGCAGTAATATTTCTTCCTTACGCCGTCTTCCATTTCCGTATAATACTTCCCCTGTTCAAGCGTCATGCCTGGCGCATAGAGTTTGGGATCGTATTCAGTCCCCTTGTGATTTTCGTCCATGCGCTCATAAAGAGCAGCCGTATCTACCGAAGGAGGATATATTTCGAGAACCGGATTTATCGGTTGCCGGACTTTCCATAACCAGCCATCGTTAATTACCCGGTTGCCGGTATCCAACTTCCCGTTAATAAATTCTTTCCATTCAGCATGTGCGTATTTGGCACCAATCGCTTCATCATCCGTCAGTGACATTGCAGACACGGATTTACGGGTGATACGGAATAACTGCTTCTCAGAATCGTGCGTTTCCGTGTAGTTTACGGCTTCCTGTAATTCGGCTGTTGTCCTATGGATTACATCGGGATAGCCTGTCACCTCAATCACTTCTACATCTTCCACTGTCTCGGCTGCTTCAATATCAGAGAGAAACTTTTCTGATAGACCTATACAGATATCATTGTAGTCTGCCATCTCATTGAGAGCTTCCAATAACAGAGATGATTTATACGAATTCCCGTTTACTTCAACCGTATCTTTTCGGGCACACTGGTCTTTTAGAGACAAACAGTCGTATGTATATACATCGTTGTCCTCTATGTAATAGTGCCGGTAGTCGGTGTTGTAGACTTCCTGACGTTTCAAGTCTTTTGCAGTTTGAAGTTTTTCTTCCGGTGTCGGTTCGGGAATAGGCGTCAATTGCATATTGAACACTTCTTCTACGGATGCACCTTCGTTTGCCTCTTTAAAGGCAATCTGTTCTTCTGTCAGCAAAACGTACTTTCCTGCAACATAATCTTCCCATGTTGTGCCGACCTCGTAGTTAACGGTATCGAGTTCTTCCGGCATTGGGACGTAGATACGTACTGCATCCTTTTGTATGTATAGATAATTATCCATATTATTTATATTTGAAATAATGTAAAACTATAATTCCAGACCCTCCGTAAGTTGATTTTTGGCGTGAAAAACTATTCCTGCCACCACGACCTCCGTCTCCTCCGTTTCCTGTATTATTAATTCCGTCTTTACCTATATCGCTATCATTTCCTCCTTCTCCGCCAGATGCATATAACTTATCGTTGAATGGACATTTAGTCGTACTCCCTTGTCCATATCCGCCTAAGTAAGAATAATAAGTACCACCATTTCCTCCATTAGTTCCACCCTGTTGATAAGGTGCGCCACCACCTGAGCCACCATTTCCTCCATGAGCTTTTTGAGTCTCTGGATTCCCTGTACCATATAACCCACCTTTACCACCTTGGGCACTATATGAGGTATTTATAAAATATGAATATTCACCATCCACACCATTTGAATCTAAACTATTATTCGATTTACCCTGTCCTATTTTTACTGTTAATTTTTGTCCAGGAGTGACCTGTATCCCATAATATACTTTTGTATATCCGGCTCCGCCACCTGCCCCTGGATAATAACTACCGCCACTACCTCCACCTCCGCCTGCTCCAACTACAAAAGCATCGATAGATATGCATCCGGAAGGTACTATAAATGTCCCGGAAGATGTTAATTTTTCTACAACTTCAATTAAAACCTTTTTCCGTCCCATCGTCCTTCTTCTCAACATATCAATCCTTCTCTTTAACGGTTATTGAATACATGACACCACTCGTAGCGATCTTCAAAATGGACATCTCGAAAGGCACGCCGGAAGTAGTGGTAATAGAACTACCGGACATTGATCTAAAACTGCCAGTAGTAGGGATAGGCTGCGTAAAAGAAGCAGTAGGATTACAATCAAGGTATATCTCTTCGCCTACATTCAGTGCCCTTGCAGACTCATTTATCGATAGGTTTGAAGCGGAGGATAGGGTAGCCTTAACCAACCTCTTGTTTGTTGGTATATTCGCAAGAGTTGTGACAGCATTACTCCCTGTGCCGAAGTTTACTATATCATCCACCCTCTTCTTGTCCTCCGCCGACATATACCCCGCTGTGGCGGAGGTGGCGGTAGGGGGAGTGCGGTATTGACCGTTGTCGGAGAGGTATTTTGTACCATCACCGTTATTAACAAGATTCATGGAATTCCAGGCACAGACATATGTTTTATCGTCTGTATAAACGGAAATCCTCTTTACATTTACTACTAAATTTGCATTTAACTCAAAGCTATTAAGTCCAGACATATTGATAGTCAACCCATATGACTCTTCATCCTTTGTCATACTAAAAGGGAAATACACAGTGTTAACACGTGCTAAAGACACTCTATTTTCATAAGCATCAACTACCTTTTGATAATTTTCCTCAGATAATGCACCACTTTCATTTGGAAATAAAGTTGTCAAGTCAAGGTACTGATTGCTCGCCACTATCTCCGACCACGCCCCATTGTTACGCCCGTAGGTTTTTCCGTCCTTTGGAGCATCTACCGTAATAGCCGCATCTTCTCCTGCTGGGCCTTGCGGACCTTCTGGACCTCGATCTCCTTTATCGCCTTTCGGGCCCTGTTCTCCCGTAGGACCTTGAGGACCAGGGTCGCCTTGAATACCCTGTAAACCTTGAGGACCTATATCGCCTCTTTCACCTTGAGGTCCTTGAGGACCGGTATCACCTTTGTCACCTTTTGGACCCTGAGCACCTTGAAGCGGACCATTGTTTTTCCACACGGAATTGATTGCATCATAAATATAAATGTCGTACGGAGCACCTGTACCAACTCCATAAGCATCACCAGCTTGTGGGGAAACTATTGTAGACCCTAATTCTTCCTGCGTGCTAAAATATCCAAGTACCTTAAAACCACTTCCCGTATCTCCTTTATCGCCTTTTACTCCCTGCTCGCCTTTAGGCCCAACAGGGCCTTGTGGACCAGTTTCGCCAATAGGTCCCTGCGGGCCTGTTTCTCCTTGAATCCCTTGTTCTCCTCTAAGACCTTGCGGACCAATATCACCCTTTTCACCTTTCAATTCTGCCTTATCTTCTTCCGTCAAATCAGAAAAATGCAATTTCAACTCGTCTTTCTGTTCCGGCGTTAGATTGGAAAACTTCAACTTCAAATCATCGTAAGGGACAAGTACACGATAAGCTGTATCTTCTTCACTGGTGTACTTCCATTCAATGCCTGTGCTACCGGTACGGAAAACAGGAGTATCACCGGCAGTACCTTTCAGATCAGACAAAGCAACAAGATTCTGCCAATTACCGTCCGTATAACGCCATTGGATATAGGTTTTATCCTGATTTACCTGCAAGAATACTTCACGTCCATCTACACCCTTCAAGACAGACAGAGCAACACGTACAAGCTTATATGTGCTACCCAACACCTGAAAGGCGGGAAGAGAGGATACACCGGTAAGTGAACTTACCTCTTCGTACTGCCCCGGATCTTTCGCCGTAGACGCAATCAAATCCTCCACCGCTGCCGCAATCTTCTGCAAGTCTTCCGGCGTGATCGTTGTCCCGTCTGATAATATGATATCTCCTGCTGCCATAGGTGTTAATCTATTTTATTCCTCTGTTCAAAAATTGATTTTGCATCCGCCAATGCCGCTGTATATATAGCCTCGCTATCAGCATCCGGTATAGACTTGTCAAATGATATATTCTTGGTCCCGTCTGCATTGATGATTATGTAGCCGAAACGAACATCTGCCTTCTTGACTGTACCCGTTACCGACTTAACGTTTTCCCCTTCATCCTGTGTGATATTGTACTGTACTTCGTAACCTGCCACATTGTTCAGGTATGTGCTCTTGACCACTGATGATACTTGTTCGAGTGCCATAACTTATTCCTCCTTATCTTTAGTTTCTGTTTCGACTTCTGTTGCTGAACGCACAATACTGTCTAACACAAATCTTTTGAAGCCCGGCTTGATGAGTTTCATCATTTCGTCAAATTCTTCATCAGGGATTTTGATATCCCCTTCTGAATAATAAATATTGCGTGCCAATTCACTCATTGGGACACTCTCCGATGCACGGTGCAGAGCGTTCCCAATCTCCTTTCGAAGATCATGATTTTGGTACTGATCAATTCCAACTTCTACATTTAACTCTTTGAAATTTACTTGTTTCATATTAATTTATTTTTTTATGAGTTTCTATTTATTATATACCAATTCTTATTGAAATACATCAAAATAGCGGAATCACCTTTACCCATCCAGAAACCAGTATTGCTTCCAGACGCTTCATTTATAGTATCTCCATTTTCATTTATGATATTATTATTTGTTCCTCCTTTAGCTGCAACATATATTCTCCCTGTAGCCCATTTTGTCACCAATAAAATGATAATAATGGCAGAGTTATCAACAACTGTATGTCCTGAATTAAAATAGCCAAATTCAGATTCTATTGCGCTATCACTCGGCAGATTGACTGTTACATCTGATGTAGGTTGATATATATAAGTCCTTTGATTTCGCAAATTCTTAGCCGATGAAAAACTGCTATTGCTTGGAGCAATATTAGGTCCAGTAAACACATCCTCTATGATCCCGAAATTTCCTTTGACACGAAGTCCTCCATCACAATCTACAGCAATAGGCTTAACATCTGTGCTAGCATCCCCAGAAGCAGATACCGAAAGCCCATATGTCGCTCCACCAAGACTGGCCTTATTATGATTCGTTATAATAGCCGTGCAAGTAAACGAACCTCCAGTCGACAGAGGAGCAAAATTGCGCCCAAAAGCAATACGAGTATTCGCCCCTCTCATATCTATATATCCAACATCTTTTTCCGGATTTGCATTGCATTTAAACCAGCCATTTTCTATAGTAAAATTTCCAATATAGGCTTGATTTGCATATATACTATCGGTATCAATCAGTGATGTGATGATATGACCACCAGATATAATCGTTGATCCTAATTGTGCTTGTTCAACCTTATCTAAATAAGCTAGAGCCTTTAAAGACGAACTGTTCGCTTTGCCATTAAATTCCTGTAACAATGAGGACGCAAAATTATTTTTAGAGATTGAACTAGCATAAGCCAATGTGCCCAAGTCGGATTCATCTACTTTTCCATTTATACGAGAGTTGACATCCGTATAATCAGAAAGCATAGTAAACGAAACAGCCCCAACAAGATTGATTCTGTTTGCCTGAATCAAGATACCACCAGTTCCGACATTGATCGCATTGACAATAGCCTTTCCGCTTTCCATTTCCTTCTTTGCAAACAAAGTAACACCATCCGCCTGCGTGATCCACCCGGCACTTTCTATCGTATTGTTGATATTATCCACCTTTGTAGATATACCGGACATCTGTTCTGCGGTAATCTGCAACTGACTGTCAAAGTGCACATAGATTTCTCCCGTCTCATTATCTACATAATCTTTTGTCGCCAACAGTTTGATGTATTCGTCTGTCTGGTCTATCTGTGTCTGCAACTTGACAATAGCATCCGCAATCTCATCAGAAAACAGCCCTACACCATAAATAAGTATCTCACCGGTGAATCTCAGTTCAAAATCACCTTTCCCGTTCCATTTCCCGACCTTAGACAGCTTTTGATAGCTGTCGCTTTCCGATAGCTGCTCTTCATGATACAACTCGGTCCCCGGAATACCGAAACCGCAAGAACCGGGACGGAGCACCTTATAGAACAAAGAGAAAGAATACGTCTTTTCTTCTTCTTCCGTGTGATCCGGGATATTCATTATAGCATTCTGCTGAAGGATATACGTGTTCCTTATTCGCAGAACGTTTTGACCGTTGTCATTATAAATATCGGCAACTTGATCCTTTTCTACATAGAAGCTACCATCCAGCCAAAGATATTCTCCACCTACGTTGATAAAATGAACGTTATTTGCGGCTGTCCAATAGTTTGTATTCTGGCTGAAAGAAGAGTTTACAAGGATGTTACCACCTTCTGCGGATATGTCGTTACGGATGCTATCAATAAGGCTTTCAAACTTGCCGTTCATGGCAATAAAGGTCTGCTCAATGGTATCTCCGTTTTGAAGAATGAATGTCGAGTTTTCAACGTATATCCCGTTCAAATAAGCCCCATAACCAGACAACTGATCGCCTCTCTGTGTCCTGATTCCTGTCAGGTGTCCAATACGGGCTTTCAACTTGCCTTCGGTGCTGGCATCAGTAATACCATCGTACACATCGATAAATGGCGCACCGCTATCGGCCGTTGTTAGATATATTAATCCCTGCCGGTCCGTATCTTCATTGTTACCCCAACGAAGGGCAAAATCTCCGGCTTCCGGTTGCCCTGTCCCTTCTATCAGAGGAATAGCTATATCAAAATAGTCACTGTCTACACCGATACAACGTCCGAAAAGATACTTGATACTGGTCGTTCCCGTCCGTGTCTGTATTCTGACACCGTCACCCTTACGCAGGTTCATAAGCATAAGACCATCCATATCGTCCATATAACAGCGATAACGGTCAGACATCACTTCTACTCTGGCTATTTTGTTGATGTCAGAAACAATCTGGCTACCTCCTAAACCGTAAATCTGGGAATAGACAATCTCGTAAGCAGTGAATGTCTTTCGAATAAAGAGGTTGTCCATCTCCCCGGTGGCCGTCGGTGTGTCTATCTGCCATCCCCAACCGGTAAAACCGGATGCAAAAGTTGGCGATCCGGTATTGCCCCCCACATAGATATCACTCCTCACACGAAGCGAATCCAATATGGCGGCGCCCGTACTCTGGATCTCCCAGCCTTTACCTTCCCAGCCATCTATGAAAATGGAAGAGCCGATCTTCTTGTCAAAAAGTATATTCCCGTGGGCGGTATCGTCGATATCTTTGCGAAGATATCGCTCATCAAGATAAGTCGCCAGCCTTGCACTTTCTACAGATGTTACATGTCCAAAATCATCAACACCGATATTTTGGACAAATAAATCGTCAAAATTAGATGTTGAAACTGCTGAAGATGTATCTTCATGCGAAACCGTGAAAATAACAGTTTCGCCAATCAAATCTTTTTTTACATCAATGCCTCTTCCTTCTTTTACGTCTACATCTATATTTACAATTCCTCCACCTCCTGAAGCCGTACCACCTCCTATTCGCTTGGGTAAATTATCACTACCCAAACAAAACAAAGCAGGATCATCTTTATTATCATTGAGATATAATTCACCTCTTACAAGACCATTCAAATCCCAATCCTCAGAACCATCATTAGTGGCAATAGGGGGAGCAGCAGCAACAGTTTTCCCTTCACTGTCTACCGTAGTATCTGACCCGTACCATATTCGTTTTGTTAACTTTTTTATACTCATAGCGAATCAAGATGTGATTGGTTAACAAAACTTCCTTCGTTTCCGTCAAAGACTAAAACTTGACCGTCTTTAGCATTAGAAACGTTTAAACTGACTTCTCCAACAATACCAGATCCATCTGGATATTCGGTAAAACCATTGTAAGAAACATTTTCGGAGCATTCCACCGTTAAAGTATAATTGAACTGTGGATATCTCTCAGCAATAACCTGTTGTTCCGGTACGCTTGATTCACTTCTGGTATAAGACACTCCATCAATCTTCACAGAAGACAAGCAAAAGATATTGTTTAAAAGCCGGGCCATTTCAAAAGGGACACCTTCATTATCACCAATCGTAAGTGTCCTTTTTTCATAGGGAACAGAATATAGATTGATAGGTTCTTGCTTTTGAGTTCTGAATTGTTCACTTTCAACAGCTAATTGCCGGCTATCAGATTTAAATCCTCCTTCTACACGTGTTTTAAATACACGTTTATTCCCTGATATATCAAATACAGCCCCAAATGCTTGTTGATTATCTGCATTTGTATATTCTATTTGCATTGTAAATGGAGTATATGATGAACTATGTACACAGAAAGGCAAACTAACAGATATCTCTCCCTGATCATTTGTTATTCTGACTTGATAGGTCCCATTATTTGAAGGATTTATCGTAAATTCATACAACGTGTTGTAATCGTTAATCTCGTATTTTTGTGGAGATATTTGATATGAAGTCCCATTATATAAATCAACAAGTAACATGGTAAATGTCTTGTTTGGAACATCTACGATCTGTATAAGGATAGGTATATCTTCCCTTTCAAACTTCTGAACATAATCAATCGAATGTTCAAAGCCTGTACTTTCAACGTCAAATATCAAAGGAGATACACTGCTTATTTTTATCATACGCTTATACAAACAAAAAGAGCCGTATACGTAGTTAACACTGCGTATACGGCTCTTAGGCTCTATGCTTGCAAATGTAGCAATTATTCAGAATAAAGACAACATTAATCGATATTTTTACATATCAAAGTATATTCCGTTGTCTGTCTCTTACCAAGAAACTCTGTTATATCGGAAACATAACCGGTATACTTTTTGCCGTTATAATTAAAAGATATAAGACCATCATATAAAACAGGAAATGGCGACAGCCCTATCGTTTCAACTTTAAGCGTTTCAACTCTAAAATAACGACTGTCTAATACAACGGGGGACTTTTCACTTTCCCGCCATAAAACCGCATCAGCATTCCCCTCAGAAGCAGTAAACTCAAGTCTGCTTGTACAAGATGATAATATATCCTTATTTGCAAGCAACATTCTTCTTGGAGAATATGCAATATTAAATACCGAAGAAGGAAATAATACTCCGGAAGGCCGATCTCCTTGCCTGTTTAATTTTAACTTTATCGAAGATGTAGAAGGATCCAAAACAGAAACAGCATCAACAAAAAACAAATCATTATCCGAACTATCATCCTTTGTTTCTTCATCTCTTTTTTGCGCCAAGAACTCTATTCCATAACAATCAGCACGATAAGGGCTAATAAGTTTGTATATGTTATCGTTGATTGAAATACCGGTCGAAAAGCTGTTCTTTACATGAAATTCGTCACGACCGTTTATTTCATCATAATCTTTCTTCTCATAGCCCACATCTACCCCAGAGTATACCAAGGAGTTGTCAATTGAGATATCAAGCCCGTTCACATGCTCAAGTTCTTTCACCGTCTCTGGATCATATAATTCAGTCAAATGACAAAATATAACCTTCTTACCCTCTATCTTGTAGTAATATCCAAGACATGCTTTTGCCCATTCTGAAAATTTACTGAAAGAGGTATGGACTTTTGCATTCTTGATATCTCTGATGCTTTCCGCTGCTATCATATATGGTATCGTAATATCACCTTCCTTTACTTCTCCGGTCATATCGGTAAGGCCCATATTGGACAGTATGGAGGTGAGTAATTTATTAGGGGTGAAAACATCAAAATTAACAGGTTTGTTTCTACCTTTATAAGATACGCTAATTTCTTTTACATTCGAAACCGTCATTATAACATCTCCCTCCCAAAGGGCATAACTATCACCCTGACCTATCCACATTATAATTCTATCCCCCTCCTTTAAGTCAACATCATATGCCTTATCTATGCTGATTTTACTCTTAAAAGGTATGGATATAGAATCTATTATTACAGGTGTAGGTTTATCTCCGTCTTTCACCCTTGCATATTTGGCAATTTCCAATCGCAATTTACTTGCATTCCCATTTGTTATTGTAGCATATACATCAAAACTCATTCGATATTGTATGCTTATGCGAGTTAACGCCTTAATCATATACCCAGAATAAAAATTAGCATTGTCTGGAGCTGTTATATTAACGTCCCCAACATCAATTTTGTTTTTAACGGGAAAATTAGTTGTAGTATATCCAACCGGGAAATTATATTCTCCTAAGATAAAATTGGAAGGCAAACTTATTTTATAAATACCTTCATCAGTCTGTTCTTCGGTCGGTATCACAACAAAATCCGCTTTGTTGTTCAGCTCCATGCGATCATAATACAGCTCATCCGATTTGAGACTTGAAACAGGGATATCATACACCTGCGACTTGTTTGCATTGATTATTGCCTCCGCACTGTTATCTATAGCCTTTATGGATATAGTGTTGCCATTATTTTGGTATGAAGAAAAATCAAGATTACACCGGATCTTCTCATTATATGTCCAAGAATTATTCAATACCCCAATGACTATCACAGCAGAAGCATTCAGATAGTTTGTCAAGAACTCGTTCTCCAAGAGCATATAAGAATCACCGGCAAACTCAAATGAATCGCCAAACGTCCTATATACACCCCCAAAGTCTTTTCTCTTTATCGATATTTCAACATCTTCCCAATTAACTAAATCGTTGGTGGCTTCGTATTTCTTTCCGCCTATTAATAACTGTACACGTATCATATCAATTCAATTTTGAGTTTTTATACGAGTTGTATTCTGTTCTACGTTGCCCTTTAGATATGATCCTGCCCAAAGAACGAATCTCTTTCTTTAGGTCGTTGTTCGTCTTATTGCTTGCTTGAATAATGCCTTCTGCATCAAAGTGGTTCACTATCTGCACCCGTTCCCCGGCTTTGTTATGAGTCAACCAATAACTGTTATCCATAAAACGGGAATAAAACTCAGGATCGTTAATGTCTGGCAAAACTTCTGCCCCTTTAGGTATAGGCATCAATGTCGGCGTGTCAGGAGTAATGTACGCTTTACCTCCAGATATAACAGCTTCATGTTTACCGGCATCACCGACAATAGCCAAACCTCCGGGATGATAATCAGTACCCTTTGCATACTTGGGGATAGGCTGGGCTATAATGGTGGCAAGCTGAATAGCACCCGTTGCAGCAACAAGCGCAGCCATAGGGCCTGCAAATATTCCAAGTTGTTTATATACGGTCATTATAGCTTGCGCAGTGGATGCTATAGTTTGAGCAATATCTATTGTTTTCTGAAATCGTGCCTGTCTTGTTTGCAAATCAGCCTTTTTCTTTTCAAGTTCGGCGTTTCTTGCAGACGATTGTTCCTCTGCTACGCGCTTACGGGCTTCTGCTTCTTCTTTTGTAATAACATCTTTTTCGGCCAAAGCATCAATTTCTTCAACCTTCTTATCATAAGCCTCTTGATTAGCGTCAATCTCAGCTTCTATTTCTTGTATTCTACGGTCAAACATAGAAGATCCTATTTCTGCTATGGCATTTACAGCTTCTTGAATCAACTTCTTTTTTGCTTCCTCTACCTTTTGCCTTTCTTTTAGTTCTTTTTCTGCATCTGCATTTATTTTATCAGTGGTTTCTTTTGATAGCTGGACCCTTAATTGGGCTATTTTTTTCTCCATTTCCAAGCGTTCGTCTCCAGAAAACAGGTACAAACTCTTCTCTAGCAGATCAATTTCCTGTTGCAGGGCTTGAACTGCATATTGATATTGCAAATCTGCTTTCTTCTTTTCGTAGGCTTCTTTCTTGATTATTCCTTTAGAATATTGCTGTTCAAGCATAGATAATTCTTTGTTCAAGAAAATCTGCTGATCTGACAATTCTAACTCGTTTTGAGATTGCTGACGGGAGAGTTGTACTTTACCAAATTCCATATAAGCATCTTCTATAAGTTTTAAGTACTTATCCTCTACTGCCAACTTACTAGCTCCTGTCTTTTCTGCTTCTTTCAATTCTGCGGCTTTTTGGAGTTCAAGAATGTCCAGCCGTGCATCAAGCTCTTGCAAACTACCCTTTTTAGCATAGGAAATTCGATTTTGCGCATCAATCATTGCACGTTTGGCCTCGTATTCTTCCCTAAAATCGGACAATTCTTTGTCTCTCATGGCCTCTATTGCGGCAATCTGCTCATTGACACGGACTCCTTTTGTCTTTACATCATCTATTTTCTTTTGATATTGGGCATTACGAGTCTCTATCTCTTTTTCAAAACCTTCATCCATCAGTTTTATACGGGCTTCCTGGATTGTCCGTTCGGCTTCCATTTCGAGTTTCATTCTTCGTTCAGCTTCACGTTTTGCTCGTTCTTCCTCACGTTTTATTCTCTCTTCCTCTAAATATTTACTGATTCCAGATTTAGCAAGTATGTTATTTTCTTCCTTTTGCGCGTCGGATATTGCTTTTACATAAATATCAGCCGCCGTTTTTGCAGCTTTAGCTTGCTCCCTTATTCCATCTGCTGCTTTTTTTGCATTATCTCCTGCTTTTTCAGATGACTCATTAAAGAAAACAAATTGTCCCGTTAATACAGCCATAGATACGGCTGTTGGGTCAAGTATTTTATGAAGATTGAGCTTATCCCACCAATTAGGATTATTTTCCCTCATTTCTGCTTCTGCTTCTAATTCTAACGCTTCTGCATATTTCTCTGCTGCTAATTTTGATGCAGCTGTATATTTCGCTCTTTGCTCAAGCGCCTTCAGAAATGCGTCAGTATTATTAACTAAAAAATTCTCTGCCTCATTCACATTAGTAATAGAAACATCCAATTTTTTAAACTCAGACTCATTGTCAATGATAAATTGCTTCTTCTTATCAAGATTATCTCCCAGACTATTCCATTCATCCTGTAGCTTCTTAATGGAAACAACATTCTGTCCATAGGTGGATGCTGAATTTTTCAACTCATCGAAAAACTTACCACTTGTTGAATTAAGGTCTTCCAATGCATCAGATGCAGCCTTTGAAGCATCCTTGCTTTTAAATAGATTAGCAGCAAAATCAAATATTTTATCTCCATATACAGTCAGCAGCGTAACACCTACAGACAACAATGTTTGCCATGAAACCAAACTCCCAGCGACCTGCCTCCATACCGGCACTGCTTTTTGACCGCTTTTTGTTAATTCGACATTCTCACGTCGTATCCTGGCTATTTCATCAGCTAGAATAGGCAAGTTATCGCTGATCGCAAGCAATCCTGTCTGCATAGATACTGCAAATGCAGGCATTTCTCGGCTTAACTGGTTGATTGCATTTCCTAATCCATCCCAATGAGAAGCATAGTTACCTACATTTCGGCCATATACCCCCATTTTAGCATCTTGCTCTTTCAATAGTTTATCCAATTTCTGGATATTCTCAAGCACTTTGGGGTTAACTGCATCTATACCACCAACTTGAGTTCTGGAATAAGCCTTCAATTGACTTAATATGCGAGCTTGCTCTTTGTAAGAAAGATTTGCTGTGTCAAGTTTTAAAATTAGGTTTTCAACCTGATCAGAAGTCAACTGCACATTTTGAGCATGTAATTTATCCGCCTTAGATGCTGCCATTGTTGCTCGTTCTTCAGCCAGTTTAGCCCTACTTAGATCTTCTGATGTTTGCTTTCTAATCTTTTCTGTAGCAGCAAGTTCTCTTGATACTTTCGACTGCTCTTTTTCCAATTTGGCTTTTTCCTTAGCTATACGTGCCGCCTCTTGATCGGCTTTGATCTGGGCCATTACTTCGTTAACCCCTTCCTGTATTACCTTGTTCTTCTCTTGACGTAATCGATTAATTTCAGTTTCAGCTTTCTGTATCTCTTTTAGGGAAGCCATGTACTGATTATTCTTTTCAATCAACTCGGACATGTTTTTAGGCTCAAAAGACAACCCCTTAGCCATATTTCTTGCCGCAATCAAATACGAATCGTTTGCCTTCCCTATTAAATCATCGAGTTTTTCAAGCTGGCTAAAAGCCTCCTTTCCAACGATTGTCGTTATTTTTGTTTCATTTGCCATATTTTTTAACCTCCTCTATTTCGTTCAACATTAATCTAATAAGGTTTGCATATTCTGACGCAGTATATGTCTTGTCATCTATCCGCATTTTGAAATGAGCCGATAAAATCATTCGCTCTTTAGTAAAATCTACCTTTCTATTGATTTGACTGGTACTATCAAGCTGCTCTTGAGCCATTTTCAATCTTAACCGAATATAAGCCAATGAGGATTCTATTTTATTTATCAATTTCTCCGCATCCGCAACTGTTTCAATATTCACATTTTTTATGTCAACAATAGTGAGCAAATCGGAGATCTTATCTATTTCACCTAGTTTTATAAAATTTAATATAGCTGACATAATGGATATTTTAGTATAATAATTTATGATCAAAGAACGTTTAGAAACTGCGAATTGTAGATTTTTATTTTCTATAATTTGGTTATATTCATCCATGATTCTACTGAAAATCAAACGCAACTCTTTATCCGAAGGCATTCCAGAAATTATCAACGCCTTCAAATTCCCATTGTATGCCTCTATGAACTTACAGAGAGGTATCTCATCGCATTTCGTGTATAACTTTGCCATATCAAAATTCAAGTTAAAAAATATTCATGCCTATCTTCACAGACCAGCATGATCTATATGAAGACTTATCAAAAAATGTTTTATACCGTTAGTACTTTTGGCTCCCAGTTTTTACGATACAACTTTCTTAGATATGATATCAACTGTTCATAGGTTAATATAAATCCTTCTTCTATCAAGCCGGCAATTTTCTTTTCTAATTGCCATAACTCACGCAACCTTGCTTCATCTCCATGCTTATTCCGTAACATCTTTTCGTGGGAGTTAAAAATGATCCAGTTTAACGCCTCTCCTATTTTTTGCATTGCTTTCGGCATGAAATGGCTTGGGACAATTTTCATAACAGCGGATGAAAGTTCTTTGTATGCATCTCCCGCGTCATTACGATATCGGATCATCTCGTCATAAACAAAACGTAGTACTTTCACCTCAAATGTTGGATTGATCCACATGGCAAACTTGATGAACAAGAGAGGATTCATCCAAACTTTATCAGGAGTTTTGCCATCTTTAGTGTTTCTCCCTTTTGTCTTTATAAGCAATTGATTTTCACCAATGTCGGTTTTTAACCTATGGCTTTCATCCACAGATAGGGCCTTTAAAAACTCTTTCGTTTTAGGGCTATCTATAAATTCGGACATACGTCTTCTTGGATTTTCATCTACATTATTCCATTGACGAAGTAATTCGCCTCCGTCAAAATATCCATCACTTGTTCGTTGAATCACTGAAAAATTATCAATGTAGCGTACCATCTCCTGATTTGTCTTCATCTCTTTTTCATTTTAAATTAAACAAAAAGAGCCATACCCCGCAGGATATGACTCTTACCGGGTATGGCTCTTAGGCTCTAAATCTTTTGTTATGCTGTTACAAACATAGCCAAATTGCACGGAATAGCCAAATCGATCTATGAGTTATTTAAACCCCATTATTGCTTGATCGGCTGCGCATGCGCCGGCACATCCTTTAAATCGTACGGTCCCGGTGTCATAGCCTGTATGCAGAGGTACAATACTCCGTCCTGCGTGTAGTACTTGTTAAATTCAAGTGCCATATTTTGCTTATATGGAATAGGATCTTCTATCGTGCCGGAATGTTCTTCTGCGTCTACTATTTTCCACAGGCTTAGGGTAGCTGTGCTAGGCTTCCAGTTCTCTTGTGTGAGATGGTCTTTAACACATTCCCAAAGGACATCTTCAACTCGGTATCGTTCGCCGGTTTTGACGTTTATTCCGGTTTTCCATTCGGGGTATCGATCTTTGACCTGTAAGGCTTCCGACGGGGAAAGGTCATATGTATTTATCTCTTCTGTAGCCTCCTTGTCCAGTTCGTCCAAAGCCAATAACCGGCTAAATTCCCTGTTAATCTCTACACCTTCCGGCAAAGCCCATTCTTCGCTTGCCAGCAGCTCCATAAAGTCCGGGTCCGTAGATTCATATTTCGGAAATGATTCATCTTCGAAGGGTGCAAGGTATTCCTCATGCAAGATTACCTTGCTCTGATCCGTACTTGTCCTCATTTCCGGTAGGACTTCTATTCCGTGGGACTTTGCCCATACGATGTTTACAATTGCGTATTTCATATCCAATTAATTTTTGATTAATTCAACTCCTATAATATCTTCGTAATCAATATAGTGCATTATTGGAACACTATTATCATCATCAGCCATTATTTCAACACAAGCAGAACTGCCATTGAACGCACCTTCGATTGTTATACCTGTTAATTGCCTAAAGAATCCGAAAAATTTCTTTGGTCTGATAATCCTAATACGGACAAGATCATTCCAAATTATTCCTTTCTCTTCGCAAATAGATTTAAACTTCTCGGCTGTCATAATTCGATTATTATTAAATTTTTAATGTTACTTTGCTTTTAGGGTTTGGAGGTAGTTGTAGGCTTTGATACAGTCGTCTTTGGAGAGGAGTTGATCGTTGTAGATGCCTAAGTTTTTTAGGGCTATTTTGGTAAAATTTGATGAGCTATAAAAACCTAAAAATAAATGGCTTGAAATATCAATATCACTTCCAATAGGATAAACTTTGTATTTATCCCATTTTTCATCATACACCCATCCATCAGAAGTCAAAGCGTTAATCTTTTTACAAGAAAAAGGATAGTTTTTTGAACCCTGTTTTAAATAAATCCTCATTCCTGTTGTAGCATTATAGATGTAAATTTGATTTGATTTCAATAATCCTGCATTATCATTTCTATCTTCCATAAACTTCCAATCACCAACAATGGTAAATTTATCTGCGAATTGAATTAGTTTAGCACTGATTATTTCATCATCCACCCCATCAGTAATGAGGTATCCTTCGTATTCGGGGATTTGCTCTATGGTGATATCACAATCACCCGTATACGAAACAAATTGAAATCCTAAATTAGATCCATTTTCTACAGCAGGAAGAACATAAATTCCGTCTGATGGAATATTCGTTAAAAAAGTATTATTACTCCCTCTATAAATCATCTCTTGACCAGACTGTATACCAGTAACTTTTATTCTGTACGATGGAATGGTTACATTTCTCGCAGATTCTGTAAAATTAACCCCTGCTGTTATAGACTTTGTAACGTGAATCGATGAATTGGTTTTTGTATAAACAGCTCTGTTAGTAATGGCGTATGAAATGTAATTTTGAGCATACAACCCATACCCGCTTCCTTCTGCAAACCCAAAGTTCGACAGTACAAGATCATTACCATTGCCCGTAATGTTGGCAATAGTAGCACGATCTTCGTCCTCGTTGGTTTTGCCTACCACTGTCCATGCTTGGTCAGGGAAGAGCCAGGGATAGGTTTTAACAAAGTAGTCTTTGATCTTGGTCAGTTCTTCTTCGGTGGCATCGTGGTCGAGAAAGACAAGTTCCCAAATAGCAAAATTAGCAAATTCATTTCTTTGAGGATATGACCTGCCTAAAACAAGTGAATTTGTCGCATCTTTGTTTCCATTGGCAATATTAAATCCATTATACTTAGATGTTGTTTGCCAAGAAAAAGGAGATTTTGAATATTGTAATGATATTTGAGTAGCTCCATACGAAATAGTTTGCTCTGCTCCTTTATTGTAATTTTCAAAAGTGAACGCACCATTAAAAGATTGATCGGATGCGTTTGTCGCTATAGCAGATATTGCATTTGGATTATATGTAATCCACTGTCTCAACGCTACAACCGTATATCCCTTTTCCTTAGTCAGAATAGGGAAGTTATCACAGGCACCGTAATCGTCTACTCCGTCAAAAACGAGTGCGCCGGGGTAGAGAGGAAGAATTTCAATCGTAAACTCTCCTCTGGTTGCGCTATATCCGTTATAAAAGTATGTTGGTTTCCCTGCCTCAACAATATCAGCATCAACAGTATATATGCCATCTTTGTTCCATGTACCGTAGACAGTATTCGTTGTTCCAAAAAAAGCTAATGTTAATTTATTTCCAGGCTGTAACCCCGTTACCCTAAACGTAAAATTCATGTGCTTAACACCAGGTGGGGTAGCTATAAAGACATAATCATCTAATGTGAATTTGTAGAATGTTTGGTAATTTTCATCGCCATACCCGCCAACCCCGGACATCCCTTTCCAAGCGAAATTCTTGAAGGATAGGAACCTACCTTTATGGTCCGCATCCTCAATCCTCGGATCGTCCATAGCCGCCATCATCTCGTTCGTCAGGCCTCCGAAATGCCAACGAGTGACATCGCCAGGAAGCACCGGGAAGCCGTCGCTGGAACCGCCACCACCGGAACCCTTCCGCAGCTTTCCACCATAGAAACCTCGGAGCCTAATCGTGTTTAGCTTCAACTCTCTTGTTTCTAAAGTCTTTAAAATAAAATTACTCATAAGTATACTGACATTTTATAACAGGAGTGTCACTTTCAATGATAATGGTCATTCCAGGACTCACATCGGGTACTTTTGCCTCAAAGTTAGGAAGAGTCCAATTTATAACTCCAAAAGCAACAGGATCAGATCCTGTTATTGTTTCAAAGAACGACAACCGACCAGACGCTTGTCGTTTAATATGTATTCTAAAATCACCTGTTGGCTGGAAAGATGTTTTATAAACTCCATTCTGAAGTGAAAAAGTTAAATCATTAAGTTCCATTTTGATCGTTATAAATAATGTACATATTCTACTATATCTCCGTTAGTTCCAATTGCATCAATTGGTTCAAAAGTGTACGTATCATCATGTTTACGAATAATAACATAGATACGCTGATCCATTCTGGCGGCTTTACTTGCCAATCTTCTCATATTTTCTCGGTTGGCCATAGCCTTATTTTGAGACGAACAGTTACAAGGAGCTTTCGCATTCATTTGAATCCATATTTTTTTAGTAAATTTTCAATCGCTGGTTTTATACGATTATCCAGCAAATACTTTTTTGCTTTTCTCGTCAATCCTAAATGCGATGGACCATATTTTTCTTCAAGCGCATTATCTCCAGCATAAAAACCGATAGATCTGGTTACAATCTTCCCTCCGTCTTTCCCATCCACAACAACAGGGGTAATACTTCTATGATACTCTCCTGTTATTATGAGGTTAGGTGTATTCCTATTTCGGGGAGGAAACTTTAAAATATTGGACGTTTCAGGCGGCGTGACACGTTCTTTCATATCTCTCCACCATACCGCCTTTTTTCTCGCTGCTTTTTCCGTCTTTGTCGTTTCCCGGAAGTAAGGGTCTTGAAGATATGTAGGCCTTATCTGTTTTCTATTTTCATCAAGTCCGGCCATTAGTTGGTCGGTGATCAAATCATGAATCAGATCCTCACTTTCACGAAGGCTATTTGTAACCTCTGGCATGAAATTATTTTTCAACATCCTTACGGCATTTGAAACTCCCGCTATAGTACCCATATTAAAACACAGAGGGGCCTAATAAAGCCCCTCGTTTGCAACTGATTTACCTTTTATAATGCTATAAACATCCGTTAGAATTTTTCTTCTATCTTCGATATTACGATCTAAAAAACAAGATTTTTCATGGGCTTCCAAAAATTGTTTTTTTGTCATTTTAGAACATAAATCCCGATTAAAAGAAACTCCATTCATTACGACTTCCATTGCTCAATACCTTTAATACCAGCAGTAAGCAGCTGCTCTGGGCTTAACAATGCAGGTGTACTTTCACTTGTTAGACTCAATGTCCCATCAGCAGAATTGTATTGGGCTGCACTGACACTATCTCCCCATACACCTTTTGTTTTTCCAAGTAATGCTCCATAGGCCGTTGTTAAATCATATTTGCCATAATGTTCAACCACCTTGTAATTAGATCCACTATCTCCCACTTTTACGACATCTACCCAAACAAGGCCTTTGGCTTTTTCAACCAAATCAGTCTCACCTTGCAGAGATTTGGTTTCCATCCAAGCCTTTTCTACATCATCATACACCAGGCTAACCGCCATAGATGCATTATCTCCACTCGTTTTAAATCGTTGTACTGATGAAGGATAAATAGAAGACATCAGATAGCCTTTAATAGTAGTATCTGTGTCATACTGACCATAAACAACGTTATTTTTATCCACAAATAAAGCTCTCATTCTTTCGTTTTTAAGCTTCATTAAATTCGCCAACAGTCCTTCATCGTAATTTTCAAGCGTCCAGGCTTCAACAAGCTCCGAGTAAGAAGTAATTTGAGAAGGACCATATCCTTGTTTAGACGTTTGGGCCTCACCACCACTTGGTGCATACTCCGCGATAGGTCCTATAGGATAGATACGCCCCGGACGGTTCGCATGAATCATTTCTTCTATTTTTTCTTCCAGTTCATCATCTTTTATCACCATATCTTCCGGTGTCAGAATGATCACTTTTACATAATCCGGAACAAACGGACATTTGCTTGATCCCGTATTAAATATCTCGCTTCCGCAATCTCTGTACTTTTTCATTTTTATCTACAATTAGGTTTCTTTACTTTTATCTCCAAATCCAATATATCTATTCCGTCAAACAAATCCGCAAAAGGCTTTTTCCCGTCAGAACCATAAACCCCTCGACTGCCATACCTCATATTATCCACATACCGGTGCGGCACGACATTTTTAGATCCAAAATCAAACCTTTGGTCTTTGGCTAATTCTAAAATAAAATGTTCGTAAACAGGATGTAGGATTTCTTTGTAAGAAATAGCAAGCCTCTGATCATTGGTATAATCAGATAACGTGCGAGTAGCTATCATCAGGTCAATATTTGCTTTACAATATAGATCGGGATCGCCTTTATCTTCTTCAAATGGGGTAAAAAGAGCAAGAAGTGGCCATTTGCCCGATTCAGTGATAGGGGATTTGCTTAATATCTCCATTTCCCGTGCTATTTGCGCCCATTCCCCAAATAGGAAATTTATTTCTATCCCAACACTTATAGAAGTATTACGGCTAATATCCTTGAATATATCTACGATATTTATCATATCCCCATCTTATTCATAAATTCCAGTAAATGCTCATCAAAAAAATATCCGCCATAATCATCTCTATGATCATATAGATAATCAGATATATACCTATTCATATAGGCCATCTGATTCCATGCGTTTATCATTTTGATATTACATGGCGAAATTTTATTGGAAGAGCTTTCCTCTACATTGCCAATAGGCGTAGCCTGTGTTTGATTCTTTCTCAGATAGAAGAAGAATACATAGTAGGCAACCGGAGATACCTTCCGATTACCTACCTGTTCGACCAACATGTTCTTTAGATTATCCCATTTTTCTTCGCCTTCTCCACTTTCGATATACCCAACAAACTTTTTTGCATTATCATAACCTAATATTTTACGATAAAATTCAAGTTCATATTGAGCAATCAAGGACTTAAGTTCGTAATTGGAAGCCTCATTAGTCTTTGATGGCACGCCAGTATACGAAATCACTCCTTCTATATGAAGTTCACCTGTGAAAAATGTCTCATCTATAAGCATGATTTACTGTTTTTTATTTTTTGATTTGATTAAGCCGCTCATGTCATATTTTGCAATAGCCTCTTCTATTTCAGGAGTAGAGGCTATTTTACCCTCATTTATGAACATGATTGCGACAGGAAGAGACACATAATCTTTATCTCCGATTTCATGATGTTTAGCCTTAATATAGGTAACTTCATATACATCCGAAGGTTCAAACCTGTAACTCTTTGCATCATTTTTATTTACTTTTCCTCTTTTCATTATATTAACCTCCTATTCCTTTGATGAATCAATAGCTTCTTTGATAGTGGCATAAGAACCCTTGACGAATGCAGTCTTGTAATTCGACTTAATATAAGCCAACAATCTTTTTTCGCCGATCATTGTCACTTGGTTCTTCTGGAAATCGTCATTGACCCAACCGAACGTAATAGATAATCCTACATAGTCACGGATGTTCAGATATCTAAAATCGCCCAATACAAATTCACCTTCCGTGATGGAAGTGGATGGCCGGATCTGGACTCCCGAAATAAGAGATCCATCCTGTAATGTAAAAGGCGGGAAGAGATACTGGCCATTAGCATCTTTTGTCAGCTTCATATTCGCCAAATCAATAGGATTAACGCGGACGACATTTGGAGCATAATTCATTTTAGATGTCGAAACAACTTGTGTATAAGCTGCTATAATAGCATCAAAGTTGTTCGGTTTGTCCACCTTGATACTGGTTAATGAATATTCGGGGATATCTGTGAAAACACCTTTTATTTCTCCATCAGAGCCAGAACCATATAAAATCCCATTTTCCTCTTCAATACCGATTTTATTAATAATTTCAGCTTGAACCTCTGCCACTAACTGGGGAAGATCAGTTAATGTTTCTTCCGTCAGCGTAGCTGTCAATGCCACCTTCCCTGCATTAACAACAACTTCCTTGATTGTTGCAGTCATTGAAGGCTTTAATCCGCCTTCAGGAACCCATTCGGCATCTCCTGTAGAATCCTTAAGCTCTGTATATACCAATGTCCGAGCATTGATAGTCGCGACATTAGCGAATTGTCTGATTTCGCTTTCAGCCATAGGCGGCGCGGAAATAGTAGGATCAAATACAACTCCAGGACTCAGCGTCACACCGGATGCGGCCGTCACAGTTGATGTTATAGGCGTATTAGCCTTAACAACAAGATTAAATTGTTTTTTATAGCCAGGAGAAGATTTGCAAGCCGCCTTTAAGTCCACCATTTCTCTTCCGCTTTGATCTTTTGTGATATATTCTTTCACCTGTTCCCGGATCTGCTCATCTATTGATTTTAAACGAAATTCTCCAGACGGGGTTTTATCCATAGCTCCTTTGATTCTAACAAGCTGTTCACAAACCTCTTTCTTGAAGTTTTCAAAGTCTTTCTTATCAATCTTATCCGACATGTTCTTTTCATTCAATTGCTTGAACTCATTTATCAAATCGTTAATCTGCTTGAGATATTCCGGTTTTCCTAGCTCGTCTTTCAAAAACTTCACATTCAACTCTTCCAGTTTGTCATCCAGCCCCTTGAAAAACTTTTTCTGATCATCATCAAGCGTAGATTCGTCGATAAAAGCCATTAAACCAAGACCAGACAACAACACACCACCAGCCACAGGATTAGCTGCAAGAGTAAATACCGCAATTAGTGACAATGCCATAATTGCAAATAAAGAACAGGAAAGTTTAAATCTTTCTTTTCTTCCTCTCATGCTGTTTTGAAACAGTACTCTTAAATACTTTCTCATCTTTCTACTTCTTTTAGTTGTTATTTAAATTTCACATTATGGAATAAGCTTTTCTTTGGGTTTACGGCGGCTTGATCTTGTGCAAGTGAACGAAGCCTACTTTTCATATCTTCCTCCGGCTTGATTAGCATAAGTGCCTTAAACTTTGAGAATAAGCCCAATATTTCTGTTTTCTTTTTAATGGATAATCCCTGCAAACTATTTTCAATTTCGCTATGTAGTTCAATAACTTTATCTTCTACTTCTTCCACAGTTTTTAAACCTGTATAATAAGTTTCTCCATTACAACCTATAGAAACAGCAGATATTTCATACAATACGACTTCTTTTACAATAAAGGCATCTTTCTCCGAATCATAGTCTACTTTGTCCCAAACGTAAGAATAGCCGATAGAAAATTGATTGATTGTGCCAGATTCTAGCTGGGTAATTTCTCTATCCCCTAAATCAATTTTATCAATATCTGCCTCAAAATATAATCCTTTATCATCCTCAATTAATGTAACAATTTTACCTACCGGTTCATTCATGTTATGCATCCATAGGTGGATGATCTTATCATTTGCATTACTTTGAGGCCCTCTTTCTTGTATACTTTTTGAGAAACATCCTTTTATTAAGATATCGCCAGCTTTATCCTTGTTCCCAAAAATAGCAGCATATCCAGAAATTCTGCGACTCTCAGAATTGATCGTTATATCTTTGGTCTCAAAAGAAAAAGCCTTATACTGCATTCCTATCGATTCTTTTTTCTTAGTTTTCAATTTGTGTGCCATTATGTATATTATTTTCTATTGATTGAGATTCTTGTTTAAAGTCACCTTCAGGATTGTCCGGATCTATATCTATATAATTAGCTACTTCTTTCCTGGATTCGGACAATGTTATGATACCATCATTGTATAAATTACGAACCGCATTAGAAGCAAGAGATAAAGCACTTGCAGCACTTTTCTTATCTTCCTGGAGCACGGATATATGAGAATAATCCAATCTTATAATTATCTCATCATCCCCTACTATAGCCCTTGTTAGGGCTTCGCAATAATTCTCAGAATCAGGTATGATCAAGTCTTGATAGGCATCTCGTTTTGCCCCGTTCTGATTGTCGTATGTGCTATCTGATATCAAAACATTAGGATTTATCCCTAATGAATTGCAGATGGTATTGCGACACTCTTTATCTTCTTGATATAATTTTAAATCTTCCGAATTGCCCGTAATTGGAACCCATTTTACATTTGCGGTAGTAACAAGGACTGAAAAAAGTTTACCTACAACACCATATTTACGTTTAAAACTTTCGTTTAGTTTTTCAATCTCTCCTGGGGTAAGAGAATTATCCCCATATACATCACCATTGGCATCGTTACACAATACGCCTTTTGGACCACCATCAACGATCAATGTGCCTCTTGCAATCATTTGAGCAATCCAATTGTTAACCGGCCTAGTAAGAGAGTCTGTTATATGGATATAAGACAACTCTTTTTCAGTTACATTAATATTAGCACTCGCATCAGATACAACAAAATATTCATCACTCTCTATATAGATATTCTCACTCCCCCATTCAATCCATGCCTTTTTTATAACTTCCTCTAATCTTGATTTCTTCCATATGTTAGCATCTACTTCAGCGTGGAAAAGCTCAGGGGGAATAATCCACATCGAAACCGGTATTTCAGATCTCAAAGCTCTAAATGTATAAATAGGGCAAAAGCCAAAAGTTTTGAGGGTGATTTCAACCTGCTTATTAAATTGCTTTCCACTTTGAATTGGGTTAGGCTGTTTAAGCAAGGTCCTTATCTTATTGTATTTATTATCTCCATCCAAATGCTCATTATCCTCTTTATCCGTCACATAAAATCGCCCGTTAGAAAACATAGAACCGCATCTCTCAACAACAGTTGCAAAAGGAGTGCAGGCTATTAAGGCCTTTCTTTTGTCAGCAAGGTTAAGCATATCAAAAACGTCAGATTTGCCACCAATAATTTGTTGTAGTCCTTTTGATAATGCATTTATATACCAAATGTTCCCTGCTTGATCTTTTTCTACGGCATTCACATTACCTACCATAGAAAAAGATTTCGAACTGCTATTCCAGTTAGATTTCCAAAAAGCAAGTTTTTGTAATAAAGGATATTTCATTTTTGTACAAACAAAAAGAGCCATCCCCTGTATTTCTACTGAGAATGGCTCTTAGGCTCTTTATTTTCTTTTATACGCTACAAATATAGTGCTTATTTTCAGATGAACAAACAAATTAAGAATAAAATCTATCCGACATATAAGCCCCTCTTAACCCTTTCTGATAATGCCGCTAATGAATTTATAGCTTCTATGTTATTCTTATCCTTGTAGTCAAGGATGTTTTCAATAAACGCTTCAAAAAGAATATCCGTATCATAATCACTCGGGATGAATATGTTGTTCTGGATATAATCGATATGAGCAGATATCCTTTTTTGAGGATCATGGAAAGGCTTTCTGCCTCTAACATCTTGGACATGATCCTTTAAATTTTTGACATAGGCCGCAAGTGAAGGATCGCATTCCACCTGAACTCTATCACCTGGAACAATCAACGAGGATACCTCAAGCTCATCTATAATGGTATCAGATAACATTGCCCTTGTGACATAGCATTTGTTATCTTTAAATATAACCCTGACAAACACAGATTGCGAATTGATGGAAGGGTTGATTTCGACCATGCCATATCCTTCAGACAAGTCGACCTTTGACTTGTCATAATACTTTATAGAGGTATCAGAAATCTTATTTCTACTTCTTCTAAGAGAAAACTTCGTATACTCTTTATTGAAAGCCTCTGTTATAAAATATCGCTTCGTATCACTAAAATGGCCGTATTGCTCATATGTCTGCCCTGTATCTTTATTTTTAACCCTCTGTTTCAAGATTGCTCCGTTCACATCCTTCTTTACACGAGAGTAGTCATTTATCGAAACCTTGCAACTTTCATCTATTCTAATATCTATACTTTTTATAGCGCCAACATAAATGGCATTGATAAATTCTCCCGACATCGCGACAGATGGATTTGCTTTAGGCATCCTCTCTTCGACAACAAATGATTTTTCCAGACCATCCTTAAATTTGTCAAAAAAAGAGAGTTTATCATCATCGATTGTATTACCGCTCTTTGTCGACACATCCCCATATAGATACACCTTGTCGTTATAACCAATATCCTCGAGGTATTCCACCGCTGCCTCAGAAGCTTTAGAAGCCGTATTAAAAGGATCTTCTGCCGGTATCTCATGAACTTGTCTTGCGCTATTTACATCGCCCGTAATAATTTGCCAAAATCCGATTGATATATATGGTAGCACATTGTTGTCTATAGTTATATGGATAGGATAACGTTCATCGTACTCGAAACGACCGACGTGCTTGCCAATCTCGAAGTTTCTGAAGAACTCCCCTCCGGTCTTAACGGTCCCCCATTCCCCCAGCGCGTATACTTGATAATACGCGTAATCATTTACTTTATCTTTTTCAAAGTCGGCTATCACTTGGGCATCATAAAAACCATAGCTCCCATCAGGAGAACCTACTACCCAGAAATTATTAAGATAAGTAGACCGCATAATCACTATATCAGGGTTATGTGTATCGTATTCTTTTGTTCGAGGATTAAATATTAACTTAGCGGAATTAGTCCATTTCTGGGCGATTTCAGAATATTCTTTTTTTAATATCTTCCCTGTTAGATTATCTTTTAATTTCCCGTAAAGATGATTGTCAACTTCCACCAATTTCTCCTGCTCAAATATATTCTTCTTAATCCAGTGGTCTTCGGATATGGGGTTAAATGCAGCAATGATCTTTTGTCCCTTCCTACCTCTAAGGCGCTTCCTTATCTGCTTAAAGTCACTTTCATCAAATTCGGATATTTCTTCGCAGAATACATATTGGTAACTTTCAAGGCCTTTTATTTTTTCGGGGTCATCCAAGCCTTTGAAAGTGATATATGAACCATTAAAGCACCTTATCTGCCCCTCTACCGGCTTAAAGAATGCGCCAAGTTTTAAGCCTCCTATAGCCTCCTGAATACTCTTATATATACTATCCGATATAGTAGCTCCAGTTTTTCTAAACACCATCGTGTTATATCCATTCTCAATACACTCCAACACAATAGCTTGCGAAATCGAAAAAGATTTAGCCGAAGAAGATCCTCCGAATAAGAATATAAACCTATTGTCATCATTCTTAAGAGCAACTCTTAAATGATGAAAATTGGGATTGAACCTCTTATAGCTTATTATCTTCTTATCCACAAAATATAAAATTTAGAACATAAATAAAATTATAAACCCCGATATTTTTCTAACAAAGCAAATGCAAATCTTAAATATAGAACATTAATCAATACCAGTATCAATCTGGACAAGGGCATTTCTTAAATCCAAAACGGTTGGTTCGTCATATCCGAGCATCTTGCAAATACGCTCTATAGCTTTAATCTTATCATATAATTCGACCTTAACATATTCCACATCTATAATTTCGGGATCTTCATTAGTTCCGACATTTTTCTTTAATATTTTGGTGGATATACTTTTGATCGAAGACTTTTGCTTTTCGGTAAGTGACTCAAAGTCCTTACGTTCTATCCATGTGTTATGCAGATGAGCTATAGAGGAGAATGCAATATTTGATAATTCTGCCAATATTCTATCTTTTGTAAGATCAGATTGTTCTTTTTGCTCATCTTGTAACTCTTTAACCCTTGTAGCAACCTTGTTGTCTTTAAGCAATTTAGAAGACACTTCCCATATCGTTTTATCTGACATTTTACCGCACGAATAAGCCCTCCGATAAGCCTCCGAAGCGTTGCCACATTCTATGTAATAGTTACAAAAGTTTTCTTGTTTGATTGTAAGTTTCATTTTCCCATTACGATTTTGATTTCTTTTTTACACTTTTTGCACCAGCAGTAATAAGATCCAATACTGCCATAATCATAATGCCCTATCCAGTTGCCATGAATAGGACAAAACACATCAACTTGCTTCTTTTGGGGTATAAAAGGGCCTTGCTGTGAAGACATAAAATACTATTTTAAAATTAGGCCTTTGCACAAAATTACAAATTAATCCTCATATCAACAATACATTGTTGATAAAATATCTTTTCGTAGTTATCTTTGCCCGAAAAAAAACATGAGCGAAGAATTAAAACAGCTAATAGCCTGGTTTGAGAGCTACCAAGTGACGTTTAACGAGATCCGGTTAAGCGAGTGTGAGAATATATTTGATTTAAGCAAGTACATTGATGTGCATGTCAGATCGGTTAAGAGGAATTGGGATAATCCGACCTTTGCAAGTGATATACTGAGGTTGCAGAGGCTTAAGAAGGTGTTGGAGGAAAGAGGATAAAAATAAAGCCGGAGGTTATTCCGGCTTCTTTTCTTTATATTTAATATTCCGCTCCAATTCTTTTGCTAACCCAGACATATTTATAGTTGGAAGCAATATTGTTTGTATTCCAGATAATGCCGAAAGATTTGCTATGTACGCTCTTATATAAGGGAACAAAATAGCAGGAGCATTATGCAAAAGGAACGGCATTGGAATATCACCATTTTCATCTTCTACATATTTAAATGTTGCGACCGCTGATATTTCTATAAGAAATGATTCTGCTTTATCTTTAATAGATGTTTCCAATGTCAACTCGAAGATTTTTTGATCCTTATCAATTAATCCTTTAAGTTCAAAGTTGAAATTTATTGTCTTATCCATTTTCTTGTTTGACACATGGATAGTAGCATCTTCTATTATATATTTCTCAAAAGAAAATTTTGCTTTTTTTACTTCGCCCATACATGTTTGATTTAAGCAGCTAAAGCATATGAACAATAATCTGAAATATTATTGTTATATACCTTACTTGATTTATACTTTAAGTTTTCAGATGTACTCATATCAATAACCCTATTATTATTGATATCATAAACTTTTGCGTTTTTAGAACAAGAAAAAAGCTCCTTTTCTATGCTAAACAAAATATCGTTATTTGGAAATATCCTATCCAAAGAAAGAGCAAAATTAATCTCGTCATTACAATAATTTCCATTATTGTTAATTAATTCGCTCGGATACACACAAATACGATGCTTAGACCCATTATCTGATATCTCATAAACAAATCTAATCCACGGATATTTGCAAATCATCGTGGAAAACCATTGTTCAATGTGTTTCTTTATTGTCTTCATATATATTTCCAAATTGTGCATTCAACTTTTGTTTCAAACCTTCAGACATCTGTTTTGCGAGTGTACTATCATCCGCTTTTAAAAGGACATCTTTATAGTCTGCGTCAATTCTTAATGATTTTAAAGCTCTGAAGCATTGTACAATCCTTAAAGATTGTGACCTATTGCTTATTCGATTTGAAATCTCTGTTATAATATACTCATGACTTCCTTTTTCCCTTTTTTCATTTTGAGTATTGTAATCAATAGGCCTCTTATGATGCGCTAAAATATATTTCATCTGCATCAATCTACTATAATAAGAGCAATGTACACTTGCATTGTATATTCTCTTATTTATAAGTTCTTGAGCCGCTTCCATATATTCAATTGACTTTAGTTTGATATTAGGCATTGCTACTGCATATATAACAAAGCCTCTGCCAGGGTTGATTACCTAACGAGGCTCCTTATTCATTTTCACAGTGCAAAATTCGCTCTTTCATTCCAAATAGGCAAAAAATTTAACACTTTACTCATATGTTTTATGGCATGTTAGATTGTTTGAGCTTCCATATTAGTAAAATATGGAAATAAAAACACCTAATTTATTCATCTAAGCTGATGATATCATGCAAAGCCATGACCTTATACGCGGCTGGCCTTCCTTGTGCCGTTAGGATCATGACATCAACATAGTATGCACTTTTTATAGGATTAATCTCATACCTCAAAATCTCATCCTCTAAGACCTTAGAATCGAATAAAAGAGCTAAAGCCTTGCTTGATATAGCATCGATTATAGCCTTATTCCCTACACCCTCTCCTTTCCTTACTTGGTAAATGGCCATTAATTGCTTCTTGTATACATCCCCATTGTCGGAAACAGACCTTATTTCTTTTTGTTCATAATCTGATTTGTTTTGTATGCCATTCCCCTCAATATAGTTAAATGTACACCCGCTATATAATATGGAGTCAACATTTCCACGTATGACCTGAACAGACATAACACCATTTCTGTCATTAGCTGGAACCGAAACCATGTCATGCACATTTCTTAGATCAGCAGGCGTTAACTCCGGCTTAAAGGAAGATCCCTTCACATAATAATCGTATATGCTTTTTATGTGTTTTGCAAAATCAAGAATCAAGTTCGAATTTTCCACAAAAGGGATAATACCCATAGTAGCCAATTCAACAAGGTGAATATCAATACTACCTTCAATGATTTTACTTACGTACAATTTGGCATTCGCCTCTTCTTTGGATTTCCCGTTTTTCTGGGCAAAAGACGCAAACAAAGCTCCAAAGGCATTCATCGTCTTTGTAAAGTCTGCGACTTCAACAGGCTGTGAGTTCTCTATATGAATCCTTAATATGTCTTGTTTGTTCTCTTCCATGAAGATTTTATTTTGATATGCAAATATACTATTTTCCTATCAAATCACCTTCTCCCCTACATCCTGTATTCGCAGGTGTAGGACTTGCCGGAGTGGTGGTAGTGCCAGAGGAAGAGAGGTTTGTAAACTCCGCTAAACTTCAGATTATACCGGATAGGCTTTTCTTTCTCTGCAAGCCCACAATTTTCTTGCTGGAATATGATCTTATTTGTTCTTGTGTCGTACACTGTAAAATCGGTAACTTCTACAGTTTTACTACTATTATTGTAGAAAGCAGCAGTGATATCCCCTGTTACAAACCCGTTGAAAGACGTATATGATCCATATATATTGACTTTTATTGCTTCTTCAATAGTTGGTTCCAAGACTATTACTTTACATATAGCCTCAAAACCTCCATCTTCGGATATAGCCTTAATAATACATTCCCCGAACGAATGTGTTGAAACTTTTCCTTCTTGATCCACTGTTGCTATTGATTGGTTAGAAGATGTCCAAATGACTTTTTTATTACTTGCATTTTCTGGCGTAAATACAGGCGTAAGAACAAATGACTCACCTTCTTTCACGGTCTTTTCTGCCTGATCAAAAGATATGCCTTCAAGTTTTGTCGGATTAACTGTAATCTTACAAGTCGCTGTAATAGAACCAACAGAAGCCGTAATTATAGCCTCCCCTTCTTGCAATGCGGTCACTACCGCTTTTCCTCCAAATACTTCATCATTTCTTACGCTAACAATATTAGGATTATTTGATTCCCACTTTACATCCTTATGTGTAGTATTTTCAGGTTCTATTTTAGCCTCCAAAGAAATAGTTTCTCCTATATTCATAATCTCTTCGGTTTTGTTTAGAGTTAGGCTTGTCGCTTCTATTGGCAAAACTGTAACTTTACATGTTGCGTCATACGACTTATAGGTTACAGGATCATAGTCTTCCAAAGTAAACACTGTTACATATACCTCTCCATCTCTAATTGCAGTAAAAAGGCCATTCTGATCTATCGTTCCAACTTCATAACTTTCACAACCTTCACAATTTGGATAATATTTAGATAAATACCATTGACATTTTGGCGATTTTGCCTTCAAAGGCATATGCGATAATTTGAATTGATAGCTTTCTCCTATTTTTAATGTAAGTTCTGATTTATCTAAGGATATACCGGTAACCACTGGTTCGTCTTCCGAGCAGGCGCAAAGCAATAAAGCCATCAAGTAGATGGCAAATTGTATTTTGTTCATTTTTTTTGGTTTTATGTTTGAGTGCAAAGGTATTAGTTAAATCGAACAAAGGCTAATATTACTATATTTTTAACAATATACTATTCAACTTTTATGCTAATATCCTTGCCACAGTGAGGACAGGTAAGGGATAAAGAGTCACTTTTTGGGTGAACTTCTTCTGAAGAGGCGAATAACTGCCACATAGGAACATTTAAAGCCGTTGCTATTTTTTCAAGAGTAGGATATGAAGGTTTTCCATTAATTAACTGAGATAGTCCAACCCTTGTTATACCCAATTTATCAGCAAATTCTTGCTGCGTATATCCTTTTTCCTTTATCAGTTCTTTAATTCTATGACTCATAATTAATCATTGATTTTTGACAAAAATACAACGCTTATTCAAGTGTAAAGCATATACTATTCATAATTAAAGTTAAAGAATAGCATTTAATTATCGCAACGCTTGTAAATGAATAGCACATACTTTACATTTGCATCATAATAATAAGACAACAAGACAATGGAAGCACCGAAGTATAACAAAAGTAGAGTAATGAAATCAGCTTGGTCAATGTTCAAGGCTGGCAAGAAGTACCGCAATCATGTATTGACGTTCAGCGAATGCCTAAAAGAGGCTTGGAAGGACGAAAGAAGTTCCTATGACAAGGCGATGAAGATGTACCAGCTTTTCAACTTGAATAAGAAGCAATGCGAAAGCCGGGATGCTAAACGCAATGTTGGTACTTGTTCTATGGCTTTCATGGCTAACACACTGACAAATTACTATGCTAACAATAGATATAATGGAGATTAATATTATGACAACATTAGATGTATTAAAAGGAATCCAGCGAATCATGATCGAGAAACTGATCGCAAAGAGTGACATTATAATATCTGTCTCTTCCCGGCCGGAAAGATCGGAGTTATCTATCTATGTACAGAATACCGATTATGTGGTTCTGGCGCATGAAATATTTATCGACGATACCGGGATTGACTTTAAAGAAGAAAATCGAAAGGCGTACGTTCGAATCTGGGAAACAATCAATAAACATACAAGAATATCTGTCGCTTCATAATATTGCTACATAAATAACATAAACCCGCATGTTGGGGCTTCGTACCCGGCGTATCACGTTTGGATGTCCCGCCGGTAATATCGCCGGCGGGTTATGTAAAATTGAATATATAATCTAAAACCGACTTATTAACCTTGTTAATAATCGAAAAGTCCTTCTTTATATACAAATCTGTAACTGAAAGATTCTTATCAACATGGTTCAAGGCTTCATCTATGGTTGACTTATCAGTATTCAAATCATTTCTTGCTATCGTGGCCCAAGAATGGCGGGCTGCATAAAATTCAAGATCGGGAATACCAATCTTTTTTCCAACAGCTTTCAATCCTTTATTTATAGCGGCATTAAATGTCGACTGATCGGCATACATTTGATAAAACCTAAAAACTCTTTTTCCTGTTTTATCCATGTACTTTTTAATTATGGGCAATATGAGGGGATGTATCTTTATTCGAATCTTTGCGTTGTCACTTCTGCGATCCTTTGTTTTAGTCCGACAATATACAATTTCGCTATTCTCGCATATTTCCGCATTGTACAAATCAACAGAGTTCATTCCAATAAGACAGAATGATAGTATAAAGCAGTCCTTTGCCAGATTATAACGATTTTCTTTATTATTTCCCCTACTTGTAGTGTCATAGGGCAATTTTATTATCTCCCGGACAAGATCAGCACTAATCGCTCTTTTTTCAGCAATATTCTGACGAGGAACCTTATATCTTGAAAATGGAGAATAAGGTATCAATATCCTTTTTGCATCTTCGTCGTTGTATTTTTGTTTCGCATAAAAATAAACATGCCTCATACTGCCAAGATACAAAGACACCGCACGGCCTTTCCCAAGATAAGTCTCATATTTTTCCAGAAAAGCAACAGTTATTTCCGAAACATCCAACCTATCCCTTCCTATGAATTTAATAAGAGAGTTTAGCGCCGATCTGTAATTTTTCAAACCTTTCTTATCCGCATTCTCATCTATGTAATCACGAAACACTTCTATAAAATCAATAGAGGCTATTTCCGGCTCACACAGATAATCTGCCAATTTATCTATAGTCATGGTATTAATTGCAATAGAAAGTTCATTTGCTTTTTTTCTGTATAGCCTTATCAAATCATCTATCTGATCTAATACTTTCTGGTTTTTGATTTTACCTGATCGCGTCATATCATCTTTGGTGATATAAATGCCAGTCGGCAATCTTTTCAACTGTCTGTTATGAGTGACAAGTATCTTTACATTAAAAGTACCGTCCTTCCGCTGCTTTTGTACTTCATGCTTAAATGTGGCCATACCTCTATATTTTTGCGAAACTATTGCGAAACATTTTCAAGCAAAAGTAGCGATTTCAAGCAAAAGTAAGCAAAATAAAAGCCGTAAATCTATAAAAGAAATACGGCTTAAACTTCTAAAATATTGACTTTTAGACTTGTGACCAGGGTGGGATTCAAACCCACGACCTTCAGAACCGGAATCTGACGCTCTATTCAGCTAAGCTACCCAGCCAAAGACAGCGCAAAAGTATATATAATCTTGCAGGAAAACAAATGAACGGGCAAAAAAAGATTACTTTTGATATTTTGCAAGCATCCTAACGATAATCACTTCCATTTTGCAAATAAAAAAAGGCACATAATTGCTATTTTGCCATTAATTAGTATCTTTGCCACACATTATTCACAAACATAAAGCACAACAAGTATATGAGTTACTTAATTAAACCAGCAGGATATAAGGCTTTATTGAACTTATCGCAGACCGAGATGGGTATCAAAAAGATCAAAGACTTTTTCCAGCAAAACCTGTCTTCCGAATTACGGTTGCGGCGCGTCACTGCTCCGTTGTTCGTTTTAAAAGGGATGGGTATCAATGACGACCTGAACGGAACGGAACGTGCGGTCACGTTTCCGATCAAGGATTTGGACGATGCCAAAGCTGAAATCGTCCATTCGCTTGCCAAATGGAAACGACTTACTCTTGCTGATTATCAAATCGAAAAAGGCTATGGTATCTATACCGACATGAACGCTATCCGCTCTGACGAAGAGTTGGGAAACCTACATTCTTTATATGTCGACCAATGGGACTGGGAACGCGTCATGGGAGCCGAAGAACGGAATGTAGATTTTCTGAAAGAAATCGTACGTCGCATCTACGCAGCCATGGTACGAACCGAATATCTGGTCTATGAGATGTTTCCCGAAATCCGTCCTACATTGCCCCAGCAAATCCATTTCATACACTCCGAAGATTTATTGCAAAAATATCCGACCTTCACGCCGAAAGAACGGGAAGATGCGATTACGAAAGAATACGGAGCCGTTTTCATTATCGGTATCGGTTGTAAGTTAAGCAACGGAGAGAAACATGACGGACGCGCTCCGGACTATGACGACTGGTCGACAGTTGCAGAAAACGGACAAGTCGGATTAAACGGCGACCTGCTCGTCTGGGACGAAGTACTGAACCGTTCGCTCGAACTGTCCTCCATGGGTATTCGTGTGGATAAGGAAGCCTTGCTCCGCCAGTTGGAGATTTGCAACGCGGAAGAAAAAAAAGAACTATATTTCCACAAACGCTTGCTAAACAACGAACTGCCTCTAAGTATCGGGGGAGGTATCGGACAAAGTCGCTTGTGTATGTTTTACCTCCGCAAAGCCCATATCGGTGAAATTCAGGCAAGTATATGGCCGGAAGAAATGCGTCGTGAAGCCCGTGCTGCCGGTATGTACTTGATCTAATTGATAATTAAAAATTGAAAATTGAAAATTAAGGATGGATTATTGATAATTATTTCTGATATTCGCGTAATAAAGAGAATTTCCAATTTCTAATTTTCAATTTTCAATTACCATTATGGACGTCAAGATAGAACAGAGCTGGAAAGAACGATTAAGTTCTGAGTTTGAAAAGGATTATTTCAGCCAGTTGATCACCTTTGTTAAAGAAGAATACCGCCAAAGAACCGTCTATCCTCCTGGTCCCTGTATCTTCAGTGCGTTCGAACACTGTCCGTTCGACAAAGTCAAAGTAGTCATTCTCGGACAAGACCCCTATCATGAACCCGGACAGGCACACGGACTTTGTTTCTCCGTCCAAGACGGGACACCCTTTCCCCCGTCGCTCGTCAACATCTTCAAAGAAATCGAAAGCGATTTAGGCAAACCCATGCCGCAAACCGGCAATCTGCTCCGTTGGGCGGACCAGGGCGTCCTGCTTCTCAATGCAACCCTGACGGTTCGTGCACACCAAGCCGGCTCACACCAGAATAAAGGTTGGGAAGAATTCACGGATGCCGTAATCCACCGCCTGACAGAAGAGCGAAGCCATATCGTTTACATCCTGTGGGGGTCGTATGCACAACGGAAAGGCGCTTTCATCGACGCCTCCCGCAACCTGATATTGAAATCGGCTCATCCGTCTCCCCTCTCCGCTTACCGCGGATTCTTCGGGAACAAGCATTTCAGCAAAGCAAATGATTATCTGATCGCAACCGGACAGACACCAATAGATTGGTAATTATCAATTGACAATTGGAATTACTCCCATTTCTGCCCGTCACGATAGTTGCTGCTCTGGCGCCATTTCAGGTCTTTCAGCAAAGACGAACTTACTGCAATATTGAAGGTATAGGACTTATAAGGTCCCACCGGCACAAAACTGGCAGTCATCTGCCAGCAATGCAGGTCGCGAGTGATATTGCAAGTCATATAGGATATCTTATGCGTATCGAAGTCATAGGTGGCATTAAAGTTAAAACGCCAGTTCTTCGTCGGCTGGATATTACCGTTAAAGCTCAATGCATGTGTAAGCTTGTACTTATATTCGAGCTTGCTCGGGTCAAAGTCTCCATAACGCAATTGCATGCTATAGCTGAACGAAAGGCTCCAGGGCACTTTATTGACCATATAGCCATACGAATCGAACTCACCCGTATCTTTCTTGGCACCACGCAATCGGCCTCCTTCCATTTTACCCTGCTGGTCCCCCTCTTCCCCCGAAGAGATTTGTTCGAATTCCGGATCGTTCGATGCATTGGGGTCTGTCGGAGGGTTGTTGGAATCGTCGTTATTATCTTTCTTGCCGAACAATTTGCCGAACGTATCATTATTAAAGGTATAAGAGAAACTCGTACCGGTCTGGCGCAAACGGCCTAATCCTTTACCGGCCTGCCAACGCGGAATATCCAACCGGCGAACGGTCTTCGTCGCTTCATCGTAGCCATAGGTATAGGTATCGAACGTACCGTTCAGGTTCAATGTATAGCTCTTCGAAAACTTGAGACGCAAGCCTACACTCAAGTCACTCCACTTGAACGAATCGGCCGCCATATTATAACTCATCCCCAACGACAACTTATCGATCAGACTGATCTTACGCTCTCCTGTCGAATCGCGATCCGACTTGATCTTCATTTCGAGATTGTTATCTAACTGAAAACTCACGCTCCCCGACTTCCCGTTAGGGGCCGTCCCAAACATACCGCCTTCAAACGGCGAATAAGAGATCTGCTGCGTCTGTCCATATTGATCTTCATACATAAGATCTTTCCAGAAACCATATTTGGAAGCTCCAAAATCAGGCGTATAGCTCAACGTTACCGAAGGTTCGAAACGATGACGAATCATCTTGATCTTGTCACCCAAAAACGGCAACGGTTTATAGAAACCATATAGCGTGGTGGAAGCTGAAACGGATGTGCTGTAATCGAATACGCGGTAGAAACCATAAGTCGTATCACGCGCAACCACCTGCTTCTTCTGCATGTCGTATGCTTTTTCCACCTTATTGGTGTACCAACGTTCGGTATAATTGAACGACGGCGAGATATTCAAATACTTGAACAAAGAGAAAGTAGCACTCACCGGAATCTGGTGCTGCATGGCATTCCGCCAATCCTTCACCAAGCTCGACTTGAACAATTTGTCTTCTTTCGTATCGATACTATTACGCAGGTAACCGTTGTAACTCATGGAAATCTTCTCATACCAACGTTCTTTTCCGACCGCATTCTTCCGCTTGAACGGGAAGATACGGCTCATCGTAATTGTAATATCAGGCAATGTCAGCGAGATCGTCGAGTCTTTCGAACGCTGGTTCACATTCATGGTAGCCGAAATACTGAACGGATTATTCGGGAAACGCTGTGTTATACTGATACTGGACCCTTTGGTATTCTGGTTCGCATCCGCAAACCCTTGCGAGCCAGGATAGAAGCTGTTCAGGTTATTACGGTCATAACTGCTGGTCGCAAAGTTCACACTCGCCGAGAAAGTCCGGTACGGATTTGCCTTCGGGTCCTGCGAGTGTGTCCAGTTCAGCTTGAAGTCCTTAGACAAGCTATAATCGGGAAGTCCCTTGTCGCCCAAACGGGTAACCAGATAGGAGGCATTGAAACTGCCCGAAAACTTATACCGTTTCCGATAAGAAGAACGAGCCGACAGTCCCCAGGAACCTTTCGTATAGATTTCACCGGTCAAAGCCAGGTCCATATAATCGCTCAACGCAAAATAATACCCGCCGTCGCGCAGATAGAAACCACGCGAACTTTCATCCCCGAAAGTGGGCATGATAATGCCCGAAGAATAAGAACTCGAAAACGGGAAGAAACAGAAAGGCAGACCGATCGGATAAAGCGGGACGTCCTCAAACACCATATAGACGGGACCCGTCACGATATTTTTCTTCGGGCGGACTTTCGCCTTCGTCATCTGGATATAGAAATGGGGGTGATCATGCTCGTCGCAAGTCGTATACCGTCCCCCCTTCATATTCAGGACATCGTTGTCCATCTTTTTGGTACGTCCGGCCGTCACATAACCTTCGCCTTGTTGCGTGATCACATCTGTGATATATCCTTTTTTCGTACCGAAATTATAGCGCATCGTCTTGGATTCATACTGTTGGTCGCCATCTTTGAAAAGAGGATAGCCGAATTCCTCCCCGATCGAGTCGAGGCCGAAAGTGGCATACACCAGGCTACTGTCCATATTCATCTCGATTTTCTCGGACTGAAGTTCGATTTGTTGATATTTCACATCGCTTTCCCCAAACAGATAAGCCCAGTTCGCTCCCGTCATGATGATGGAGTCTTTCGCCTGGTAAGAAACCGGAGCGTCCAGCCCTGTCTGCTTCTTCGGTACACTGTCTAACGCAAGCACACTATCCTGTCCGGCAGATACGACCGTATCGCCCACAACGGCCATCACGGTATCGGTCGGGGCTATAAGTTCCTGCGCCTCAGTCATCATGTTTCCAGTGAGGAAAAGCAACAAAATAATCAGGCATTTGTATTTCAAAAACATTCCGTCGTTATTTGCAGTGTGTTACAGCGGGCAAATGTATAACAATTTAGCGAGCCAATCCCTTTTTATTCCCCTAAAAAGAGTTTACACCAGTTATCAAACCGTTCGACAGTTTCGTTTCCATACTTCGAAAGGCCCTGTTTTACCTTTTCGACAGATTTTTCTTTGTCCAGTTTCGTTTTGCTGTAAAACTTGTCGGCGTAGCAAATCAGTTGTTCTTCCAAGGTTTCCGGCATAAAGTCCCGGTGCGGAAGAGGCAAACCTCGTTCTTCAATCATTGCCAGCGTAATACCTGTTCCCGTATGCCGTTCGCACACGCGGGCATGGCGGGGATAACCTTCCGCCCGCATCAATTCGGCCCCCAGATAACCGTGGCAAATATATTCCGCATCTCCATGGCAATCGATATCGGGAGCATTACAACGAAAAATACCGATATCGTGCAGCATAGCTGCCTCTTCTACAAAGGTAAGGTCAAGATTCATCTCCGGATGCATCCGGGCTATAGCCAAAGCTTTATCTGCCACACTTCTACTATGAATAACCAAAATCCGGTACGCCTCCGAACCTACCGGATAATATTTGGCAATAATATCTAAAGGGTTCATAACAATCAATCGCTTTATTGAGAGACAAAGATACGCAATAAACAAAAAGAATCGTTACTTTTGCAGAAACAAATAGTAAGGAATGAGTCTATGAGAACAGTTATCAGGTATGCCTTCTGGCTGTTAAGCCTGTTCTTAATGTCTGAAATCCAGGCCGTCACTCCACAGAAAGCCCCTCTAAAATTGGGAGCCGAACGTATGGACGTCGTTACCCGTCTGTTGAAAGACAAACAGGTCGGATTAGTAGTGAACCAAACCTCCATCCTCGAAAAGCAGCAGAAGCATTTGCTGGACGCCTTGTTGGAAGAGGGTATCAACATAAAGAAAGTGTTCGCCCCTGAACACGGTTTCCGCGGGACGGCCGATGCGGGAGCCGAGATCAAAGACAGCCGTGACGTAAAAACAGGAGTCCCCATCATATCCCTATACGGAAAGAACAAGAAGCCGACAGCCGAGCAGTTGACCGGCTTGGACGTGGTCGTGTTCGACATTCAGGATGTCGGAGTCCGCTTTTATACTTACATCAGCACCATGCATTATGTGATGGAAGCCTGTGCCGAAAACGATGTCGAATTTATCGTCCTGGACCGCCCTAACCCGAACGACTTCGTCGACGGTCCTGTCCGCCAGAAAGGATTCGAATCCTTTGTCGGCGTTGACCCATTACCCATACTGCACGGTCTGACGGTTGGCGAACTGGCTTGGATGATCAACAAGGAAGGTTGGCTGAAAAGTACACCCGACACCTGTAAACTGCATATCGTCAAGATGGAAAACTGGCGTCACGGAGATCCGTACTGGTTGCCGGTAAAGCCCTCTCCCAACCTGCCGAACGACCAGTCGATCCGTCTCTACCCTTCACTCTGTTTCTTCGAAGGGACCAATATCAGTGTCGGTCGCGGGACCTATTATCCATTCCAGATATTGGGAGCACCCGATGCCAGATACGGAGATTTCACCTTTACGCCCACCTCCTTGCCAGGTTTCGACACGAAACCGTTGCATAAGGACAAGGAATGCTACGGCACGGACTTGAGAGAATATCCCTTTACCGGGGGATTGACGCTGAAATTCCTCCTTGATTTCTATAATAAAGCAGGCAACGACCAAGCTTTTTTCTTCACCCGCCCACAATGGTTCGACCTGCTTGCCGGGACAAAAGAATTACGTTTCCAGATTGTCCGCGGCTTAAAGGAGGACGAAATACGCGCAAGTTGGCAACCGGCATTAAATAAATATAAGAAAATCAGAAAGAAGTACTTGTTATATCCCGATTATCGTTAACTTTGAACGGTTTTTTAAAACATACGGGTACAATTGATAAGTGCTTCTTCCTTGAAAATACATATATACATAGCGATGTTGATATTGGCCCTTTGTTTTCCGCGTGAAGCAAAGGGTTCCTCCGATAAAAAAGGGAAGGAACTGTTTAATGTCCTTGTCATACAGTCATACAATCAAAGCCTGAGTGCCTACTCCAAGTTCGACAAGCTGCTGCACGAGGAACTGGAGAAAGAGCAAATATACTCTTCCATCCACACATTCTACCTGGACTGCGAACGCTATAATGCCACAGACGAAGAAGCCCGGATGTACTCCTTTCTCGACACTTTAAGTTTCAAACCGGACATCATCATTTCCAATGACGATCAGGCTACCTATACTTTAATGGCCTGCAACCATCCGCTCGGCAAGACGATTCCGGTTGTCTTTTCAGGTGTCAACTTTCCCAACTGGGAACTATTGGAACAGCATCCCAACTTCACGGGTTATTGGGACAAGCCTGAATATCTGAAAAACATACAACTGATCGAAAAACTATACGGAAGATCAAAAATACTGATCTTCAAAACGAAAGAATTCATCGGCAGAAAAGCGTTCGAAACGTTGATGGACAATATCCAGGGACATGGAATAGCTGTTTACGAAGGATTGTATCAAACAAGGCCCCAAACTACTTCCACGGAAATCCAGCCCGGCAAAGAAGGCGCTTCTGCCTTATATACGACCTCAACAGCCAACCTGACCGCCCGCCAGCTTCTTTGGGTATTTGAAGACAAGCCTTACACCGCCTGCATACAAATCATTCTCGACTTCAATGTCCTGACCGTCGGACGCCTGGCCAATGTGCCGAACTTCACAGTCATTAACAACGGGTTCAACGACAACAGAGGGATCACCGGTGGCTATTTCACTACCTTGCAAATCCAGGCTGATTGTGTTGCCCAAACAGCTGCCCGCATCCTGAAAGGCACTTCTCCAAATGACATTCCTATCGTAGAAAGCCCCAAAACATTTGCTTTCGACTGGAAAGAGATGCAACGTTTCAACATACGGTTGAGCGATCTGCCACAGGGAAGCATCATCTATAACATGCCACTGGAAGTCCGTTACCTAAACTATATTATTGCAGGCGGAATCCTGCTCGTCATAGCAATCGTCTATATCATCCTTCACCTCATTTACATGTACTACCGCGAAAGCGAACGGAAAAGGCAGGTGCAACTCCGGTTGATCGAAGAGAAAGAGCGAGCCGAAGAAGCCAATAAGATGAAATCGGCATTCCTCGCCAACATGAGCCATGAGATACGCACACCGTTAAATGCGATAGTCGGTTTCACCAACCTATTACAAGACGAAAAGGAATTGACCGATGAAGAAAAAGACCTTTTCCGCAATACGATCAACAAAAACAGTAATCTGCTGCTGAAACTGATTAATGATATCCTGGAACTCTCGCGCATTGAGTCGGGACGGATGTCTTTCGCTTTCGACGATTGCTCTCTAAACGAACTGTTAGAAGAGATCTACCAGACACATCACCTGCTTATGCCGTCGAATATCCGTTTCCTGAAAGAATTCCAAGAAACGGAACTTATCATTCATGTAGACCGTTTCCGGTTCACGCAAGTGATTACGAATTTCATCAACAATGCCGTCAAGTTCACCACTAAAGGGCACATCCTGTTAGGAGCTGTCTATAAGAAGGAGGAGAAAGAAGTTCATGTCTTTGTCGAAGATACAGGAAAAGGCATGTCGGAAGAGGCCCAGAAGAAAGTGTTCGAACGTTTCTTCAAGGTGGACGAATTTGCACAAGGTACCGGACTGGGCCTATCGATCTGTCAAACCATCGCCGAGCGCCTGGAGGGGCGAATCACCCTTTCTTCCCAGGAAGGAAAAGGCAGCCGCTTCACCCTGATCATCCCTTGCAGGCCGAAATAAAAAAGGCGGCCCGTCACAACCGGAACCGCCTTCCAAACATTTCACAATGAAAGTCACTTCTTTTCAATTACCATCAATTTGGTATTGTCCGTGCCATATAAAGCGATTTTATTGACCGGTTTCACCTCACCTACTGCATCAAAGCGAACGACTTTATCCAAAGCCTGCAACAATTCACGCTCACCACTCATATCCGGACAAGCCATACGCGTTGTCGCAACCTGCGGGAATTTAATGATATTCTTGCGGGAATCGCTGTATTCGATCTGCCCCATCATCCGATTGCATCCAGCTCTTCCGGAAAGGGAATGGCGAGCCACGTCGAACTCGATGACTTGATTCGTCTCGGCAGGATTCAACACCTTGCCGTTCAATTCGACAATATTCCAACTACCATCCAGGTCGGAGAAAGTCGCTTCCACACCTTTTTTCGCCTTACAAGAAGCAAAGATACCGATACTCAACGCCGCAAGACAAAGATACATGTACTTCTTCATTTCTATCCAATTAGTTTTTTGACAAAACCATCAACACGTTACCGTCAGCATCGACCAGCAACATTTCATTTTCGGACTGGCCGGCCTTCACACCTTTCACGTTTCCCATAGCTTTCAAGATCGCATCTTCGATCTCCATATCCGGACAAGCCATCATGGTAGTGGCTGCGGGGTTGATCGTGATGGAAGAAATATCCTGGTCGTCCAGCACGACAGTCGAATTAAAGATATTACATCCGGCATTACCGTGAACTTTATTATCTTTCATATCAAACTCCATATTGGGCAAACCTTCTTTCAGTATTTTTTCTCCTTTTACTTCCACAATATTCCATTTACCTTCCAACTTCTTTGCATCTGTTTTGACTTCAGAGCAAGAAAACAACATCCCGACAAAAGCAGGAATCATCAAAAGTGTCAAAATAGCTTTTTTCATTTTTTACTTTTTCATTTATAATAATCACTCGTAAATATAAGACGCCGAATCATTGCAAAAAGTTCCCGACAAGCTCATTATTTAATATTCATTAACCATTCTTACACCCCATTCACAGCTTGTATTGTATTTAAAGGGGTTAAAAAACCACAGAGGAACCGGCAAAGCCGGGAACAATCATCTATTCATCAGCTAAAGCAGACGGCAAAAGAGAGCTTGCGGCACGAGGTTCAGCCTTACCCGTTAGTTCACCGGTAAATCTGCATTTACGGTTCAAACTTATCAGTACTATAATGAATTTTAAAAAACAACTATCATACTATCATGTTTCTTGTATATAACTTGAACATCATAACATATAGGCATGACAGTTTCCTTTTTAACTATCATGCAACTATCATAAATCAGCAGTTTAACCATCATTTTAGCCGTTTTACCCGAAACAGATACACTCCAAAAGTGTTAAAAACGGAATGTTTTCAGGAAAGCATAAGCCTTTTTTGCCGGAACACGTTACTTTTTTGTAAGAAAGACGTTAGATTTTTTCCTCAAAATGCCCGTATCAGAGCCATTTACACCTCCATCTGAGCGGTCTTGAGACCCGGGTCTGCAGACGTCTGACACCCGGGTCTCGACAAAAAAAGATAACTATATTGCTGAAAATATGCTATATGTTACATGTGAAAAAGTTATTGTTTTCATGATGGTATGATAGTTGAAAAAACATCCATCATGCCTACTATCATTCCACATAAGTATTGATATTCATACTGCCAAAAGCAAAGTATGATAGTATGACAGTTGTTTTCACAATCAATAATAAGTTTGCAGAATAATAATCCGAATGATGATTTACCGGTATCAACATTTATGCTCCGTCAATATCCGGACCACCGACAAAGGAGTTGGTCAATTAATAAGGCTTACAGATTAATTTTGTATATTTGTTGCAACGTATAAAATAGTATGATATGGACACAAAAGATTTATTGAACGACAGCAGCATACATCACGGACGCAACCTCGTTTGCCTTATGAATAGAAAAGGATTTAAAGTGGAAGACCTGGAAAAGGCACTTCAATTGTCACAAAAACAGGTAGAGGAACTAACAGAGATGAAAAAAGAAGCCGGAGAATGAATAAGAGCATCGTCCTATATTTGTTACTTGCAGGACTGCTTACCTGCTTTTCCTGCACACATACGAAACAACAACCCGAAGAAGAAGGAGTCGACAGCGAATGGCTGGACAGCCTGCAACACGTATATCAATATGGCATCTGCATCGACTCGTTGGACGTGACGGAATACAAGATGAGAAACGGCGATAATCCCGCCGCAATCTTTTCAGCTCTCGGTTTCTCCGCCTTGAAAGCAGACAGCATTACGAAAGCCTCCATACATGTTCTGAACCCGACCAAACTCCGTGCGGGTATGAACTATTATACATTTACAACTCAGGACAGCGTTGCCGATATACGTTATATTGCCTTTGCCAAATCACTTGTCGATTATGCCGTCATCGACCTGACAGGCGATTCGATCCTGGCATACGAATTCAACAAGCCTATTACCATCAAACGCCATTACACAGAAGGGACAATCAATTCTTCCCTTTGGAACGTAATCAAGGCAAGTGGAGCGGACCCGTTACTGGCGATCAAGATTTCGGATGTATATGCCTGGCAGATCGACTTTTTCGATGTAAAAGAAGGAGACTCATTCCGGGTGTTGTACGACGTTGCCTATATAGACGACACGACAGCCCTGAATATCACCTCCATCGAGGGAGCCGTCTTCACGCATCAAGGAAAAGATTTTACAGCCATACCATTCACCCAGGATAGCGTTTTCGAATATTTCGATCTTGAAGGGAACAGCCTCAGGAAGGCTTTCCTGAAGGCTCCGTTGGATTTCTTCCGCATCACATCGCGTTTCACGAACGCCCGCTTCCATCCGATCCTGAAACGCTATCGGGCACATCATGGAGTAGACTATGCGGCTCCCGTCGGAACGGAAGTCAAGAGTATCGGAGCGGGGACCGTCATCGCCAAAGGCTATATGGGCGGAGGAGGCCATACGTTGAAAGTAAAACATAACTCCGTATATACGACTTCCTATATGCACCTGAGCAAATATGCCAAAGGCATACAAGTCGGCAGCCATGTCGAGCAGGGACAGGTTATCGGCTACGTTGGCTCGACAGGGCTTTCGACAGGGCCTCACCTCGATTTCCGGGTATATAAGAACGGACAGCCGATCAACCCGTTACAGATGGAAGCTCCGCCTTCGCTGCCGGTCAAACCGGAACTGCGCGATAGCTTTGCCATCGTGAAACAGACGGTGTTGGCAGAATTGGACAGCATGAGAGTAAAAAATAATTTATAATATTGATGCTATGAAATTTTTGGGTAATATCATTTGGCTTATCTGCGGCGGGTTGCTTACCGCTGTGGAATATCTGATATCCAGCTTGCTGCTGATGATTACGATAATCGGTATCCCTTTCGGGTTGCAGACATTGAAATTAGGAATGCTGGCCCTTTGGCCCTTCGGCAGCCGGGTGACGGACAACGGTAATTCAGGTGGTTGCCTGTGCCTGGTCATGAACGTGATCTGGATCTTCATCGGTGGCTTCTGGATCTGCCTGACACACCTGTTTTTCGGGTTACTGCTGTGCATCACGATTATCGGCATTCCTTTCGGCAGACAGCATTTCAAGATGGCCGCACTGGCTCTTTCGCCGTTCGGAAAAAATATCGTTTAAGAGAAAAGGACAGTCTATCACCAGATAGTCCAGTCGTGCTTCCACACACAAGTGCAAGCATCGATTGGCAGATTATTCATTCAACCAATCGAATCTGTTCCACCTCTACCGGATGATTCAAGAAAACAGAGGCGGCATCGGAGAATTTGGCAGCGGACTCGGTGGTCAGGAAACGACAGTTTCCCTGCTTTGTCAAACGGATATCCATTTCGGGATGACGGCGTAGATAGTCGGTCAGGCTCGCGGCTACGTATTCTCCCTGCGAGAATAAAGTAATTCCCTCAGGCAGGAATGCCTTGATCTTTTCGATCAGCAACGGATAATGCGTGCAGCCCAAGACGAGCGTATCGATCTCCGGATCGGCAGCCAAAATATGTTCCAAATGCTTCCGCACGAAATAATCCGCACCCGGTGAATCGAACTCATTATTCTCAACCAGCGGAACCCACATCGGGCAGGCTTCACCCGTCACCGTCATATGAGGAAACATTTTTTTTATTTCCAACGAATAGGAGTCGGAAGTTATGGTGCCGGTCGTCCCTAAAATACCGACATGCTTGCTCTTGCTGATCTTATCCATCAGCTCCACCGTCGGACGGATTACGCCCAACACCCGACGAGCCGGGTCCCACTGTGGCAAGTCCCGCTGTTGGATCGTACGCAATGCCTTTGCCGATGCCGTATTGCAAGCCAGGATTACAAGCTGGCATCCCTCATTGAAAAGCGTCTCCACAGCCTGCTTTGTAAAACGATACACGACCTCGAACGAACGCGTACCATAGGGAGAACGGGCATTATCGCCCAAATAAATATAATCATACCCCGGCATTGCTGCTCTGATCTTATCAAAAATGGTAAGCCCCCCGTAACCGGAGTCGAAGATACCAATCGGACCTGGTACTGATGAAAACATGAGAGAAGTTGTTTATTTATATATAATTCAAGCACGGATTTCACTGAAAACGCGGAAAGAAAATAAATTTATCCGTGTAAATACGTGAAATCCGTGCCTTAAAAGATAATAGCGAGGACTTCTGTCTTCGCTATTTTATGTTTGCTAATTATATTAGTTAATACCTAACTTAGCTTTTACGAACTGAGTTGCGTCAACAGCAGTATTACCCTGATAAAGAACAATCTGCGGATCCAGAATATAAGTATATCCTTTTTCGTCGCCGACTGCCTTGATTGCATTTTTCAGTTTGTCCTGGATCGGAGTAAACAACTCACCCTGCTTCTTCTGGAAATCCTGCTGAGAAATCTGGATGAAGTTCTGTGTACGCTGTTCCATATCCTGCAATTCCTGCATTCTTCTCATTTTGATATTTTCCGTCAATGAATCCTGCTGTGCAACAAAATCGGAATACTTCTTATTGTATTCATCCTGCATCACCTGCATTTCGTTTTTATATTTGGCTTCCATATCAGCCATCTGTTTCTGCATCGTTGCAAATTCCGGCATAGCCTGGATCACTTCCTGCGTATTTACAATCGCAATCTTAGATTCTTGAGCAAAAACGCCCAACGGGAGCATCATCAACAAAAAAATAATCAGTTTCTTCATTTTCCTATAAAATATTACTTGTTATTAATCATATTCTTAATTTGCTTCATTAAAGCGCACAAATGTAAGCATTTATTTTGAATATCCTAACTTTATCAGGACTTCATTGCTTATATCGATCTTCGGAGAAGCAAAAATGATATTCATTGACGACGCCCGATCCATGACCATCTGATAACCTTTATCTTCGGAGATTTCCTTCACAGCATTGTAGATCTCATCCTGTATCGGCTTCATCAGGCTTTCACGTTTTTTAAACAGTTCGCCTTCAGGACCAAAATATTTACGTTTCAAATCCTGTGCCTCCTGTTCTTTCTGGACGATCGCTTCTTCACGTTTCGACTTCATCTCGGCAGACAGAAATACAAGATCGCTCTGGTAAGTCTTGTACATGTTCTGCGCTTCCTGCTGGATAGCATCCACTTCGTTCTGCCATTTTTTGGAAACCTGGCTCAACTGCTCATTCGTCATTTCATAAGCCGGAATATTTTTCAATATATATTCCATATCTATTAATGCAAACTTTTGTGCGTGCCCTGCAAACGAGCAGAGGAACAACAGACAGCTTAAGGCAATAATCTTTTTCATACACATGTCATTTATAGTTACACCTTCTGACTGCAAAGATAAGAGAATTGAAATTTGAAAGTTGAAAATTGAAAATTAATAAGATACAATTAACAATTTAACAGACTTGCCAAGTACGGTGCAAAGAATGCCCAAACGCAAAAAAGACAACCGGAAACAAATCCGGTTGTCTTTTCTATCTCATATTGAACATTGAATGTTCAATTTTCTAAAATTCCTGACCGATAATGAAGTGGAAGTTGCTACCACCTCTCTGATCGTATCCATCAGGACGGTCGAAACCGTAAGCCCAGTCGATACCCATCAAACCGATCATCGGGAGGAAGATACGGACACCGACACCGGCAGAACGCTTCAATTGGAACGGATTGAAATCTTTCAAATCTCTCCAAGCATTACCCGCTTCCACGAATACCAGACCGTAGATCGTCGAAGACGGTTCCAACAGGAACGGATAGCGCAACTCCATCGACAGACGGGAGTAAGCGTAACCATAGGAATTGTAGCCACCGTTACCGGCGATACTACCGTTCTCGTAACCTCTCAAACCGATCGTTTCGGTTGCATAGGTACTTGAGTATCCACTCATACCGTCACCCCCCATATAGAAGGTTTCGAACGGCGATTTCTTATACTTGTTGTAAGAACCCAGAAATCCGTATTCGACACGCGTCATCAATACCGGAGTACGTTTCACTGTCAGAGGAGCCAGCGGAGAGAATATCTTCGCTTTGAATTTCCATTTATGATATTCGATCATACGGAACTTGGCTTCATCTTGATCGCTCATATTCTTATAGTCCTTGCCGTCCCATAAAGACCAAGGAGGAGTGGCGGCAACCGAGAACATGAACTGGGAGCCTTTACGTGTGTACAGCGGATTGTCGATAGAGTTACGCTGCAAGTTCAATTCCAAGTTGATGTTATGACAGTTACCGTTATTTACCAGGAAGTAATCCCAGTCTTTCATCATATACAACTGATAGTTCAGAGTCGCCATAAACTGGAAGTAATCATCCGGCCAGTTCAAGCGCTTACCATAACCGGCAGAAAGTCCGAACATCATGATCGACTTATCCGGGTCATAGGCCAGCTCATAGTTACCATAATTGCCATAACCGTAACCGTAGCCATAACCATAGCCACCGTAGCCGCCATAGTAAGGATAGCCGCCATAACCGTAATACGGGTTATAACCATAACTGTTATTGCTCAAATAATTACTACTGATATCCGTCTGTTTGGAGAAGTAGGCGCTCACGGACAATGTATTCGGTCGTTTTCCTCCGAACCACGGATCCATAAACGATATGCTGTATGCCTGATAGTAACGTCCATTTGTCTGGCCGCTCAACGTCAGCGTCTGTCCTTCACCCTGCGGAATAATGCCTTTATATGTACTCGGATTCAGCAGGTTCTTCATGGAGAAGTTCGTAAACTTCAAACTCAACTTACCGATCACACCAGTTTGTCCCCAACCGGCAGAGAACTCGATCTGGTCATTTGCCTTGGACACAAGGTTGTATTGGATATCCACCGTTCCGTTATCTGGATCGGGTATTGGTTGCGGAACCAAGTTTTCCGGATCGAAATGTCCCATCTGTGCGATTTCACGGGTTGAACGCATCAAGTCGTCACGACTGAACAACATACCCGGCTTCGTACGGAGTTCACGGCGCACGATATCTTCATACAGGCGGTCGTTACCGTTAATGATCACTCGGTTGATAGTCGCCTGAGGACCTTCCTGAATACGTACTTCCAAAGAGATGGAGTCGTTTTCGACATCCACTTCTACCGGGTCCGCCCCAAAGAAAATGTAACCGTTGTTATAATACAAGTTGGAAACGGCATCCTCGTCGGTCGTCAATCGTTCATTCAGTTTCTTCTGGTTGTAAACATCGCCAGGTTTCATTCCTAAAATATATAACAACTGTTCCGTCGGATATTTCGTATTACCGACAAAGTTGATATCCTTCAGGTAATATTTGTCACCTTCTTCCACTTTCAGGAAGATATCCACACGTTTATCGTTATAGTTCACAACACTGTCTTCCACAAGAACAGCATCGCGATATCCCTTTTCATTATATTTCTCGATAATGTGTTTCTTATCGTTTTCGTATTCTTCAGTCGTAAATTTCTTCGTGCTGAATGCTTCCAAGATACTGCTCTTCCAGTCGTTAAACAGGCTGAACTTCTCGTTCGTCTTTTTCATCGCCTTTTTCAAGTCGCGATCAGTCAACGCACTGTTTCCTTCGAAATGGATCTTGTGGATTTTGGTCTTTTCGTTCTTGTTGATGTTGATATCTACGATCACTTCACCTTCATGTGCGATATCGTCTTTCTGAAAGATTTCGACATCCACATTCTTAAAGCCTTTGCCATCGAAGAACTTCTTGATCAGCGTGGTCGCACGATCGATCAGGTTAGGAGTCACCTGGTATCCTTTACGCAACCCCAGACGGGCTTCCAGATCTTCACGTTCCCCCTTCTTGATACCATGATAGTTGACTTCCGAAATACGCGGACGCTGTTTCAATTGGATTTCCAACCAAACCTGATCTCCCTCTATTTTAGTTGCCAGAATCTTTACATCCGAGAATAGTCCATGTTTCCAGAAACGCTTTACAGCATCTGTAATCGCCCCGCCCGGCTCAGGTATAGTAACCTCATCCCCTACCGACAAACCGGAAAAGCCTATTAACACGAAATCATCATAATTCTTAATCCCCGTCACCTTGATATCCGCAATTTTATACTTTTTGGGAGGTGACGAATAGGAAATGACCGGCACTTCTGCCGGCTCTTCAACCTTGGTAGTGTCAGTTTCCTGAGCAAAAGCCCCGAAAGCAAATCCCAGAAACATGAAAAACAGCACTATTCTTTTGTACATATAACAGCTATTGTTTATAAGATTAATTGCTCGCTTGTCTTACCGAAGCGCCGTTCACGCTGCTGGTAATACAATATAGCTCCATACAACTCTTCTTCTCTAAAATCCGGCCAATACACATCGGTAAAGAAGAATTCGGCATATGACAACTGCCAAAGCAGGAAGTTGCTGACGCGTTGTTCTCCTCCGGTACGGATCAATAAATCCGGATCGGGAATACCTTTGGTCGTCAAATAATCCGAGACGACAGCCTCGGTTATATCGTCAGGGTTTATTTTTTTCTCCACCGCCTCCCTGGCCAGACGTTTCACGGCTTCGGTTATTTCCCAACGGGCCGAATAACTTAAAGCCAATATGAGCGTAACACCCGTATTGGCTGAAGTCTGTGCAATACAATCCTGCAAAGTGGCATATGCATCTGCCGGCAAGCGATCCAGATTGCCGATCGCCATCAGACGGACGTTATTTTTCATCAGATCGGGAGTCTCGCGATGGATGGCTGCGACCAGCAAGCTCATCAACGCCTGTACCTCCGCCTCCGGACGATTCCAGTTTTCTGTCGAAAACGTGTACATCGTCAGATATTTCAAACCCACGGTTGTAGCGGCTTCCACGACTTTACGGACAGAGACAACGCCCTCCTGGTGTCCATAGCTCCGGTCTTTTCCCTTCGCTTTGGCCCAACGTCCGTTACCGTCCATAATAATCGCCACATGCTGCGGCAATCGATTTTTATCTATTTGTTCAATCAGCGACATAGTGTTTTCATCTATAACTACTGTATGTTATCTATATTCTTCGCATTGTTGCAAGTCCTGCACCGCGGACCGAAATCCCAAGTAACCGTAAACAACAAAAAAGAATACCAATCTTTATTCTTCAAAAAACTACCTTTCATATGGTAGGGATCATCCAGAAACGCATTGCTGTCGTCCGTCACGTCCAGACCGTCGCCAAATAGCTTACGGAACGAGAACTCGCATCCCAGGTTGATCCTGTTCTTAACCTTGTATTTCAAACCTACACCGAGCGGAATGTTCGGACCGGCAAAAGTCTTCCCGCTACCCGGCGCTACCGTCACCCCCAATCCCATAAAAATATAGGGAGTGAAACGTCTTGCGTTTGAATACGCAAATTTATCACTGTACGGAAAGAAGTTGAACTCCATCTGCCCGCCCAGTTCGATCAGGCTCCGACTGAAAGAACCTTGTGCATGGTCCGGAAAAACATTCTGCTGCCCTTCCGTCGTACCTGAAACCTGCCCCCACATCAGATTGGTCTTTAAAGCCCACCTGAAATTGGGATTATAGCGAAAAACGGCTCCGAACGCGGGATTCAACCCTTTGAAAAAAGCGTTCTTGTTGACATCGCCCATATAAAAGGCTCCGCCTGCCATTCCTCCGATCTCATATTTATATTCTTGTGCGTGAAGACCGGTCATGCAACCGGCCAAAAGGACTAATAAGAGTATGCGCTGAAAGAAAGTTGAAGTCATAATCGTTTTCTGTTATAATCTATACCTTCTTTTCTAACGCCGAATCACTCATAAAATTATACGGTCCTCCACGAACTTTCTTTATACTTAAAAACCCAGACGGTTAATACGGCCGCGCCAGATTTGATTTAATACATTCGAACTATTGGTTTCTTTTCCACCGAAAAGATACATATAATTATCCTTATCCACGTAGATAGAAGAGAACCCTCTTGCCTTGAATTCCTGCGGCATTACAACCAATGTATCCGACAGACTCCAGTTTACGCCGCCGTCACGTGACAGGTAAATGTCAGAAGAGGCCTTACCTGCTTCATTGATACCACTCAACATAAATATCTTATCGTCATATTCCGCTACTGCAACACCCTCCTGTTTATCAAAAGGAGCCGTTTCGTCATCCGTCAACTTCGCCCAGACTTTGCCATCATCCGTCGCCCAAGCCGTATTCGTCAGTTTATTGTCCTTATCTCTTCCGGCAACCACTAACAAGCGGGCACGGAACATCGAATTATAAGAAAGATTACCGAAACCGGTCAAAGGGAAGCCTTCGTTCAGAAGAGTTCCTTCGTTCCATTCCTTCGCTTCATTCATATACCCGTAAACCAACGTGCCATTCTTGTCGATAACCGCACTAAGGGCTGACGGCTGCTTTCCGGCTGCCGTAAAATCATCGTCCACATCAATAGCACCCAAAATAGCTTTTATCACCGGTGCATTTTCGACAAGCGACCAAGTCTGGCCATCGGCTGAACTATAAAGGAAACCTTTCGTCGTAACAGCATAAAACGCATCTTCATAAGCAGTAATCTGTGACAAACGGACTTCTCCGGCAGGAAGCCCCGATACAGACAGTTCCGTCCAATTCTTTCCATCCGTAACGGCCGAACGGTACAACCGGTAGCCTTCGTTTACGTTTACAGGCTGCGTATACATATAATAAGACTCGCCACTTCCTTCACCGAAAACAACTACCTTTTCTTCCTTGACAGCACCATCCGTAATACCTTCCTTGTAAACACCCCAGACCATCGAGTCGGGAACAACCTGGTGAATATTGACTTGCGCAATGTATGTTTTTGTGGTTTTGCCGTCCCACAATGTGTTCACGAACTTAACCGGTTTGGAGAAATCCAACGAGTCTTCCAGGTTCCAATAGCTTAACGTATCACTGATAGCTTCCTGCATGACCTGACAAGTATACACCGTAGAAGCCAGCTTAACCGTACAAATCACTTTTTCATCCAGCTTTGTTCCATAAGGCATTGAATCGATATTAAATATTTTCCCATCCACCTGATCAATCGTGAAAACGACATCTTTCAAACCTGGGATAGAATCATTCGACAAAGAAAAAGATAGAATCTGACAATCTTTACTCAACTCATATTGCGTATCATCCGAACCCAAACAAGACGACAATAACAGAGCACAACATCCGGCTATAAACAGTACTATTCTATTTTTCATCAAAAAATAAGTTTGTTGCATATAAAGGCACAAAAGTAGAAACATTTTTTGCTTTATACCCCATATAGGAGAATATTTATAATATTTTAGTGTCGTTACGAATTATAAGTTCATTTTAAGCCTTTTGTTTCCAGGTTTCCAAAAGATGTCCGTGCCTCTGTTCCGTACCGGTCAACACGCCAGGAACAGCAGGCGCTTTTACACCCGCACCCAAAACGACCGGAGCCGTCTCAACCCAGGCCTCGTCCCACAGGCCGGCATCAAAGAAACTTTCCAGCAGTTCCGCACCTCCTTCGACCATCAACGAATTCAAATTCTGCTCATACAAATATTGCAAGACTTGCGACAGGACCTCCTGCCCGAAATCAATCTGCACATACTCGACATTCAGTCGGCTTTCGACTTCGACAGCTGTAAATACGAGCGTACGCACCGCGCCATCCAGCAGATGCGAACCGACCGGCAACTTCAACGTCCGGTCGAGCACCACCCGGACTGGAGAACGGCCAGCCCAATGCCGCACAGTCAGCGACGGATTGTCTAACAACGCCGTACGTGTCCCGACCATAATAGCCGCCACTTCGGAACGAAGCCGATGAACCCTTCGGAGAGTCTCGGCTGAAGACAAAAGCACCGAAGGCACAGAAGCATCTTCCCTCCGGATATCCATAAACCCATCTGCGCTCTGGGCCCATTTCAGATAGACATAAGGACGTTTCCGTATCTGGAAAGTCATAAAAGCAGGATTCAAGGCACGGGCCTCTTCTTCCAGCACACCCGTCACGACTTCGATACCCGCCTCGCGCAACATGCGTACTCCTCGTCCCGACACTTCTGGAAACGGGTCCAAAGTGCCGACCACGACGCGCGGGATACCTTTCCTTATAATCAACTCCGCACAAGGAGGTGTCTTTCCGTAGTGGGAACAGGGTTCGAGACTTACATAGATAGTAGAATCCCGCAAAAGCGCTTCATCCCGGACGGAAGCCACCGCATTCACTTCGGCATGCGCTTCGCCACATTTGCGATGAAACCCTTCCCCTATGATCTTCCCTTTATGCACAATCACCGCACCGACCATCGGATTCGGAGCCGTATTGCCTTCTCCGCCCCGTGCAAGCTCGATGCAGCGGGCCATATATTTCTCTTCGACAACCATCTTCTTTTGTTCTTTATTCAACAAAGGTACTACTTTTTCTTGGAATACAGAAGAACGAGGAAGATGATTTGAGATACAGACAATTAAAGGATTTTTGATTGGCGTGTAAACGCCACGAAAAACCATGAAAACGTCAATTGAAGCCTGAGTCACGTTACCTATTCGTGACCAACGGAAATCAGGCTCTTTATGGCACAATATTAAGCAATAAGTGGCTGAGATGGTGGAAGCCGGGATGAAGTCCAAAAAGTCATACGAAAAAATGCTGATGGACGGAAAGCTGAAGAACGCCAAGTAGGAACTCTACTGGGATATGTTCCTGTTCTGCATCTTCACGGGATTGAGCTTTTCGGATATGCGCAATCTGAAAGAGGAAAATATCGTGACTTACCTAGATGACCACCAATGGATAAAAATCAACCGACAAAAGACCAGCGACTACTATATTGCGATCCAACGGAGTACCGATTGAAACCGTTAGCTCTATCCTTGGTCATAAGAACATTTCCACGACTCAAATTTATGCGAAAATCACCAAGGAAAAGCGGTTGGGAAATATTGAAAAAGTGTGAACCGTGCCGTGAAACGGATGTTTGAATCAAGAAAAGAAAGCCGTCATCAGAATTTATCTTTACGAATAACGACTGATGGCGGATTTCTTATTTTTACTTTCCGTGATTGATATGAGAATTAAGCCGTTCTCTCATTTCACTGATTTTACCATTCGCTCGATGCATCGTTTCTTTTGCTCCATATTGGGGTGAACATATAGGTCAAGCGTTGTGGATATGTTGGCATGACCGAGTAATACGCTGACGGTCTTGTAATCACAGCCCGATTCTATGCAACGGGTGGCGAAAGAGTGGCGCAGTCCGTGAAATTTCAAGTCGGGCATATTGAGTGAAGCCATGAAACGCTTGTAGAACGAACGATATGTGCGCGGTTCGGTGGGCTTCGCATCGTTTGTTACCACATAGAAAGCAGGATTTACGACTTTCAGCAACGGCTTTATCAGCGACAAGGCTTCTCGACTAAGGGGAATTTCACGGCACGAGTTTGCCGTCTTCGGTGTGTTGATAACTATTTTGGTGTGCTTCTCATCGGGAGTAATAACATAGATTCGCTCAATGGTGCGTTGAACGGTCAAAGAACCTTTCTCAAGGCAAATGTCGCTCCACCGCAAAGCGCAGATTTCACCGATGCGCAAGCCCGTAGTTAAGCAAAGGTAGATGCCTAAACTTTGGAAGTTGAAGTTGGCACGGATATGCGCCAAGATTTTCTTGTGATCGGTAATAGACAGCACTTCCAACGGTTTCGTAGCCGATGATGTGGGGTACTTTATATCCCATTCGGCATGGAGAAGCCACGACTGCTTCACCCCGTACTTCATCACCATTTTAAGGACTATGAGAATATCCTTTATGGTCTTGACACTGATACCGTTTGCCAACTTCTGCAACACGAACTGCTGCACATCGGTTTCGGGTAATTCACACGATTCTCCAAATGCCGGAACAATATGGTTCTGCACGGTGAGTGCATAAGCGGCAAAGGTGGAATCTTTCACAAATGGTCGCTTGTATTCGAGCCATGCGACCGCAATCTCTTTAATTGTTTTCAGATTCATAATGATATGGTATATAATTCGGAGCAACAACGCTCTCTAATTATATACTCATAGCCAAATGAGTACTTTAAGTTCCACCTAAGAGAGTGCAGAACGATGCTTGCATCAGCTCTGCCGAACAGAAGGAACAAGGCACGAAGGCGCAGCCAAAGGGAAATGTTCCGGCTTTACGATTTCCTGGTTTCACTGATAATTGGGAACGAGTACGACTTGGGAATATGTGCGAGGTTCAGATGTGTAAGCGAATAATGGCATCACAAACAAATCCAAGCGTAGGCGTACCATTTTATAAAATAGGTACTATTGGCGGTGTTCCAGATGCGTATATCTCTTATGAACTGTTTGAGGAATACAAAAATAAGTATAACTATCCCCATAAAGGTGAAGTTCTGATTACTTGCGCAGGTACGGTTGGGAAATGTCTCTTATATGACGGAGAAGATTCGTATTACCAAGACTCTAATATAGTTTGGCTTCGCAACAATTCTACAAAGTTGGATAACGGCTTTTTATTCAATATCCTTTCAAACATAAACTGGTCTCGTTTGAATTCCACTACTATAGTGCGAATCTATAATGATGACTTACGTAACCTCCAATTTCACCTGCCATCGTTAGAAGAGCAAAAGAAGATAGTAAAATCTTTGAATGCTATTGATGAGCGCATTGCCACCCAAAACAAAATCATTGAAAAGTTGCAGTCCTTAATCAAAGGACTAAATGACCACATTCTCAAAAACATTGAAGGTGACCAAGTTTGTTTCGCTGATTTAGGTGAAGCCTATGGTGGTTTAAGTGGTAAAAGTGGTGATGATTTTGGATGCGGTGACCCATTCATAACTTACATGAATGTATATCAGAACACTTACATTTCGGAAAATGATTACGAACTGGTGCAAATAGCCCCAGACGAAAAGCAAAACAGCGTGCAGTACGGTGATGCCTTATTCACACTCTCATCCGAAACCCCAGAAGAGGTTGGAATGGGTGCTGTATATTTGGGCAAATCACAAAAGCTTTATTTGAATAGCTTCTGCTTTGGCGTTCATTTCCATGGAAACCGTGTATTACCTCAATACATAGCTCACTTCATATCGAGTACTTCATTCCGTAAAGCAATATATCCGTTGGCACAAGGTAGCACACGATTTAATCTTCAAAAGCAGGATTTTATGAGGATGAAGTTTGTATTGCCGTCCTTAGAAGAACAAAAACGTATCGCTACGGCTCTTGATGCTTTGTATAACCATTTGGCAAATGAAAAGTTGTTGACAGAGCAATACCTATTATTGAAGCAATATCTACTCCAGCAGATGTTTATATGAGCATCTGTTGAAGCAGATATTGTTTCTGAATCTCGTATTTATTTAATAGCGTTCTATTTAATGACAGGTTCTCTTCATAGGCATTGAGCAGTCTGACTACGTTTTCCTGTTTAATCATGTCAGGAATATATACATAACAAGACGAAAGATTCTTTGCTGTAATAGAATATACTTTCGTTCCTTGTGCTAGTCGTCTTACTTGGTCGTGAAAATAACGAGAGTTAAAGGCGAATCCTTTGAAGCCAAGAATAGTGTTTTGCTTTATGTCACGCCCATGAATTGTGTGCAAGCCACAAACCGTTTTGACGTCAATCGTGTTGGAAAACTCAATAGCTTTGCCAATTTCATTAGTGTCCTCTGATGCATCAGCGAAAGCAACATCGCCATCCTGGCACACGGTATATTGCTTAGGCTGATAATTCGGCAGTATCCTTGGTAAGAGGGTTGAATCAATCATACTCGTCTGAAAACCATGTATTAAACCGTAATGCAGATTCCGAACATTACCATTGCTATAGCTTAGCTGTTCCCATGACAGGGAGTTGGTTGAGTAGAATTGCATAAAAGAGCGTAAATACACCTTCTCCCATGATGGGTTTTCCAATAGGCTATCTACAAGTCCTTTGATTAAGGACTGCAACTTTTCAATGATTTTGTTTTGAGTAGCGATGCGCTCGTCAATGGCACGCAATAACTTAGCGATTTTTATTTGCTCGTCTTTTGAGGGTATTGTAATCTTGATAGATTTAATCTGCTCAAAATTTAGCCCTTGTCTATTTCCTCCTGCTTGAAAACTATCTATTTGTCTCTGACCATAATTAGACAATAAAAAACTACAGATAAATGAAGGAACAAGATTTTCTTTAGTACGAATAATACAAACATGTTGATTTACATTGCCACCGACTATTTGTTTGTCTACTAATGCACTACGCCCAATAGATGCTCCTGTAATATTAAGCAATACGTCATTGAATTGTAGCTCTGTGTTCTTTTGGCGTAGATGCGTTTCTTCATCAATGAAAGCAATATCATCCAGCAGAAGATTTCCTAAACCAACGTTTTGGCTACGTACAAAAGGATGTCCTTCTGTCTTATATACAGCTTCCCCACCTCTTGGCGTAACACCACTACCCACTTTTGTAGTTAGTTCGCCTATAGTACACATTTTCCACTCTCCACTGAACTCCGGAAATCTCAAAGGTGGAACATTAAGGACTTTATTGTCGTTATTATTTGCCATAGTTATTTTTAATCTCTAATCAAATTTCGTTATGCTGCAAGAAAAACTGCTACGATATGTAGCAGTTTCAATATGCGTTTAAGTCTTATCCTTACTCTTTATCGGGGTTAATATCAAAAGGCAACAAGTTGTCGCCATTATTGAAACGGTCGAAATCGGAGCTAAACAAACGGTCTTGAACGATACGGTATTTCTCGAATTCCGATTCGGCAAATTCCTTGGCGAACTCTGCCGTAATCTTTCCTGCATCGGCTAATATCGCATCACCTCCGGCTTCGAGGATGATGTCAATACGTTTTGCCCAATCTTCCATAGTCATCGGAATGTGACGTTTCGCCATTCGTTCTGCTAAATCAAGAACAGCATTGACTAATTGCGCCATATTTTCCAACTCGTTTTCTTTCAGATAGTTTTTTGCTATAACCACATCGGGCTTCACTATCTTTCCGTCAGGAGCATTTTCCCAAGAGGTAAGCCCCATGTGTTCTTTCTCGGAGTTTGCACGTTGCACGATAAGTTCGGCAGCCGTATGCCCATGTACGGCATAGTGCATTTTGTTCTGAACCTTTTTGAAGAACAGCCGTGTAGTGGGCGCATCGCGATTGTAGTCAATGGCAGTGGCGTAAATATCGGTGAGTTTTTGGTAGAAACGGCGTTCACTCAATCGTATCTCACGGACTTCAGCCAACAAGTGTTCAAAATAATCCTCACCGATAAAAGAACCGTTTTCCATGCGTTTCTTGTCTATGACATAACCACGGATGGCAAATTGGCGCAACACATAGGTACACCATTGGCGGAATTGGGTGGCACGAATGGAATTGACACGGTAGCCCACAGAGATGATAGCATCAAGATTATAGTATTGTACTTCTTTAGTCTGCGTTTTTCCGTCTATAGCCCCATGCTCGGTGGTATGTGCAATTTTTGCACATACCACTTCCTTATCCAATTCACAAGTGTCGAAAATATTCTTCAAGTGCTTGGTAACAACCGTTCTATCCACATCAAAAAGAGTGGCAATAGCTTTTTGTGTCGCCCAAATGCTTTCATCTTTATACAACACTTCAACCCCTTGCTCTTTGTCTGCGACAGTAAATATCAAGAACTCCGCTGTGCTGTTTCTTATCTCGAACTTTTTAGCCATAATCTTACCCTCTTCGTTTTATTCTACAATTCCCAGTTCACGGAGGTAGCCTTCAATCTCTTTGTCAAGGTCAGCACGTTTGGCTTCCAATTCCTTGATTTCAGCCATGACAGCCTTAATATCGATAGGCTCTTCCTCTTCAAAGGTATCCACATAACGGGGAATGTTCAAATTGTAGTCGTTATCGGCTACTTCCTGCAAGGTGGCGAGGTGGCTGTACTTTTCTATCTCGGTGCGATTACGGTAAGTATCTACAATCTTGTCGATATGCTCCTTGCGTAGTTTGTTTTGGGTCTTGACCTTTTCAAACTCCTTGCTTGCGTCAATAAACAAAATATTATCGTCCTCCTTGCGGCATTTCTTCATCACGAGAATACAAGTAGGAATGGAAGTGCCGTAGAAGATATTGGCCGGCAAGCCGATAATTGCGTCAATGCAGTTCTTCTTCTCGATAAGGAAACGGCGGATAACGCCCTCGGCATTACCACGGAACAATACGCCGTGCGGTACAACGCAAGCCATTGTACCACCATCCACAAGATGATAGAGCATGTGCAGTATAAAGGCATAGTCAGCTGTCTTGCGCGGAGCAAGGCGACCGGCACGGCTGAAACGGTCATCATTGTTGAACTTGTCGGCGGCACTCCACTCTGCGGAGAAAGGAGGATTGGCAACCACGGCATCGAACTGGGTGTCACCGAAAGCGTCCGCCTCCAAGGTGTCGCCATTCTCTATCTGGAAATTACTGAACTTGATACCATGCAGCAACATATTCATACGGCACAAGTTGTAAGTAGTGGGGTTTTTCTCCTGCCCGAATATCTCGTATGCCCGTCCCGTATGAGCTGCACGAATAAGCAGTGAACCCGAACCGCAAGTAGGGTCATATACATTGCGTAAGCGAGTATGTCCGATAGTCACTATCTCGGCAAGAATCTGGCTCACTTCTTGCGGTGTGTAAAATTCTCCGGCTTTCTTGCCCGCTCCAGCGGCAAACTGAGAAATCATATATTCATAAGCATCGCCGAGAATATCTATCTGCGTAGCTTCGTCCGCTCCGAAGTCAATGCCGTTCAAAGCAATCAGTACATTGGATATGAGCGTATTCTTGTCATCGGTAGTTTTGCCGAGCTTGGGCGAAGCAAGGTCTATGTCTGAAAACAAACCTCCAAAATCGTCCTCACTCTCTTGTCCGAGCGTGCTGTCCTCAATGCGCTTCAGCGAACGTTCGAGAGAGGGAATAATATTCTCCTTGCGCTTAATTGCGTCAATGATAGAGGTGAAGAGATATTGCGGCTCTACAAAATAACCGATATTTTCCAAACACTGCTTCTTGACTTCCTCTTGAAGTTCAAGGGCATCTTCTTCGCCTGACTGCCACAACTGTTTGAAAGTGATTTCGTCATCTTCAAGCGCACGGTCGGCATAGTTCTCTATTTTTTCAGAAAGGTACTTATAAAAGATAAAGCCCAACGAGAAGTACATAAATTCGTTGGCTGACATATTGCCGCGCAGGTTGTTGGCAACCTCCCAAAGCTGGGCACGGAGTTTTTGTTGGAGTTCTTCACTCATGTTCTTAAACAGTTTTGTTTTCTACAATGTTTATTTCATTATCAGCTTCTTTTTCAAAGGCTGTCCTTAAGTCATCTAATATTTTTCCGTTGTACGAGAAATACTTGCTCCCCTGATAGGCATTTGAAGGTGTTCTCTTTTCTTCCGGAAGAAACGTACCGACAAAAGGAGACAATTTGTAAATTCGTCCGTCATATTCGATGGAATCATCACTTGCAACTTTCACTTTCAGATTGGTAGGGATAAAAGTAATATATTCACCTATCTTGATATGTACCATGCTGAATTTGAATCGCTCCCGTTTGTTCGGTCGAGAAAATTCTGATTTCTTTTCTTTCTTTTCGGGGTGCGCTATAATAGGTTTATTGTCCTCATATTCAGTTATGACCGCATCGTCAATTGTCAAAGCGATGTCTCTGAAAATATCAAGAGCCACTTTGGGGTCAACATTAAAGAATTCCCTATTTTGCCGAATACGCAAGTCTGTCAATCGGTCTATTGTCTTATGCACAAGTCTTTCAACCTCATTGAATTTAGAAGTCTTCATCGTGGCAAAGATTTCAAAAGGCAACGGCACAGCGGTATTGTCCAACTCCTTTGAACGAATGTCAACGGGGCGAGTACTTTTACCTATTTTCACCCAATCCTCTCGAAAACTGGGATTGGTCAGTATATAAACATAGCCGGGGTCATTTGTTTTCATACGCCATCTTTTAGTCCCAAGAAAATGTTCTGATAATATTGCGCAGACGGTCGAGAATACGGTTCACGGTTCTGCGCGTCTTTAGCAAGCCGAGGTGCTTCTCCTTGACTGCCGTTTGAATGATTTCGGGTTGCACTTTTTGTGAGAAGTCATACTCCGAGAGGAAACGGTTCAGCAGTTCGGTAGGCAACTGCTCATCTTCCGCAAGGCGGTCAATGGCTTTGCCTTTTTCCTGACGGATATATTGGTTGAGCCGTTCTTCGAGGTCAACAGAACCATCCGCTTTCTTCTTGCGCTCCACGAAGCCCTCCTTGTCTTCATCTACATTCTGGCGGATAAAGCCGTCAATCAGTTGAGACTTGCTGCGCAGCTCGGCATCTTTAATCATTGTGTCGATGATATGGCGGCGTTGTTCCTCATAGTTTTCACTGAACGGATTGAGTTCTGCAATCAGCTCGAGGATATAAGCCACATTGATAATGTCGCTGTGCAACAGTTCAAGACAGAAGTCGATGTCTTCAAGTCCTATTTCGTCTTCGGTGGAATTATCCTCAGTGGAAGTGCCGCCTACGGTTACGGTAGTACTATCAAGGAACGTGTCGTGAATGTCGAGGTACTTACTTCGGAAGTCGTTGTACTGTTGTTCGGATATGCCCAATTCGGGGTCATCCTCCGAATAGTCCTCGTAGATTTGTATCTCCGCATGTTTCTTTATCAACTCACGGAAAGCGAGAATGAAGTCGCGCTTTTCGGGTTCGGTCTTCAACGCATCGACAGCCGCAGTGTCGGGATATTTGGCAAGGAAATCTTTGGCGATGTCGGCATATTCCTTTTTCACCACCTCGAAAGCCTCGCGGATGATAGTGCCCGTACCCCCGTTGCTGAACAGTTTTATGGATTCGTCCACATTGCTCTTGAGGTCGCGGAAACAGACAATCTTACCAAAACGTTTGCGCTCGTTGAATACACGGTTGGTACGTGAGAACGCTTGCAACAATCCGTGGTATTCCAAATTCTTATCCACATACAACGTGTTCAGCTTCTTGGAATCGAAGCCCGTGAGGAACATACCCACGACCAAACAAAGGTCGAGCGGTTTCATGTCGGTTTTCTTCTTTTTCAACCGCAGATTGACATCATCGTAGTAAGCACGGAAATTCTCGATGGAGAAATTCGTACCGAACATTTGGTTGTAGTCGTTGATGATTTCCTGCATATCGTCAGCCTCCGGCACGGATTCGCTGACAAAACCGCTGTTCATGCCCGTCAGTTCATCGTCCTCGTTAGGGTTCGATGAATAGGTGAAGATTGCACCGATTGAGATTTTAGGATTCAGTTCCTTGAAAATCTTATAGTAACGAATGAGCATCGGCACATTCTGCACGGCAAATAGCGCGTCAAACTCACCGTCAAAGGTGGATTTGCTGAAATTGTTGAGAATGAATTTGGCAATCTCGTGCATACGGCTTTCCTGTCCCGGTGATACCTCCTCGTTGCCGTGGTAGTATTCCACCAAAAAGCCAAGTACATTCTCATCAGCAATGGCATCTTTAATCAGATACTTGTGCAGACACTTGTCGAAGATTTCTTCGGTAGTACGATCGTTCTTAGAGTTCTCCTTGAATATAGGTGTCCCCGTGAAGCCGAATATTTGCGTATTGGTAAAGAAGTTGACAATATTTTTGTGGCTCTCACCGAAATGGCTACGATGACACTCATCGAAAATCATGATGATGCGCGACTTCCTCACTTCATCCAAACGCTTGCTGTACCATTGCTTCGTAACGGCTGCATTGAGTTTCTGAATGGTAGTGATAATGATTTTCGAATCGCTTGAAAGTTTCTTCGTCAGTTCATCGGTGTTGTCCGTACTATCCACTGCACCGGGTTCGAACGCTTCATATTCCGATTGCGTCTGCGTGTCAAGGTCGTGACGGTCCACCACAAACATCACCTTATCCACGCCATCCAACTCCGAAACGAATTGTGCCGCCTTAAAAGAAGTAAGAGTCTTGCCAGCTCCCGTAGTGTGCCAAATGAAGCCGTTGTCGGTAGAGTTCTGCACCTTATCCAAAATCTCCTCCACGGCATAGAACTGATAGGGGCGCAACACCATCAGACATTTGTCACCCTCATGAAGCACGATGTATTTGCTAATCATCTTACCAAGGGTACATTTATCAAAGAACATTGCTGCAAACAGACTGAGATCGTTGAAGGGGTTGTTATCCTTGTCCGTCCAATTGAAAGTAAACTTGTAGCCTTGATTGGGGTTGTTGGCGAAATAGCGGGTGTTTACACCGTTGGAGATAACGAAAACCTGTATATAGTCGAACAAGCCATGAAACGATGTCTTATGGTAGCGTTGCACTTGGTCGTAGGCTTGGCGCAGTTCCACCCCTCGCTTTTTTAATTCGATTTGCACCAACGGCAAACCATTTACCAATATCGTCACATCATAGCGGCATTTCTTCCTGCCCTCAATGGTGATTTGGTTTGATACCTGAAACTCATTCTGACACCATTGTTTCTTATTGAGAAATTCCACCCACACACGTTCCCCATTTTCGGTTTCGAGTGGATAGAGGTCGCGCAGTTTCTTGGATTTTTCAAAGCGTGAGCCGCCCTCCAAATGAAGCAAAATCTTTTCAAACTCCGATTCGGTGAAATGTTCACGCCCTATTTCCGCAAGTTGTTTGCGATTATGTTTTTCGAGCTGGCATTTGAAATTATCGCGAAGATTGCTTTCTTCTTCAATCTTCACGTATTCATAGCTCATTTGTTCAAGAGCATGAATCAGAGCATTTTCAAGTGCGGCTTCACTTTGTACAGCCATGGTTTATATTAAAGCGAAAACTCCTTCGCTATCCCTGCGAGGCTGACCAAAGCCTATAAGACAACGAAGGAGTTTCATATGTTGTTTTAATTGCTTTCTCAGGTCATTAGCAGTCCGATAATGAGTGCAAAGGTAGCAATTTTTATCAGTTTTTCCTTGCGCATTTGAATAAACAGTATAAGAGAAGAGAGAGAGTTTATTATGTGTAACCCTATATTCACCACAAGGTATCGTTGATTTTGGAATTATCCGACTTTGGAGGATAATCCTGCTCCCTGCAAGGACAAGGCGTTTAGAGTTACTCGAATCGTTTCGGGCAACCCAAAACATACCTTGCGATGTTCTCGGGACAAAGGTACAAAGATTATGAAAAACCAGCGGGAAAATATATTTTCACCGTAGAAAAATTTTTGTTTCACTGTTTGGAAACCTTTGTTTCGATATCGGAAAATTCTTTCTTTGTTTGGTTGCAATTTATCTTATGCTTACTTTTGCCCAAAAACAAAATATGACTGAAACCATCGCATACATTAAGGAATCATTGAGGGATCTATACCCATCCTCCGAGGTCAGCAGCCTAGTTCGTTTAATTATGGAGCGGGTTTGTAATATTCAGCCGCATCATTTTTTATTTTGTAAAGACAAAGAACTGCCAGAAAGCGAAAAAAGCCGAATTCATGACATAGTCGAACGTTTGAAGCAGATGGAGCCTATCCAATACATATTAGGAACGGCCGATTTCTACAGCCTTCAGTTCGAAGTAGACCCGTCCGTCCTGATACCGCGTCCGGAAACAGAAGAACTGGTCGAGCAGGTCATCCTCGACAATGCAGACCAAAAGATCAAGATATTGGATATCGGAACGGGAAGCGGCTGCATAGCCGTCACACTCCGGAAGCATCTGAAAAAAGCAAGCGTGATTGCGACGGACATTTCGGCGGAAGCGCTCGCGACCGCCCGCCGGAATGCCAAACGCAACAACACAACGGTCACTTTCATCCAGACAGATATCCTAGACCCGGAGAAAGCGGAAATGGACATTCCGTTTATTCTGGACGTTATCGTCAGCAATCCGCCCTACATCAAGGAGGAAGAAAAAAAAGACATGGAGCGGAACGTGCTGGACTACGAACCACACCTGGCTCTTTTCGTCCCGGACAACGACCCGCTGCTCTATTATTGGCATATTGCCCATTTCGGAAAGAAAAAACTGAGAAGAAACGGCCGTCTCTACTTCGAAATCAATGCGGCATGCGGCAATATGGTTGTTGAGATGCTGGAGGAAGAAGGCTACAAGAATATCGAATTGATCCAAGACCTGTCCGGCAGGGACCGGATCATAAAAGCACGCAAATGAAACAAATCAGTGAATCTGAAATGCTTCACCGGGCAGCCGCCTACTGTTCTGCCAGCGAACGCTGCATCCAGGATGTCGAAAAGAAAATCAAAGCGGCGGGATTGGCCGGGGAAGAAAGCGGCCGGATCGTTTCCCGCCTGCTACAAGAACGTTTCATCGACGAAAGCCGCTTTGCACGCTATTTCGTAAACGACAAATTACGCTTCAACAAATGGGGACGTGTCAAGATCAACTACGAGATGCAGCGGAAAGGCATTCCGTCCAGTATCCGCTCGGAAGCACTGGAAGGTATCGACGAACAAGAATATCGCTCCATCCTTCTTTCTCTCCTGAAAAGCAAAAAGAAAGTAACCCGTGGTAAGGACGATCGGGAAGTTTACGCCAAACTGCTCCGCTTCGCCGCCGGACGCGGTTTCGAAACAAGGGAAACAAGCCGCTGCCTGAAACAACTGTTCAACGGGAATGACTACGAGGATGATTTTGAATGACCTCCTCAACCTTTTCTATCCCCGCCTCTGCCTGCTTTGCCAGAGGTCTTTGATGGAAGGGGAAGAGCATATTTGCCTGCATTGTTCGAATCATTTGCCCTACACGCATTTTACGGATATGGAGACGAATCCGGTCTGTCTGCTTTTACAGGGAAAAACATCTTTCGTCGCCGCCACCGCTCTGCTCCACTTCACGAAAGGGGGAAGCGGGCAAAAGCTGATCCATTCCTTAAAATATCATGGAAACAAAAAACTCGGATACGAACTGGGACACATGGCTGCTACCACCTACCGGGAGACAGGGCTGTTCGACACCGTCGATCTCCTTTTGCCGGTCCCGCTCCACCCGAAAAGAATGAGGCAAAGAGGTTATAACCAGTCGGAATGGATCGCATACGGCATCCGTTCCGCCACTGGAATCGCGGTCGACACCTCATCCTTGTCCCGCATAAAAAAGACCGAAAGTCAAACCCGCAAGCAGATATTCGAACGATCGGAAAATGTAGAGGACATCTTCCGTGTAGAGAACACCGACACGTTGAAAAACAAACACATTCTACTGGTGGACGATGTTATTACGACCGGTTCCACCATGAACGCCTGTGCAGAAGCCATGAAAGCCATATCCGGCATCCGGATCAGTATTTTAGGCATAGCTGTGGCATAAACTCTCCTTAAACCTGCTATACAATATGTATAGCTTATTTTTTTGAAGAACTACAAGGTTATCTCATTCCCTTTGTCTACCTTTGCAGACTGATATAAACATTTTTATTAGGTTGTATGAAAACACTGGAAAGATTAGTAGCAGAGAGATTATTAAAGATTAAGGCGGTCAAATTGCAGCCGGCCAATCCTTTCACATGGGCATCCGGTTGGAAATCACCAATCTACAACGACAACAGAAAGACACTTTCCTATCCGGAAATCAGAAGTTTCATTAAACTGGAGCTGGCTCGCACAATCAGCGAAAAGTATGAAAATGCCGATGCTATTGCTGGTGTTGCAACCGGAGCAATCGCCCAGGGTGCATTAGTTGCCGACCTACTGGGTCTGCCGTTCGTGTACATCCGTTCAACTCCTAAAGATCATGGATTGGAAAACCTGATTGAAGGCGAACTGAAACCGGGTTCAAAAGTAGTGATTGTAGAAGATTTGGTTTCTACAGGTGGTAGTAGTTTGAAAGCCGTACAGGCTGTCCGTAATTTCGGTTGTGACGTTGCCGGTATGGTTGCCATTTTCACGTATGGTTTCCCTGTTGCAGTAGAGGCTTTCAAAGAGGCAAAAGTTACATTGACGACTCTAAGTAACTATGATGCCGTGCTGGAAGAAGCATTGCGTACAGATTACATTGACGAATCCGAAATCGCAGTCCTTCAGGAATGGCGCAAAGATCCGGCAAACTGGAATCCCGAAACAAAGTAAGTGAAAATGACTGAATTTGTTAGCGAAGTGAAAACGATCCCCTTTAACGAGGATCGTATTTTTAATATGCTGTCCGACCTATCCAACTTAGGAAAGGTGCAGGACCGCATACCTCAAGATAAGATTCAAGATTTCGAGTTTGATAAAGACTCTTGCAGTTTTTCCGTCGCACCGGTAGGCAAGATAACCTTCCAGATCGTGGAACGTGAACCGAACAAGACGATCAAATTCACGACCACGAACTCGCCTGTTCCCCTGTTCCTTTGGATTCAGCTAAAACAGGTAGAAGAGAACGACACACGGATGAAAATAACCGTCCGCGCCGAACTGAATCCGTTTATCAAACCAATGGTATCAAAACCATTGCAGGATGCGATCGATAAAATATCGACCATGTTGGCATCCCTGCCTTATTAAATGTTTTTTTGATGGCTCAGAAACTTTGGGAAAAGAATGTTCAGGTAGACCAGGAAGTGGATACCTTTACGGTAGGCAAAGACCGTGAGATGGATCTCTATCTCGCCAAGTACGACGTGCTCGGCTCGATGGCTCACATCACCATGCTGGAAAGCATCGGGCTGCTTACCAAAGAGGAACTGACGATCTTGCTTGCCGAACTGAAAAATATCTATGCCGTTGCCGACTGTGGCCGGTTTGTAATTGAAGAGGGCGTGGAAGACGTCCACTCGCAGGTGGAATTGATGCTGACACGCAGCCTGGGTGACACAGGGAAAAAGATACACAGCGGACGTTCACGTAACGACCAAGTACTGCTGGATCTGAAGCTGTTCACCCGCGCACAGATTCAGGAAATCGTAGAGTTGGTATCCGACCTGTTCGAGGTGTTGATCTCGCAGAGTAACCGTTATAAGGACGTGCTGCTTCCCGGATATACACATTTACAGATTGCCATGCCGTCATCATTCGGACTTTGGTTCGGCGCCTATGCCGAAAGCCTGACCGATGATTTGCAGATGATGCAGGCTGCTTATAAAGTTTGCAACCGCAACCCGTTGGGCTCTGCGGCCGGATATGGCTCTTCTTTCCCACTGAGACGCCAGATGACAACAGATCTGCTCGGCTTCGACTCGCTCGATTATAATGTCGTTTACGCCCAGATGGGACGTGGCAAAATGGAACGTACCGTAGCTTTTGCCATGGCCGGCATTGCGGCAACCCTTTCCAAACTAGCTTTCGATGCTTGTATGTTCAACAGCCAGAACTTCGGTTTCATCAAGTTGCCGGACCAGTTCACAACAGGATCCAGTATCATGCCGCATAAAAAGAATCCGGACGTGTTCGAGCTGACGCGTGCCAAATGCAACAAGCTGCAAGGATTGCCCCAGCAGATCACACTGATCAGCAACAACCTTCCATCAGGCTATTTCCGCGACCTGCAGATCATAAAGGAAGTATTCCTCCCCTCTTTCGACGAGTTGAAGGATTGCCTTCGCATGGTTACGCACATGATGCGGGAAGTAAAGGTGAACGAGCAGATCTTAGACGATGACAAATATGCACTCCTCTTTAGTGTGGAAGAGGTAAACCGCCTCGTTTTGGAAGGTATGCCTTTCCGTGACGCTTACAAGCAGGTAGGATTGAACATCGAAGCTGGTAAATTCGTCCCTGTCAAGAAAGTTCACCATACGCACGAAGGAAGTATCGGAAATTTATGCAATGACCAGATTTCCGCCTTGATGCAAAATATCATGGACGGTTTCGCGTTTAATAGAGTAAACGAAGCTGAGCAACAGCTGTTATCCTAATAAACGATGAAACGGTTTTTATTTTGCTTACTTATATCATTAGTTTGTTCGTGTTCCAAAATCGAAGAATCGGATATACCCTATGCACCGGTATATTTGGAACTAGACCTGCGCTTCGGCGACAAAGATCTAGTAGGCATATACAATCACAAATCCATCACTAAAGCCCGTACTGCCGGAGAAAAGACGGGCTTTTCCGGTGTTTTGGTTGTATGCGGAATCGACAATTACGGAAATGCGGCCTACTATGCATTTGATCTGTGCTGTCCCCACGAAGCCAAAAAGAATATCATCATAGAAGCCGACAATGCAGGAAAAGCGATTTGCCCGGAATGCGGAACTGAATATGATATCGGCTATGGGACCGGAGCACCGACAAAGGGCGTATCGCAATTTCCATTAAGAAAATATTACATGACTCCAGTATCGTCCGACAGACAGGAATGGGTTGTGAGAAACTAAAAAAATGCGTTACCCTGCATTTTTTTATTCCAAATATTTGCAGAAACAAAAATTTCATCTACCTTTGCACTCGCAAACGAAAACAATGCAACAATGCGGAAGTAGCTCAGTTGGTAGAGCATAACCTTGCCAAGGTTAGGGTCGCGGG
>ERZ857693.272-NODE-272-length-80642-cov-18.182809_pt1 | contig 80642 bp, 66 predicted proteins | sample MGYA00519765_ERZ857693 | MGnify/ENA primary metagenome ERZ857693 (study PRJEB31778, sample SAMEA3449354) | human gut metagenome | biome: human gut; feature: human-associated habitat; material: faeces | place: United Kingdom | collected 2010/2012 ... | reverse complement strand
TCATGGCTGCCGTAGCAATGGTAAGCTGCTGCGGTAATTCGAACAAGAAGGCTGCTGAGAGCGGGGCTGCCGCTGCTGCGACCGAAGCTTCGGCTTGCGCTGGCTGCGACGCGAAGTGCGATGCCGAGGCATGTGACTCGACCAAATCCTGCTGCGCCGAGAAGTGCGATTCGACCAAGTCGTGCTGTGCCGAGAAAGCTGAAGATGCATGCTGCAACAAATAAATTGTCGGGCATGAGAGTGAGGGAGATTCGAAAGAATCCCCTTTTTTTGTGCCCGGTTTTCCTGGCCCGGCCGGAATCCTGCGAAGGGGTGGCGGTGCCTTGCAGCCGCTTCTGACGACAGGCGGCTGCGGCTTGTTTATTATTTCTGACATGTGCCGCGTTTTTTCATAATTATGGTTATATTTGTGTAGTTTTGATTTTTACGGGTTTTAATTGTGCCTCGACTTAATCTCAAATTTAGAATTATGAAAAAACTGATCGGCATCGTTGCCGCGCTGGCGGTGTTCTTTGCCCTGCAGGCGTGCGGAGAGGGCGACGACCCCTCTCCCGGAATACGGTTATCTACGGAAACCCTCGATTTCCCGGCCGGGAAATCGACCCTCGACCTGGTGGTTTCCTGCCCGCAGCAATGGCGCCTCCGGGTCAGTGCCGGGTGGTGTTACGTGCTGGGCGCGGATGTCCTGAACGAGCCGTGCGAGGGAAAGACCTTTAAGATCGGCGTGGATGGCAACAACTCCCTCGAGGGCCGTGAGGCACTGATTACGTTGACGGGGGCGGACGGGACGGTGAAAACCGTTACAGTGACGCAGGGAGCTGCGGAAGAACTCGCCCCCGTCATCGAGTCGTTCCGGTTCCGGACGGCGGCGAATGCGGCGAAATTGCCGCAGGATGTGGTGCTGGAGGTCGGTGACGGTATTATTTCCGGCAGAACTTCATTCGTGGTGGAGGACAAGGTGCTCGTCCCCGAGTTCGAATTCGAAGGCGGGGGCGTTTATCTGGGAGCGCAGGAGGTCGTCAGCGGAGAAACCGAGGTGGATTTTTCGGGCCCGGTCGTGCTGACGGTCAGGAGCAAAGGCGGCGAGGAGCGGGAGTACAGGGTCAGCCTGGTCAGCTTCACGGGGCTGCCCGTGGTCTATATCGACACCGGCGGCATACCGGTCGTCTCGAAGGAGGAATATGTGGCCGCTTCGCTTAAGATCGTGGATAACAACGGGCTGCGCCCGAGCAGTGTCTTCAAGGAGGATGTCACTATCAAAGGGCGCGGAAACAGTACGTGGGGCATGCCGAAGAAACCCTACCGGCTGAAGTTCGGCAAGAAACAGTCCCTGTTGGGCGAACCCAAGGACAAGTCGTGGGTGCTGCTGGCCAACTATATGGACAACGCCTGCGGGATACGCAATGCGACGGCCTATGCGATCGGGCACCTGAGCTGTCTGGAGTTTACGCCGACGACCCATTTCGTCGATGTTTTCCTCAATGACCGTTACAACGGCACCTACCAGCTTTGCGAGCACATGAAGATCTCCGAAGACCGGGTGAACGTGACCGACGAGGGGTACCTGCTCGAGGCCGACCAGCTCGACCGCCTGAGCCCGGACGATGTTTATTTCCGCACGGAGCGTATCCTGATGAATATCAAAGACCCCGACGTGGAACCCGGAAGCCTGCAATACGAGTGGATCAGAAATTATGTCAACGAAGCGGAGAATGCCCTCTACGGTGCGGATTTCGCCGATCCCGAAACGGGGTATGCCAAGTACCTGAACGTCGATACGTATGTGGACTGGTACGTGATCAGCGAGATCACCAAGGCCAACGACGCGTCGCTCTATACGAGCTGCTATATGAATATCGCGCCCGGCGGGAAGCTGAACATGGGGCCGATCTGGGATTTCGACATCTGCATGGGCAATACGAAGTGGAACGGTACGGACGGGCGCGGCCCCGAAGGGTACTGGAACCGCGAATCGCCGTGGTTCGAGCGGATGCTGCAGGATCCGGCCTTCGTGCGGAAAGTCAAGGAACGCATCGGCTATTTCAAGTCCAACCTCGCCGTCATCCTGGCGCAGGTGGACGGCGAGGCCGCCTATGCCGAGGCTTCGGTCGTCGAAGATAACCGGCTGTGGCATAACCTGAAACCGGAGGGAGCGGCGGACAGCGAGGTGAAAACCGCGTTCCGGCAGGAGGTTCGGGCGATGAAGGAGTGGCTGACGGCGCGCCTCGACTGGCTCGACCGGGCCTCTTTTCAGGATTAGGGCAACGGACAGGGCGGCACAGGATGCCGCCCTGTTTTTCCCGGGGCATCCCGGCTGCGGATTGCTGCCTGTGGGTGCCCCCCCCCTCTCCCGATGCGCAGGGTGCGATATGCCGGGCGCATTCCGGGCGGGGAATCCCCTCCGGCAGGGAACATGCAGCGGTGTAAGTTATGCCAAAAAAAACTATCTTTGCATGGACACAAACATTACCACTATGAAAGTATTGCTTATAAACGGCAGCCCCCACAGGGAGGGGAACACTTTTATCGCCTTGTCCGAGGTTGCCCGGACGCTCGAAGCCCAAGGCATCGGGACGGAGATCGTCCACATCGGGACGAGGGCCATGCAGGGTTGTATCGCCTGCGGGAAATGTGCGGAACTGGGGCATTGCGTCTTTTCCGATGCCGTGTATACCGCCGTGCGGGAGAAGCTTGCCGAGGCCGACGGCCTTGTGGTCGGCTCGCCGGTCTATTATGCCGGGCCGAACGGTTCGCTTTGCGCGCTGCTCGACCGCGTGTTTTATTCGTGCGGCCGCGATCTGGCCTACAAGCCTGCCGCTGCCGTGGCTGTCTGCCGCCGTGGCGGGGCGAGCGCGACGTTCGACCGCCTGAACAAGTATTTTACGATTTCGAATATGCCCGTCGTGCCGTCGCAGTATTGGAACAGCGTACACGGACGGGTGCCGGGCGAAGCACGCGAAGATGCCGAAGGCTTGCAGACGATGCGGGTGCTGGCGAGGAACATGGCGCAACTGCTGAAGGCCGGCGTCGGCCCCCGTCTGGCCCCGGAACCCGAAGAACGGGTGTGGACGCATTTCATCCGCTGACCGCCGCGGGGCTGGATTTCAGGATGGGAAAGAGCGCGCAGAAAAGTGAATTGGCAACGACTAACGGTCGTTGCCAATTCACTTTTAATGTATAGCTGTCGAGGATTTCCTGGTCGGCAATGTTGGTTCCCATCTTCTAATAGGTGGTTATGACCCGGCTCGTTTCGCTCGTCGTCGTACCTCCGGCACCCGTGGCCCGGCACTTTACGTAATAGGTCGTCCCGGCTTTCAGTCCGCTGATCGTCGCTTTGATGAGGGTGCCGTTTACCGAGGCGTTCTTACCCGTTGTGGGGTTGGAGGAGGTGCCGTAATATATCTTGGCGTCCGAAACCTTCGCTTCATCCTTGTTGTAAATCTTATAGGTTACGGTTACCGAGGTTTTGGTCGCCGTAAAATCGTAAAACCCGATATCGGGCTTTTCTGCCGGGGAGCCCGGATCCGCTCCGCTTCCGGAAGTTGACACATAATAGAAATAGTTGCTATACGTGTCGTAGTCGGCTACCATTACCAGTTCCGAGTCCGTCATTTTCCCGACGCGGCTGTGGCCGAAGCCGAAGGCCGTGCTGTATGCTCCATTCGTCTTGGGGTCTCCCGTGTCCCATTGGCAACGGATCATTTCCCCGTCGATCCACCACCAGCCTGAATGGGTGCTGTTCAGGTACAGGTAGTGCCATGCACGGTCGGTTTCTCCCGAAAATGTTATTGTATTCAATACGTAGGGGTTATTCAGAACCTTTTCACTGCCGTCTTCTACTTTGATTTCCTTGGCCAGTTTCCAATGTGTGTCCAGGAGTTGCCGTTCGAGTTTCTGGCCGGTTGCCTGCGGCCCATTGCCGCTTTCTCCACCTTCGTCGCTGCTGCATGATACAAGCATGAAGTATCCGATTACCAATATGGATATGGCAATATTGATTAGTTTCATCGGTTCCGTTTGTTTGTGATTTCTGGGGTGTTTGAGTCGTTGGGATTTCGGCTTTCGATAAATTGTTACATTGTTTCGGGATTTTGACCCGGAATTATTCCCCTGCCGCTTCCGGGGGCGGCAGGGGATGATGAGGCCAAACATCCGGCTGGTTGTCGTACGTATTAGAAATAGTAATTGAATGCGATCGTCGCACCGACGTTTAGGCCGAGCGAGAAGTCCCGATTGGATACTTTGTTGTCGCCGTCTTGTTTGATAACGGTGGTCTTCGTACTGGACGAACTCCACGAAAGCGATCCGGAAACGAGCATGTCGCCGCGTTCTTGTGCACATAGTGTCGATGCCATTCCCACCAGTGCGAAACAAAGAAATAGTTTTTTCATAATAAACTGAATTTAGGTAGATAATGGATGTTTTTGCTTGCGATACTAAATTGTATATTGTTTATCCGTTCGTTTGGAACGGAGGGTTTTCTCTTCATTTCAGGCAGCCGTATGTGTTTTGTGCGGGAACGACGTTGGACGGATCGGTAGTCTGACAGGTCTGAAATGAAAAATCGCCTCTATTACAGATGATAGAAATCTGTAATAGAGGCGATTTTGTAAAAGCACAGACTTGCCGGTCGGTCTTTGTCTGTCGATCCTGCGGTCAGGCGGATCATCCTGCGGAGAGGAGGGGATTCGAACCCCTGAAACCCTTTAGGGGTTTACTCGCTTTCCAGGCGGGCCAGTTCAACCACTCCTGCACCTCTCCTTTCGGTTCGCAAAGGTAATAATTATTTTCAGATTTTACCAAAAATTGCCGTTTTTCCTTCGGCGGGACGGGCGGCCTGTCCCTGGGTGGGTGCAATGCGGCGGTTTGCCCGCAGCCGGCCGGGTTATTGCTGCCAGACGGTCTGGAGCAGTATCCAGAATGAAAACCGGAGGAAGGAGCCGGCCAGCGCCAGGAGTGCCGTCGTCCGGGGGCGTACCTTGTATACCCCCAGGGCGATCATGCAGACCATGCCGATGAAGGGGGCCCAAAAGACCATCGCAAGCCATACGCCGTATTTGTCGACCCGTTCCTGCTGCCTGCGGAGCGTGTCGGGCTTTATCCTGAACCATTTTTCGAGCCATTCCCACTTGGCATACCATCCGAGCCAGTAGGAAGTCATCGCTCCCAGCCAATTTCCGACGGCCGCCACGGGCAGGCATATCAGGGGGTCGGCTTTTGCCGCGAGCATCCCGACAAGCAGTATGTCCGAGCTGAGCGGCAGCACCGTGCCGGCCAGGAAGGTGCCGAGAAACAGCCCCAGGTATCCTAAGTTGAGCAGCCAGTCCATAACCGTGTTTGCGAGGTTCCGTTCTTTATCCCCGGCAAAGATCGTCATTTTAAACCGTATCTGCAATATTTATCCGGGCAGGGTTCGTCAGGGCCGGGTGAATGAAAACGGGACTGCCTAAAACATGTTAGGCAGTCCCTTGCGACACACTATCGAAGAACAAATTGCATTGTTAGCGATTGTCCTGCGATTTTTTCGTGTACTGGTTATGGCCTTCGGGATTGTTGCTGCGCGAAGTGCGCCCTGAACCGGACGACTGGCTGCTTGCGGTTCCCCGGCTCGCCGAGCTGGTGCGCGAAGTGGTCGTACGCGACGACTTTTCCGCCGATTTGCTTTGTCCGGACTGTGTATGGCCGGAGGTTTTGTTGTTAGACTCTTTCATGACTTTTAAAGAATTAAGTGAGACATAAATGCTGCCCGCCAGCCGAAGGGCCGAAGCCATGCGGTTGAAAGCCAGCCTGTACCGCATCTCCCCGCCGGGATGTACGGTATAGCTGACAACACAAAATAGATACCGAATATTTACGGAATATTTACCGGAGCCCGAAGTGGATGATGCTCAGCCGGGAAATGCTATGCGAATCAATCCTTTTTTCGTACCCAAACGGCTAATTTGCCTCCGTGTACTTTGAAAAGGGCCTTCCCGTCGTCGCCGATGGTCAGTTCGTCGTCGTAGCTTCCGGTGATCTCATGCCACGTTTCGTTGGCATGCATTACGCCTACGGACATCACTTTTTCGCCGTCCTCGCCGTTGGAAAGGAGCAGTGCCAGGCCGGAATCCGGATGTTGTGCGTCGCCCGAGCGGGTGAAACCTACCGTATTGGGATGGTCGAAATAATCCGTCTGTTCGCCGAAGGCGCGGGAGCGACGGGCATCGAGCAGAATATCGAGGATGGGACGGTGGGGCGACCCTTCGCCTTTCATGCTGTAATAATCGCCGTAGAAGACGCAGGGGTACCCCTCTTTCATCAGCAGGATCAGTCCGTACGCCAGCGGTTTGAACCACGATTTGACCTGCGATTCGAGCGAGCTGCCGCGCTGCGAGTCGTGGTTGTCCACGAACGTCACGGCCAGCGTGGGGTATTTCTGCACGAGCGTGTCGTCGAGCAGCGTCCGCATGTCGAAGTCGAGGCCCTGCTGCGATGCCGTGAAAAGTTTGAAGTGAAGCGGCGCGTCGAACAGGTCGATCTGGTGGTCTACGGCGTCGAGGTAGGCCTCCAGCGACTCGAAATCGCCGCTCCAGTACTCACCGACGGCGTAGAACTCTTTGCCCCGCGAAGCCCGGACGTTGTGCATGAAGTCGGCGATGAAGGCATTCTTGATGTGTTTGAGCGCGTCGAGGCGCATGCCGTCCGCGTCGAGCGTTTGGGCGATCCATACGCCCCAGCGTTTCATTTCTTCGGTCACTTCGGGATGGTCGAAGTCCACGTCGTTGAAGATCAGGAAATCGTAGTTCCCGTTCTCGCCGTCGACGCCTTCGCTCCACTTCTTGCCTTCGCCCTGGATGAGGTAGATGGCCCGTTTGCCGGTCTCGTAAACCTGGTCGGTTCCCGAGAAGTGGTACCAGTGCCATTTGAAGGGAGAATATTTGTCGCCGCGTCCTGGAAAGGAGTATCCCGTCCACCCCTCGACTTCGACGGGCGCGCCGATCACCTGCTCGCGGTTCTCGGGATCAACCTCGCAGGCCATGAATTTCTCGGTATAGTCGGCACCTGTCTTCTGGTTCATCACCGTGTCGAGGTAGACTGCTATCCCGTTCTCGTGGAGCGCCGCGACCGCTTCTTCCAGTTCGTGCCGCGTGCCGTACTTGGTGCGGACGGTGCCTTTCTGGTCGAACTCCCCCAAGTCGTAGAGGTCGTACACGGCGTATCCCTCGTCCTGTTGTTCGTCGGCCTTGTAGGCCGGCGGTATCCAGACCGACGTGATGCCGATGTCGTGCAGGTGTTTGGCATCCTCTTTCAGGTGCACCCATAATTTACCGTCGTTGGGCAGATTCCATTCGAAATACTGCATCATTACTCCGTTTTTCATAAAGCCGATATATGTTTAATGTTTACGCGTTTTCGTTGCAAAGGACATGCTAAACAGGATGAACGCCCCGGGGAAATTCCGGGGCGCTCTCACCTGCAGGCCGGCGGGGGCGTCACTCCTGCCCGACCGGCTGGCGCCGGGGCGCCTTCGTGTCCTGCGAATCGTACTGGCTCCACTGGAGGTTTTTCTCCGGCGTAGCCTTGCGGATTTCGCTGCTGCGCTGCTTGCTGAGCTTCTTGTCCGCGCTGCGCACCGAAGCCTCCGTGCGGGGTGTGCCCTGCGGTTCGAGTTCGGTGAGCCCGTCGGTTTCGAGTACCTGCTGGCGCGGATTTTCGACATACAGCCACTCTTCGCCCAGGCCGATGCTTTCGCCTTCGTTCCACGGCCCGCGGGCATCCTCGCCCATCGAGTGGTTGGAGTAGATATTGCTGTAGCGGGGGTCGCTTTGCAGCACACCGGGCGGGAAATTGGGCTGGATGGTGTCCAGTGCCGCCTCGAACTGCTGGAAATGCGCCACTTCGCGTGTCATCAGGAAATTGAGTGTCGCGAGCACGTCCTTGTCGTCGGTGAACTGCATCAGGTATTCGTAGACGATCTTGGCACGCGATTCGGCGGCGATGTCCGAGCGCAGGTCGACCGTCAGGTCGCTGTTGGCATTGACATAGGAGCCTTGCCAGGGGACGCCGTTGCTGTCGGTGAGGCGCGGCCCGCCGCCCGTCAGCACGCCGAACTGTGGGTTGACCGAAAAGGCCGAATGGATGAAGTCGTCCTTCGAAATGCCTTCGCCGAAGACGTCGTTTCGCTCGGCCGCATCTTTGAGGTTGCCGTTTACGCCTGCGAGGAGCATCTGGATCGTGGCCCCGACGATTTCGAGGTGCCCCAGCTCTTCGGTGGCGATATCCATCAGCATATCGTACTTGTCCGGATAGGGGTTATGGCAGGCGAAGGCCTGCACGAAATACTGCATCGCAGCTTTCAACTCGCCGTTACCGCCGCCGAATTGTTCGAGCAGCAGCCGTGCGAAGCGGGGATCGGGTTTCGATACCCGCGCTTTGAACTGGAGTTCTTTGGAGTGGTAAAACATAGATTCGTTGTTTTAAGTTGAACATGTCGGAGGCCGGTTTTTTCCGGGAGGTTCGTCGCAGAGGCCTCCGCTCCCGGTCGTATTTCTCGGGGACGGGCCTTCTGCGGACGTCCCGTTGCGGCCGGCCGCATTGCCGGCGTAATTAGTGCCTTTTGTCCGGATTCTGTCCGTTCATCCGGTTTTCCGCGCTCTGTTCCCTGTCGGAACCTTTCTCTTCCCAGTACGAACCCGTCTTGGAGCCGTATTGCGACGAATTCTCCGGCTGCTGCCGCTGGTAGGAACTCCCTTGGTTACCGCCGGCGTGCATGCCGCTGTTGTCGCCGCTGTTGCTCCGGCTGTCCAGATCGTTCGTGTTGGCGTTGGTTCTCGGATTGTTCTGCATTTCGTTTTCCTGCTCACGGCTCTCGCCGTACATGTTGTCATTCTTATTCATAATCGTAATTTTTAATGATTCGGTTTAATAGGTGATTTGGTGGCCGATCCGTCGTGCCCTTCGGTCTTGACGACCTTGTTGTAAAGCCCCATGATCAGCAGCGGGGCGGCCCACTGTCCGACCAGCAGCGCGGTGGATTTCCGGCCGCGGCACATCATGCAGGCGGAGGCTGCCAATGCGCTCAGCCCGGCACACAGATAGACCATCGAGGGAATTTTGGACGTCTTTTTTTCTACGGCAACAGTGGCGTTGCCTTCTTGCGGTTGATTGTTCGACATGGTTTTGCTGGTTTAAAAACCGGAGCAGGGAACTGCTCCGGTTGTAATTGATACTTAAGACGATCCTTTAATAGATCGTTATCTTGACGATCCCGTCCACGGCGGGAACCGGGAAGGTATCGCCCACAGCGCTGATGGCTTTGTCCTCGGGCATCCGGGTTCCGCCGAATACGAACTGGGCGTTGCCGGCTCCGGGATACTGGCTTACGGCCGTGCCGTCGTCAAGCAGGACGGTCTTGTTCGTCACCTCGCCTTTGGTCAGGGCATTGAGTTCGGGGCCGTTTGCAAAGAACCAGTCGTTGGAATAACCGAACATCGTTGCGAACGCCACTTTTTCGTTGGCCGCAGCCTCATAGGTGCATTCCATGCTCTTGCCCGGCAGGACGGTGTCCGTAAGCGTGTAGATCTTGCGTACCTGCGGGACTTTTTCGAGCGAAGCTTTCAGCTGCGACGGATCGCCGCGCTGTGCGAGCGCTGCAAGACCCAGCTGCGCATCTTTCTGTCCCAACTGGTAGATCGGGTTGGTGTTGCCCGTGTAAACCACTACGATGGCGCCGTGCAGCGTGGTAATGATTCCCGTTTGGTCGGCGACAAGCGATTTGAGGGGGTCGACATTGCCTGCTTCGGCCAGCTTGGTCAGCTCCACGCCCGATTTCTGGTCGACGCTGAAGAACGGTTTGTCCATCACCAGGTCGCCGTCGAGCAGGTTCGATACGACGAATACACCGCCCGAGAACGGGGTCTCATTCGCCGTGCCGGCAGAAATATTGGAGATCGTACAGGTGAACAGCGACTGTGCGGCATCGAAGGTCAGGCTCACTTGGAGCAGGCTCGATGCGGCCAGATAGTTGTGTCCTTCGGAGTCCGTGCCCTTCACTTCGGTTACCACGCCGGCCTGGGCTACGCCCGGATGATTGACATCGGGGCCGGGCTGTTCGTTTACGCGGGTTCCGTTGTCCCAGAGTTTCACGGCATCGGCAATGATGCCGGTATAAGGTACTCCCGAATCGTTGAAGAGCTGGATGCCCGGATTCTCTGGGGCGAAGAACAGGTCGTTGGAATTGGAATACATAGTGGCGAACATCAGGCGCTGCCCTTTGGCTGCGTGGAATGTGAACGACGTCGTTTGCCCGGGGGCCACGGCGGCGAACGTGCCGCTCTGGACGTAATTCTTCGTCGGGATGACGTTTTCGAACTTGATCGTCGGCTTCGTGCCGGGAGCGCTGTTGTCGTCATCGTCGTCGCAGGCGGTAAAAGCGAATCCTGCGAAAAGCAACGCCGCAGCGAATGCGGTGCAAAAGTACTTTTTTTTCATAGTGGAATTGATAATTAAATAAAGTTAACAATCGGTTAAACCATAAGTGTTTTTTATATTAAGGTATGTGCTCGTATTTGTTGTCCGGCACCCTTTACAGTGCAGTTCCGTGCATCATTTATGCCATGAAAAATACTTTTGGATGGATTGGAAAAGCGGGAGGATGGATATTCCTGCAAAACACGCAGTAAGGCGGGGATGGATTTTTTTTCGACCTCGTCCGCCGGGGTAAAACCTTCTTCCTGCGGTGGTTCGGGCGCTGTTTCGGCAGATTTTTTGCGGATTCGGGATTGTAACGTCCGCCACTCCCGGTGCCGGAGGCTTTGGGCGGAATAACCACGCAAATATGGATGCAACGGCAAAAAACCTTTTGAACCTTCAACGGGAGGAGGCCACCTTGTGCGAAGTCTACCGCCGGCTGGCCGAACTGGAAAAAGACCCGGTTCGCCGGCAGACCCTGGTGCGTATCATGCACGACGAAAGACGGCATTGCGCGATCCTGAAGCGCAGGACGGGACGCGAAATGGCTCCCGATCCGAAACGGGTTTTCTGGTATGTGTGGATAATGCGGGTGCTGGGGCCGGCTTTTGTCGTCCGGCAGATGGAGCTGTGTGAAAAAGGCACGGAGGCGAGTTATTCCCTGTATGCCGAGCGGGAGGAGTTCATTCGGATCGCTTCGGAGGAAAAGCGCCACGGGGAGGATCTGACCAACCTGGCCGGCGGAATGCGGCTGTCCTATATGAGTTCGGTGGTATTGGGCCTGAACGACGCTCTGGTCGAATTCACGGGGGCGCTGGCCGGGTTCACGCTTGCGCTGAACGAACCGCGGCTCGTGGCGCTTACGGGCAGCATCACAGGTGTCGCCGCCGCCCTTTCGATGGCCGCTTCCGAATACCTTTCGACCAAATCGGACGCTACGGGGGAGAAACATCCGCTGCGGGCCGCCCTCTGTACCGGAACCGCCTACCTCGTGACGGTCGCCATTCTGATAATTCCCTATCTGCTTTTTTCGAATGCCGTCATGGCATTGAGCGTCATGCTTCTGGCCGCATTGACCGTGATAGCCCTGTTCAATTACTATTACGCCGTGGTGCGCAGCGAAAGTTTCAGGCAGCGTTTTTTTGAAATGGCGCTTCTGAGTTTCGGCATCGCCGGGATCAGTTTTCTGATCGGCTACGGGCTCAAATATTTTACGGGCATAGAGATGTAGAATAACCGTGCGCCGATAAAAGCCGGCCGGTTCGGACTCAGGATGCCGGACTGTACGGCAAATCCATTAAATATATGATTTCCAATATGAAGATTATTTTTTCGATAAATTCAACCTCAATGGAATATCATTTGCAAGTATTCCGTATGTCAATCATCACTTAAATTCTTTATATTATGAAAAAAATTCTTTTACTCATCGCATCCGCGGCAATCGCTTTGGCCGTGAATGCTGCTCCCCAGAAGGTGGATTTCGGTAAGTTGCCGAAGAATTCGCAGGAATTCATTCAGAAAAACTTCCCGGGCGAAAAAGTGAAGGCCGTGGAAATGGATCGCGAGGCGTCGTGGGACAAATACACCGTCTATTTCAACAGCGGCAACCAGGTCTCCTTCGAAGGCGGCAGCGGAGATTGCAGCCAGATTATCATGAAGAACGGTTCGGTTCCGATGTCCGTGATTCCCGCCAAGGTCAAAACCTATGCAGGCAATACTTACCCGGGGCAGCGAATCGTCATGATGGAAACGACGGCCGACGGCTACAAAGTAGCGCTTTCGGACAAGACGGTTCTCGATTTCGACAAGGACGGTAACTTCACGAAAGCGACGAAATAACTTTTGCAGTGTGAAAATCGCAGGGAGTGCCCGCAGTTGTGCTCCCTGCTTTTTTTTGCTGTCGGCCCGGCGGGCCGTAACAGGATAAACCAGCGTGTGCCATGTGTTATCATATCTCCCTTGCTGCCGGAGCCGAAGAACTGGCCCGGCGTTTCGGCCGTAAAACCGATCTGGTCAGAAAATTCCGACCTGCATACCATGTATGTGCCTTTTCGCACCTCCCGTATCCGGTAGTTACCAGAGACGAGCAGATACAGTATTTCCGCTGGGGGCTGATCCCGTATTGGATCGGGAAGGCCGCCCAGACCGTGACGATCCGCAATCAGACGGTCGTCGCGTGTGCGGAAACTATTTTTGAAAACGCTTCGTTCCGGGTTCCGATCCGCCGGCGGAGGTGCCTGATCCCGGTGAGCGGATTTTTCGGGTGGCACCACGGGCAGGCACAGAAGACTCCCTACTACGTGACGGTAAAGGATCGGCCTGTCATCGCCCTTGCGGGCGTTTTCGACTGCTGGATCGACCGCGATTCGGACGAGGTCGTAATGACGTATTCGGTCATAACCACCGAGGCGAATCCGATGATGCGCCACGTCAACAACAGGGATTGCCGGATGCCGGTTATCCTGCATGACGGCGACGAGGAGCGCTGGCTGCATCCGGAACTGTCCGACGGGCAGATCGCCGCGTTGCTGAAACCCTATCCGGAGCAGATGATGGTCTGCGAACCCGCGCAGCCCGATTTCATGCGCAAAGTTTCCGGCGATTCGGGCATTCTCATGCCGGCATAGGTTCCCGGTGGCGGCCTTTCCCCGAAATATTGCGGCAAAAAAAGAGAAGTCTCAGACTTCTCTTTTTCGATGTCGGGCCACCGGGCTCAGTGTACCTTCTCCTTGATCCGGTTGGAGGCCTGTGTGGCCGTCTCCTTTACTTTGTGTGCGGCTTTGGTCATGCCCTCTTTGGCCGCATTTTTGACCTTCGTGCCGGCTTCTTCAATTTTGCCGGCCATTTTGCGGACACCCGTCTTTGCCTCGTTTTCCGCCTCGATGGCGGTCTCCTGGGCGTCGTCCTTCAGCTTCTGCATGTTTTCCTGCAGATTGTGCCTGGCCTTTTGGCCGTGTTCTTCCGCCTTGTGGACTGCTTTTTCGGCGTGTTCCCGATACGTTTCGTTCTCTTTTGTCGAATACTTTTCCATAATTACATTGTTTTAACGGTTTTGTGCCGTGTGAACAGCGATACGATCCACAGCAGGACGATGGCGCCGATGACGGAGGAGAGGAAAGTCCCCCAGGTGCCCGTCGGCACCCATCCGAACAGCGAAACGAGCCAGCCGCCCAGAATGCCGCCGACAAGGCCGACGATCAGATTGACCAGCAATCCGGAGCCGCTGCCTTTGAAGATCAGGCTGGCGATCCATCCGGCCGCCAGGCCGATGAGTAAATACCATAAGAAATACATATGTTTTTTAATTTTGGTTGACAATCAGGATAATACAAATTCTGTACCCGGGAGGATGAACGGCCCGGAAATTATTCGCGGTATGCGATAATGGCCGAAGAGGGCGCTATCCGGACAATGCCCCCGGGCATGCGGTCGCGGCTGCCGGGATCGATCCGGCCGTCGCGGCAGACTACGGTCCAGTCCGCTTCGGGAATGTGGAACTCGGCCTGGTGGCGGTTGCCGTTATAGGCCACAAGAATCTCTTTCCACGCATCGCCGTTCGCATATTCGCCCAGCGTATAGGCGATCACTCCCGAGTCGCCCGTGTCGAGGAAATGAAGCCCCTGCTGCAGCCCTTCTGCCGTCGGGATACGGAATGCCGGATGGGCTTTCCGGAGTGCGATCAGTCCCCGGACATAATCGAACAGATCCCGGTTTTTGGCTTTCAGGGCCCAGTCGATCCGGTTGACGGCGTCGGGCGAACGGAAACTGTTCGGTTCCCCCTGTTTGTCCTGCATCATCTCTTCGCCGGCGCGGATGAAAGGAACCCCCTGTGCCGTGAGCAAAATCGTGTGTATCAGTTTGTCGATAGGCGGCAGCTCGTCGTCGGCATGGTCGCCCTTGACGGAAAGTCTCAGTTTGTCGATCACCGTGTAGCCGTCGTGGCTGGCGACGAAATTGACTGCCTGCGAAGGGGCGGATGCATATGGCACAGAGCTGTATAACAGGCCGTTATAATCCACTTGCGGATGCTGCGTGGCGCCCGCGATCCCGAATTTTACGGGCTCGTAATGCCCGACGATATTCCCGGAGGCATACCCGGCGGCCTGTTCGTCGAACGTGCTGCCGCGCACGGCGTCGCGGAAATCGTCGCAGAAAACGGCGATGCCCTCCATTTGGCCGACATGATCCCGCACGGCCCGTTTTTCCGGAGGCAGGGGCGAGTCGGCCGCAAGCCAGCCTTCGCCGTATATAAAGATCGTCGGGTCGATCTTCGACAGTTCTTCCCGGATGCGGTTCATCGTTTCGATGTCGTGTATTCCCATCAGGTCGAACCGGAATCCGTCGATATGGTACTCCTGCGCCCAGAATTTGACGGATTCGACGATGTAATGCCGTACCATTTCGCGTTCCGAAGCCGTCTCATTGCCGCAGCCCGAGGCGTCCGAGTAGGAACCGTCGGCATTCTGGCGGTAAAAGTAACCGGGGACGGTAAGGTTGAAGTTCGAACGGTCGACCGAGGCCGTGTGGTTGTAGACCACGTCGAGGACGACGCGCATCCCGTTCCGATGCAGGCTTTTCACCATCTCCTTGAACTCGCGGATGCGTGTCACGGGGTTGGCCGGATCGGTGGAGTAACTGCCTTCCGGAACGTTGTAGTTCTTCGGGTCGTATCCCCAGTTGTAGGTCTTGTCCGCCAGCCTCGTCTCGTCCACCGTCGCATAGTCGAAGGAGGGGAGGATGTGTATATGCGTTACGCCCAGTTCCTTGAGATGATCCAGACCGGATGCCTGCCCTTCGGGGGTTTTGGTGCCGGTTTCGGTCAGGGCCAGAAATTTGCCCTTGTTGCGGATTCCGGAATCCGGGGCGATGCTGAAATCGCGGTGGTGCAGTTCGTAGAGAATAATGTCGGAATACATTTTCAATTCGGGCGCACGATCCGATTCCCAGCCTTCCGGATTGGTCTGGTTCCAGTCGATCACGGCCGCCCGGTCGCCGTTTATGCCGACCGCCTTCGCCCAGATGCCGGGTGTTTCGGCCAGCCATTTCCCCTCTTTTTCTATCTGGAAGGTATAGAAGGAGCCATTCAGGTCGCGTTCGATGGCAATGCGCCAGGTTCCGTCGTCCGAGGGCTCCATTTCCAACTGCTCCTCCGGATTGCCTCCCTCGCCCGAGGAGTAGATATTGAGCCGGGTTTTGCTCGCGGTGGGCGCCCAGAGCGTAAAGACGGAGCGTTGGGGCGTATACGCCAGTTCGAGGTCTTGGCCGTAGTACGGCGGATATTTGTCGAATGAATCCAACTGGTCGGGTGCGGGGTGGTTTTTGATATTTTCCATGGTGGTCGTATTTTATGAATTGGGCGTTTGCGGTGCGTTTCCGGGGACGGATTCGTCTCGGGATCCGGCGTCCTCCCCGCCCCGTTGCACGAGCAGCGTGCGTGTCGGGAAGGCGAAATTGAGCCCGGCCTTGTTGAAGGCGGCCAGTATGGCCAGGTTCATGTCCGAGGTCACTTTCAGAATATCCCCCTGTTTTTCGATGTAATAGTAAAATGTGATGACCAGCGCCGAATCGGTGTAGTCCGAAAAGTAGGCCGTTATGTCCGACGGATTTTCGGAAACGTCCTTTACCTTCGCCGGGAGGCCCCTCAAAATATCCAGCGCCTCGTTCATCTTGTCTGCGCCGGTGTCGTAGGTCAGCCCCACCTTAACCATGGCGCGGCGCATCGGTTCCGACGAGATGTTGACGATCGAGGCGTCCGTAATTTTGTAATTCGGATAACTGGTGATGCGCCGGTCGTAACCCATGATTCGCGTACTGCGCATGCCCACGTCGACCACCGTCCCTTCGAAGCCGTTCACGTTGATCGTGTCGCCGATGCCGAAGGGCTTGTCCGTGAATATGGTGAACGCGCCGAAGATATTCTTCACGGTATCCTGCGCCGCCAGGGCGAAGGCGATACCGCCGATGCCCAGCGTGCCCCACAACGCATTGATGTCGACCCCTACATTGCTCAGGGCAGTTACCAGACCGATGATCCAGATCAGAACCAGGATCGTCCGCCTGACAACCGGCATCATTTTCAGCGCATGGCCGTCTGACCGCTGCCCCCAATATTGCTGGAGCAGGGCTGTGGAGAGGCGGGCCAGAACCCAGGTGATGTCGAGTATGATCAGTATGCTGTAGGCATTGTCGACGTATTTTACCAGATGATCCGGGTAGACCAGCCGATGGATGGCGATCCAGATGCCCAGCAGCATCACGGCGAATTTCAGGGGCGACTCCAGGGAATAGTATATGATGTCGTCCACCCGGTTGTTTGTGCGGCCGATAAAGGGTTTTATAACCTTCCTGCCCAGCAGGGACAGTAGTTTCACGACGATAAACGCTCCTGCTATGATGAGTAGGGAGACGATCCATGTCTGGACGCTGTTTCCCCAGATTTCGTAATTTAACATTTTTCGGCTGTTTTTTAATTATACATTTGTTATTTGTGTTTCCTCTTTTGCCATCCGGTTTTTAACATCGGCGCATAATGCACGGTTTTTTTCTTATCCCGGCTTTCAAATTCTATGCCTTTGGAGAAGAATTTGCACGATCCCGAAATGAAAAATCAGGTTGAGGATGAAGATGATAGTGCATAAATCCAGGAAGAAGGCGGTGCGTATCACCGTCGCGGGATTCCTTGCCGGGATCGCCGGCGGCCTTATCCTGTACTGTGTCCGCGATGTCGTTCTGGGATGGTGTTTCGTGGCGACGGCGGGTTTTACCCTGTTGTACGGTATCGGCTCGCTGTACGACCGCCGGCCTTATATCGTACTTACCGAAGACGGCATTACCGAGATGTTCACGATACGCGGGCAGATCGAATGGGAGGCCATCCGTTATGCGGACGACTTCTATTTCCGGGGGCAATACTGGGTGCGGTTGCTGCTCGAGAGCAATTACAAGCCGCAGCTCATACGGCCGGCCTGGTTCTGGCGCTTCGACCGCCTTTACGAATCGAAAGGCGTAAAGGCGGTCTATCTGCGCACGATGGGGCTGGAGATCGATTCCATGCAACTGGTCGCCCTGATCCGGCGGATGAAGGAAGCGGATGTGCCCGGAAGGATCGAGCTGCTGAACGGCTGCCTGTTGAAATAAAATCCGCCGCAGGAGCGTCGCGCCCCGGAATTCCGTTCGCGGCCGTCGGCGGGCGTTCCGCCGTGCCTTTCCCGGGGTAAGTACAGCGCCCCGGCCGCACGGGACGGGCGGGCAGGGGACATGCTGCGTGTCATCGTATGATTTCTCCCCCGCCTTCGTTGGCTCCGTCCCATGTCGTGTCGACGTTGACCGAGAACTCGATTTCTTCCTGGAAATCACCCTCTTTGAAACGTGCCGTAAGTTCGATCAACTGGTTGCACTCGATCCGCAGGGTGTCCGTGACCACCCGGTCGTAGAGCGGTGCGTCGTCCTCGCCGTAGAGTCTGAGCCGCCACGATGTCCTTACGCCCGGCAGCGTGCAGAACGTGCCGAGCGTGAACGACCCGGCGGCGCGTGTCCTCAGCTGCGCTGCGGGGACGCATTTGGAAACCTCGCACGCCAGGTCGGGTTCCCCGCAGAGCGGCATGCGCTGGCCGACGTTGTCGAGCACCACCTCGACGGAGGCGATTCGGGCGGGAATATTCTCGAACCGGAAGCGGGTTATGCCGTGTACGCGCTGAAGGACGGCTTCGAATTCATTGCGGCAGGGGCAGGTCACTTCGAACGGCACGTCGGCGCGGAAATGGTCGTCGCCGTTCTTTTCTCCCTGGTAAACGATGTAACGTGCCTCCGGAGCGTCCATCGTCCCTGTCATCATGCGCGGCGTGACATTCGCCACGAACGCCAGCCGGTACCTCCCGAACGGAAGCGTGTCGATGCGGAAGAGATAATCCCCGCCGGAGGCGGTATGTAGGTCGTCCGCGCGGCCTTACCCGATCAGCTGCCCGTCGGCATAGAGCAGGTAGTCGAGCGAATGGATGCGTTTCCCGAATTCCTGTTCGAAATCCGACGGACGGTAGGGCGGCCGGGCCTGGAATTTCTCGACCCGGAGTGCGACCGTAACTTCTCCTCCCTGGGGCGGACACGGGTCGAGTTTCTCTTCGATGCACGACATTGCCGACAGCAGGCACAGGAACGCGAACGGTATGTAAAGTGATTTTTTCATGACTTCGTAATTTTAGTAGGGCGAGGCGTTCCACTCGTAAAAAGGATCGAAGAGCGCCGCCGCGTTTTCGGGGTTTCCCGCGTCGTCCGTCGCTTCGACGACCTCGATCCGGATTTGCGACGAGGAGTCGTCATAGGCGTCGGTGGTTTCGAAAACGATGCCGGAGATTTTGCTTGCGGCGAGCGTGCGTGCGAACGTCTGGTCGGTTTTATACGTAAATCCCCCGCTGGCGCCGGAAATGCCGATATCCACGATCCCGAAAGGCAGTTCCGAGGCCGGGTCGGCGAAGACGAAGGGCGAGAAAACCGTCGAATTGGGTTGGCACATCAGGTAGCGCTCCGTACCCGAGGAATGGAAATCCCCCATCGTCGACATGCAGCACGGCAGTTCATAGAGCCCGGGATCGCCGTAATACATCCCTCCGAGTGCGTCGATGCCTTCGGTAAAAGGTTTGGTCTTGGACGTGAAAAGCATCCGGACGGTATGGGCTGTCTTGTCGAACGAAAAACCGTTGGCGGGCGAAAGCTTGTCTTTGAGCAGCACGCGGAACTTCGCCACGCGCCGTTCGGCCCGCAGGGTTACCGCCGGAACGCCTGCCGAATGGAGATCGCCGCTTTTGGGCACCGGGAAATCGGCCACGGCGACAAAAACTTCGCGGCTCAGCTGCCGGTAACCGTTGTTCATCCAGTGCGTCGAGATCGTGTAGGTGAGCAGCGGCGGCGTGCGCAGCGAGCCGTCGGCTTCATCGGAGACGACTTTCCCCGGAATCAGATCGTTGTTCCAGTCGGCCGACCCCCAGTTGATTACGGCTACGATCCGGTAATCGCCCGGCCGCAGTTCGAGATTGAACGGGCACGGCGGAAGATCCCCGGCGATCTTCAGTTCGGCCCATGGCCCCGACTGTGCGTCGAGCAGGACGGTTTGCGTCGTGTCCACGATCCAGCGGGTGTCCGCCTTTTTCAGGATCAGCAGCCGGGCCGTGTTCCTGAACCACTGCGTGTAGGAGGTGGCGCGCGTCATGGGTACGAGCGAGACGTCCGTGCCGACGGCTTCCAGCCGGAAACAGACTTCGACGCGGGATTTTTCCTCCGCGGACGGATGCCCGAAAGGTTCCCCTTCCGAGCAGCCGCCCGTCAGGAAGGCCGCCATTACGAATAAGACTGAAAGTTTTTTCATAATCGTACGTTTTTTTGCCGTTTCACAACCAGTCGAAATTCGTTTCGATGCCCCCTCCGACCGGAATGTCGATGATCCGGTCGCAGCGCAGACCCGCCCGGTTGACCGTGAAGCAGTCCGCAGCCACCGGAAGCCCCGCCGCGGCATCGGTCGCCGGAAGGGCGAGGGTCAGCTGCCGCTGCGGGAAACAGGCTGCGGAATGGACACCCGTGTGGCCGTTGCCGCAGGTAGGCGTCGTGTCGTAGTAGGTGAAGAGCAGCTTCACCCGCAGCTTCGAATCGGACGGCAGCAGGAAAGCTCCTTCCATGCGCAGGCTGCCGCGCACCCCGTCGTCGTATATGCCGAGTCCCTTGTCCGCCTGGGGCAGTGGAACCTTGAAATCCGTCATCTGAGGCAGAATGCTTTGCGCCAGCGGTTCCGAAGCATAGGCTGCGGGAATCAGCGTCCCGTTTTCATCGAAGCGCAGCTCGGTCGTCGGATTCTCATAGGAGATTTCGATCCGTGCGATCCGGTCGATCACCGACTCCACATCGGGCGATAGGATGCTTTCGGGCTCTAAGAGCGAGCCTCCCGTGCGGTAGATGTCGAAGAGCACCTGCCCTGCGATGCGTGTCAGCGTGAGGCGGATAGTCCCGTCGCGGAGAATGTCCGCGCCGCTCAGGTCTGTATAGCCGCTGTAACCGTCTGCCGCAGCCGCGCCCGAGGCGCATCCCAGCCGCAGGTCTTCCCAAGCTACTCCCGGGACGAACTGCGTCCCGGCCGCTGTGGACAGCGACAGCCATTGCGTGCCGCCGGGCTGGGCGACCATCAGAAAACGGTAGTCGTAGGCCTTCAGCTCAGCGAGCGGAAGTTTTAGCGTCTCACCGTCGGCAACCGAAGTGTAACTGCGGTCGAAAACATATCCGTCCTGCGTTCGCGCCGCCCGGCGGAAAAGGTAGAGCGGGGTTGGGTATCCCGATACGGGAAGCGTGCCCTCCAGGCGAAGTTCGGTGTAGCGGAACTTATTGCCGGGAAAGACCTCTTCCTGCGCCTCCAGCCCGCAGGCTGCGGAGAACGAAAGCAAAAACAGCATTCCGAAAATTCGATATAGGTATTTTCTTTTCATCACGTTCAATCTTTTATTCCCAAATGCCCGTATCGCCGTCCTGTTCCTCGGTGATCGGGGTCGTTTGTATTTCTACTCCGATAACGGGGTAATCCGACGTGATCCAGAGCGTAATGTCGAGTTGCTTGTTACGTTCGGCTTTACCCGTCAGGCGCAGCTGCACCGGTTGCAGGGCGGCTCCCGCCGCGGGGACGACCGTGATATCCAGGCCGACCTCCCCGCCGTCGGCGGGCGGAATGACGAAAGGCCCTTCGAGCCGGACAAATCCCCCGTCGGTAAGTTCCGCATAATCCGCCGCTGTGAGTGTCGCCGTCACCGTGGCCGTTCCGCTGCTTCCGCCGGGATTCACGCGCAGGCCCGTGTGGTCGGCCGAGAGCTCGATGCGGCCGATCTGGTCGAGCACGGATTGCGGTTTGGCATAGGGAACCTCGACGTATCGCGTGCCGTCGTGGTAACCTCGTTTGACGGTGACCGAGATCCGGCAAACAGCGCGCGTGAGCCGGGCGCGAACGGTTTGTGCCGCGCCGTCGATCGTGTAGACCGTATTGGCGTCGGATGCGGGATATTGCAGGAACAGTTCATCGGCCGGGAAACAGGTGCCGGGCACGACTGCGTTTTTACGCAAGACGAAGGCCGCCTCTTCCCATGAAGTTTGCCGCGTTAACGGAGCGGGTTGCAGGGCGATCCGGTCGGCCGCCCCGCTGGCGAACAGGAATTTGTAGTGGCCGTTCGGCATGCGTACCGACAGTTTACCGTCGGGTGTCCATCCTTCGCGAAACAGCGTGTCGAAAAGGAAAACCGCTCCCTGCCGGCGAAAGGCGTAAACCGAGACATCCGCGGCCCCTTCGCGCACCAGCATGATACGCGAGGTTTTCGTGGCCGGAACGATATCTGCTCGCTCCAACCCCGAACAGGCTGCGAAAGCGGCGGCTGCCAGGATGATGGTCGTATGAATCCGATTATTCATGATTCGGTCTGCTTAGCTTTTGTCAGTCGATTTCCCCGTCCACGAAGTTCGATCCGTCCCAGACGGTATCGACCTCGACCTCGAAATCGACACCCGTGGTGAAGACGTTTTCGCCCAATACGTAAATCCGGATCAGTGTCGCCTTGTTGCGTTCGACGGGTATCTTGTCCTGCAGGGCGATGGTGCGTGCCGAGCCTTCGCCCGAGGTGAGCTGCATCGAAAATCCGGTCGTGGCCGTATTGTCGGGATTAGGGATCAGGTAGGTGCCTTTCAGATGCGCGGAGCCGGAGATGATGTCGGCGGGCTGTACGTTCTCGAAATCGTATTTGTCAGCACCGACGACCGTCGATTCGCCCGTGCCCATCGTGACCACGTCCGCAGGGGTGTCGATCGTGTGGGACACGTCGGAAAGGCCGGACACTTTCTCACCCGAAAGCCCCAGACGGCTGTTGGCGCCGGTATAAGCCAGTTTCACCCCGGCCAGTTTCTCGGGGCCGAAAACGTCGCCGCCCGCTTTTTCGGTATAGACGCCCGTTGCGGCATCCTTCTCTGCGCGGATGAAGAGCACGTCCACGCGCGAAACGGCACGGCGGAGCGTGGCGCTGACCGTCTGTTTCGGGCCGTCGAGCGAGATAGTGTAGGAAGGAACCGCATCGAGCGGTGTGTTGAGCATGAACGCCGCCGGGAAATTCTCCCCGGTATGGGTCACGTAGAGTGCATCGGAGAGGGTGGCGTCCGTGAAGTCCGGCCACGTGTAGTTGCCCGGCGTTACCAGCCCGTAGGAGGGCAGGAACTTGTAGTCGCCTGCGGGAAGCTGCACCGTGCCGGTGAGCGCCGTGCCGTCGAAATTCATGCCGCCGAGCGGAATGTCCTGCATATAGACATAACCCGGGCCGGTGTTTTTGAACGCCAGGATCCGGAAGTCCCCGGTGCGGTAGACCGGCCCGCGGCCCGCAGCCGCCTGGGGCGTCCGCGTGATGATTTGCAGGTTCCCGGCGGCAGGGCCGGTAACATCCGTTTTTTCTTCGTCGCTGGAGCAAGCTGCGAGGCCGGCGGCAAGAACCGTAAATAAGAGCAAGTTGTAGATTTTTTTCATGGTTTTATTTTTTTATAATATTATTTGGAATATGAAGTCGTTTTTACCATTCGCAACTCAATTCGTCGAAATGCGCCAGGTTGTATGCCGCCTCCCCGGAGCCGTCTTCCGCGGCGAGCGAGAAGCTGTAGCGCGCCTTTTCCGAATCGCCGTCGATCAGGCACAGGATGCCGAGGTTGTTCAGTGTGCAGGGATCCCCGGCGCAGCGGTTCAGGCATTGACGGGCCGTTTGTATGTCGCCGCAGCGCAGGGCCAGTGCCGCCATGTTGTTGCAGGCGTACGGATCGTCGGGGTAAAACTCCAGCGCGGTTGCGCAGACATAGGCTCTTTCGGGTGAGTCGACGGGATAGAATTCCGCCAGCCGGCACATTTCGCCCAGGCTCAGCCATTCGGGACAGGAGTCGATCAGTTCGCGGCTCTGTCCCACGGTGAACGGGGGCAGTGTATAACTGATGCGGTAATCCACGCGCCGCAGCTGCGGATAAACTTCACGCAGCAGCCGGAGGTAGGTTGCGCCGTTGTCGATTTGCCGGATGCCGGCATCGCGGGCATCGGGATCGGACACGGTGTCGATCACGGCCAGCACCTCGTTCCTTGCGGGCAGGTCGGACAGGACGACCCAACGCCGCAGGCTGTCCCAGTCCTCCGGCTCGGTCGCGGTGATGAAGACCGCGCTGTCCAGTCCGAAGTTCTCTTGCAGGTAGTTGCGGATCGACCGTACGCGGTTTGCGGAAAGACGGGTGTTATAGGGATAGGTGTCCTCGGGCGAGGCATATCCTTTCAGGTAGACGTTCTCTACCGAAAGGCCGTCGTTTCCCAGCAACCGTGCAGTCAGGCTGTCGATGCGCGCCAGTTGGCTGCTATTGTCGGCGAATCCGCGCAGCAGTACCGAACGGCCCTGCGGGAAGTGTATGACAGCCGTGATCTGTTCGCTGCGGCGTTTGGGTTCGTCTGCGGGAACGAGGAACGACAGCCGCGGTTGTACGGAAGGGGCGATCTCGGCGGCGACCAGCGGTGGAAGGGCCGTCCGGTGTTGGGCACATCCCTCCAGGTCGCGGTAAAGGACGACCCGTGCGCCCGCCATCCACGGCTCGTAAGGAATATCACCTTCGAAAAGAACCGCATTTGCCGACGGATTTTTCCGGCTGCGGCGGATAACCGTGTTGCTGAAAACACCTTCGCTAACAGCCGGTATGCCGTAAAGCCGTTCCCGGCGTTCATTGACTCTCTCGCGGATGCGTCCCGTGAAAACGACGGGAGCCAGAAGTATTTGGTTTTCGCCGTTGCTGACGACCGGCGTGACGGTCAGCTGTCCGTTGGCCGGGAGGTCGATGCCGGCGGTGATCGGGAGCCTTACGCAAAGCCGGTCGCCGTTCCTGTAAGCGGCCGGATTCCCCTCGCGACCGTAGACTGCCGCGGTGAAGGTCAGGCATACGGCCAGTAAGCCGGTTATGCGTTGCTTTGTATGGCGTTTCATATCCTGCTGTATTATTTGATGATAAAGATGAGTGCCAGGCCGATTTTGGTCGGCCCGAAATAGTTGCGTGAGCGGGTGCGGATCACTTCGCCGCATTCGGCGATCGGATATTTCCGATCCCACAAACGGGCGTACCCCAGGCCGACTGTGGCTTCGAGGTTCCACCGCTTGCCGATCAGCCACTGATAACCGTAGGATAAACCCGCACCGTAGAGGTGCCCCTGATAGCGGTTGCGGTGGAAATCGGCGTTGAAATTGATCCCTCCCGCATTGTATTCGGCGTAATGGGCGTGCAATCCGAAAAAGTGGCCGTTGAAGCGCTCGCAAAGCCAGTAGCGTACTTCGGGTTGTATCAGCCAATGTTTCCACCGGGCGTCGCCGAACTCCCACGGATTGTAGTTGCCCGATATGTCCAGCGTTACGCGGGGGCCGAGCGCCGCTTCGACACCCAGGTTGATCGTAGCGGTGGCATCGTAGAGCAAGTTGCTCTTGACGGCCCATTTCTGGGCCAGGGATGAATTTACCGATGCCAGCAGGATTGCCAGCATGAAATAAATTTTATTCATTACCATATCTTTTTATTGTCCCGAAAGTGCCCGGATGAAATTGATACGTCCGGTGTCCGCCTTGAAGAGGATGGTACTCAAAAGGCGCGGCTATGGCTCGTGCGTGCAAATGATTTGCCAGAAATGGATGAATTCTTAACGCTTAGGTTCAACGGGTTGTATTATAATATGATAAAAAATATAGCAGAGACGGGTGGAGGATGGGAGATAGTTGGGTATTCATCGCCTAATCAGGTGCGGCGGACAGACCGCAGCCGACCTGCATTGCATCGTTTTTCAATGCCTCTGGACTAAACGCACGAAACCCTGCAAATTAAATCTTTGCAGGGTTTCGCTGGCGGAGAGAGAGGGATTCGAACCCCCGGTACAGTTGCCCGTACACCGCATTTCGAGTGCGGCCCGATCGACCACTCCGGCATCTCTCCAGTATATTCCGCACGGAAAAACCTTCCGTTTGGGACTGCAAATATAGACATATTTTTTGTTTCTCGGCATTTTCGTGCGAAAATTTTTTCTTCCGGTAGGGAAAAAGCGGCTATATCCGGCTCTTTTCGTGCTTTTCCCAAATAATTCCTATCTTTGTATCTGGAGGAGGAATGCAGTATCGGCCCCGCCTGTCCGTTTATATAGATGAGAAACGATACTAAATTCGGTACGGTTTTCGTTTACTAATGTAAGAGGAACTAACGCAAACACATTGTGCGCTATGAAAAAGTTGAAAATTTTAATCGGAACCCTTATCCTGGCTGCGGGGTTGGCCGGCTGTTCGTCGGCCTATTACGCATCGTCGGGATACGCCAACGACGATTTGTACTCGCTGCACGATAAGACCGCCATCGCCCGGAAACAACAGGCGAAGGCCGAAGCCGAAAAGGCCGCCGCCGAGGCCCGCCGGGCCGAATGGGAGGCGCGTATCGCGGAGGCGCAGGCCGCCGCTGCGGAGAACCAATATTACGAATACAGTTCGAACCCCTACGAGGATATCGTAGCCGATACGTACGAAAGCGCCTATGCACGGCGCCTGCGGGGCTTCGAATCGCCGACATACAGGATGCCGTCAAGCTACTATAACTTCCGCTATGGCGGCAGTTTCACCTATGCTACGGCCTACGACCCGGCATTCTACAACATCATCATTTCCGGCGACCAGGTCTGGGTGGAGCCCAAGTACATCACTTCGATGTTCGGGACATGGGGCGGATCGGTTTATGTAGACCCGTGGTATTACGGCTGGACACGTCCCTACTGGGGAGCATGGGGCCCGTCGTTCTCGTTCGGCAGCTGGGGCTGGAGCTTCGGCTTCAACGGCTGGTACAATCCCTGGTACGACCCGTGGTGGGGGCCGGGATGGCGTCCGGGCTGGGGCCCGGGTTGGGGGCCCGGATGGCACGGCGGACATCACTGGGCATACAGGCCGCATAATTACCGCCTCGACGGCGGCGGGCGCCCCTCGCGCTATGTCCCGGGGAATGTCGCTTCGGGCAGCCGTTACCGCGGGACCAACAATTCGGGCTACCGTACCGGTACGACCACTTCGCGCGGGGGCAACTCGGGCAGCGGCAGGACGTATTACCAGAGCGGCGGCCGCAATAACAGCAACAGTTCGGTTTACAACGGCGGCAGTAACCGCAATAACAACAATAACTCCTGGAACAACAACTCGTGGAATAACAACCGCAACAACAGCAACTCGGGGCGTTCGTCCTACGACAGCGGGTCGCGCAGCAGCAGTTATAACAGCGGCAGCAGCTTCGGCGGTTCGCGCGGCGGTTCGTCGGGAGGCGGTTACAGCGGTGGCGGCGGTTCGCGCGGCGGCAGTTCATCGGGCGGAAGCCGCGGTTACGGCGGGCGTTAGTCAACGATAAAACAGAGATAGTGTATGAAACGTAAGATCATAATATTGCTTGCGGCCTGTGTGGCCGCAGCGCCGTTGCAGGCCCAGAACCTCGAATTCGGGGGACTGACGTACAACAATGACCTGATGATGTCTACCGATTTCGCCGCGCTTTCCCGATCGCATCCGTTCGGTACGGCGCGCGTGATGGGGATGGGCGGGGCTTTCACTTCGCTGGGCGCCGACCTTTCGTCGATGTCGATCAACCCGGCCGGGTTGGGCATGTACCGCCGCAACGAGTTCTCGCTCACACCGCTGCTGTCGGTCGCCCATGGCCAAACGCAGGGCGCGCCGTCGTGGGTGGGCAATAACAAGACCCGCTTCGCTTTTGCCAACGTCGGTGTGGCGCTCAATGTTTTCGAGAGTCCGGCCAGCCCGCTCACGAGCCTTACGCTCGGTATCGGCATGAACCGTATCGCGGATTTCAATACCCGCTATTCGTTCTCCTCGGAGTCGCGTTACGACCCTTCGAAGCCCGACCAGCTGATGCCGACCATCGCCGATGTCTTCGGGCAGCAGCTCGGGCAGGATGGTATTTTCCCCGATGATAAGGGCAATCTGGGATATAACTGGAATCCCTGGTACTGGCCGGCCATTCTCGGCTATAATGGCTACCTGATCAGCGACGTAGGCGGGCAGTGGGTGCCCGACTGCATTGGCCGTAACGCTTCGGTGGTGCACTCGATGGATGTCGTGAGCCAGGGCTCGATCAACGAATTCGCCGTTTCGATGGGGGCCAATTTCAACAACGTCGTCTATGTCGGAGCCACGATCGGCATACGCAGCGTCTACAAGAAGGTGGGCATGACCTATCAGGAAGAGTACGGTTATTTCGATGCCAACGGCCATGCGACCCCTGCGGTCGATAAGAACGGTACCCCGCTCAATGCGCAGCTCGATTACATGAGCCTCTATCAGGAATCGAAGATCGACGGCAGCGGCGTGGATTTCAAACTGGGTGTCATCGTGCGCCCCGTGGCCGGCCTGCGCGTGGGTGTGGCGTTCCACACTCCGACCTACTACTGGCTCGACCGCAGTTACCGTGCCGACATCGAATCGCACCTGATCAATAATAAAACGGAAGACGATCAGTATAATTTCGATTCTACGCCGCGGCAGGACGATATCGGCGGCAACAGCTGGGATTTCGTGTCGCCTTCGCGGCTGTTGTTCGGCGCTTCGTACACGTTCGGCAACCTGGCCATCGTGTCGGTCGACTATGAACGCGAGTGGTACAACGGTATCCGTGTGAAGAACGTGCCCGAAGGCGCCGATTTCCACCCCGAAGCGTACAAGGCTGAGTTCAAGAATAATTACAAAGGTACGAATACCCTGCGGGCAGGCGTCGAAGTGCGTCCCCTGCCGATCTTTGCCGTGCGCCTGGGCGGCGGTTACACCGATTCGATGTTCAAGGACAGGCAGCAGTATTACAATTCGCCGAGCGTCTACGAGAGCTACTACATTACGGGCGGCCTCGGGATCAACCTCGGGCGTAATACGGTGCTGGACGTGGCCTACCAGAACGTGACTGAGAAACAGACGCCCTACGAGCTTTTCTTTAGCAAATACCAGAACGGCGGCGAGATGAAGACTTACAGCGGCCTGTACGATACCAAACAGACGCGTCATTATATCTCGATGACGCTCGGCTTCCGCTTCTGAGGCTTTGCCTGCCAATATAAAGGTTCGTCCGTGTGACGAACCTTTATTTTTTTATTATATTTGCAGGCTGATACAAAATAAAAAACAAAGATATATGGCAAAGGAACTCAAAGACCTCACGAAGTCGGACGAGAACTACTCGCAATGGTACAACGACCTGGTCGTGAAGGCCGGGCTGGCCGAAAACTCGGCCGTACGCGGATGTATGGTCATCAAACCCTACGGCTATGCCATCTGGGAGAAGATGCACGATGCGCTGGACAAGATGTTCAAGGATACGGGGCATCAGAACGCCTATTTCCCGCTGTTCATCCCCAAGTCCTTCTTTTCGAAGGAGGCGCACCATGTCGAGGGCTTTGCCAAGGAGTGCGCCGTGGTGACGCACTACCGCCTGAAGAACGATCCCGAAGGCAAGGGCGTCGTGGTAGACCCCGATGCTAAGCTCGAAGAGGAGCTGATCGTGCGTCCCACGTCGGAGACCATCATCTGGAACACCTATAAAAACTGGATCCAGTCGTACCGCGACCTTCCGATCCTCTGCAACCAGTGGGCGAACGTCGTGCGCTGGGAGATGCGTACGCGCCTGTTCCTGCGTACCGCCGAGTTCCTGTGGCAGGAGGGCCATACGGCGCATGCCACGCGCGAGGAGGCTATCGAGGAGGCAGAAAAGATGATCCACGTATACCAGAAATTCGCCGAAGAGTGGATGTCGGTTCCTGTCATCGTAGGCCACAAATCGCCCAACGAGCGGTTTGCGGGCGCCGAGGATACGCTGACCATCGAGGCGCTGATGCAGGACGGCAAGGCCTTGCAGAGCGGTACGTCGCATTTTCTGGGACAGAATTTCGCCAAGGCGTTCGACGTGCAGTATGTCAACAAAGAGGGCAAGCTCGAATATGTGTGGGCGACCTCGTGGGGCGTTTCGACCCGACTGATGGGTGCGCTCATCATGGCCCATTCGGACAACAACGGCCTCGTGCTGCCGCCGAAACTGGCGCCGATCCAGGTGGTGATGGTGCCCATCTACAAGGGCGAAGACCAGCTGACCGAAATCCGTGCCCGCTTCGGGGCCATTGCGGAGCAGCTCAAAGCCAAAGGCATCAGCGTGAAGATCGATGACCGCGATAACGTGCGCTCGGGCTTCAAGTTCGCGGAGTACGAACTGAAGGGCGTCCCCGTGCGTCTGGCGATGGGGCCGCGCGATATGGAGAACGGTACGATCGAATTGGTGCGCCGGGACACGCTCGAAAAGGAGACCGTCCCGCAGGAAGGGCTCGTGGAGCGCATCGAAGGGCTGATGTCCGAAATCCAGCAAAATATTTTCAGCAAGGCGCTGGCCTATCGCGAGTCGATGATTACCAGGGTCGACACGTGGGAGGAGTTCAAGGAGGTGCTCGACAAAAAGGGCGGTTTCGTGCTCGCGCATTGGGACGGGACTGTCGAAACCGAGGTGGCGATCAAGGATGCCACGAAGGCTACGATCCGTTGTATCCCGTTTGATGCGCCCGATGAGGAGGGCACGTGCGTCTTCTCGGGCAAGCCGTCGCACCGCCGGGTGCTCTTCGCCCGCAGTTATTAGGGCCGGATTCGGACGGGCGTTTCCGCCGGTAACGGGCGAATGGGTGCCGAGGTAGTCCGTTCGCCCTTTTTTGTGCCCTTCCCCCGAAGTGGGCGGGCTTCCGTTATTTTGTGGGGCGTGCCCCGGTAATACTATAAACGATTGGACGTATGCGATATTCTGTATGTTTGTGCGCGGTGTGGCTGCTGGGCTTCTGTGCCGCCGTGTGCCCAGCCTATGCCGGGGACGGGGATCATCCGCTGCCGGTTGCGGGTACACAGTGGAAGGGACGGAAAGTCGCTTTCATGGGCGATTCGATCACCGACAAGGCGCATGTCGGTACGACGAAGAACTATTGGCAGTATTTGCAGGAGATGCTCGGCCTCGTGCCGTTCGTTTACGGGATCAACGGCCAGCAGTGGCGGGACGTGCCGGGGCAGTGCGAAAGACTCAGGGCCGAGCGCGGCGATGACATCGACGCGATCCTGATCTTTGCCGGGACGAACGATTACAATTCCGGGACGCCTCTGGGGACGTGGTATACGACCGGTGAGGTACCTGTCGAGGTGTCCGGCCTCCGGTCGGAGCTCCGGACGAGGAGGACGTTGTCGATGGACGGGGATACTTTCCGTGGCCGTATCAATATCGCAATGTCCTACCTGAAGGCGAATTTCCCGGACAAGCAGGTGATCCTGCTGACCCCGATCCACCGGGGATATGCCCGTTTCGGGGACAACAACATCCAGCCCGACGAATCCTATCCCAACAGCCTCGGCCTCTATGCGGATGCCTATGTGGATGCGGTCAAGGAAGCTGCGAACGTCTGGGCCGTCCCCGTCATCGACCTGAACAGCATCTGCGGGCTTTATCCCAATGCGGATTCCCATACCCGCTATTTCCATGACGCACAGAGCGACCGTCTCCATCCCAATGCCGAGGGGCATTACCGGATGGCGAAGGCGCTGGCATACCAGTTGTCGTCTTATCCTGCAAATTTCGAATAGTGCCATGTCCTGTGAAGCCGAAGCACGCAAGCGCGTGATTTACCGCGTGACCTTCGTCGGGTTCGTGGTCAACCTCGTCCTCACGGCGATGAAGTTCGCGGCGGGGATCGTGGGCCGAAGCGGGGCGATGGTCGCCGACGCGGTGCACTCCTGTTCCGACATGGCTACCGACGTGGTGGTGATCGCCTTCGCGAAGATCTCCGCCAAACCCAGGGACGACGGGCACGACTACGGGCACGGGAAATACGAGACGCTGGCTACGATCATCATCAGCCTGGCGCTGGCGGCCGTGGGCGCCGGTATTTTGCTCAGCAGCATCCGGGCCATCCGCATCGTCGTCGATGGCGGGGAGTTGCCCCGCCCGGGCGCTGTAGCTCTGGCCGCGGCGGTGGTGTCGATCGTCATCAAGGAGATATTATACCGATATACGGTGCGTGAGGGGTGTCGGGTCGAAAGCCCGAGCATGGTCGCCAATGCCTGGCATCACCGCAGCGACGCCCTTTCGTCGCTGGGGACGCTGGCGGGTATCGGATGTGCCTATTTCCTCGGGCAGCGGTGGCGCATCGCCGATCCCATCGCAGCGTTGGTCGTCGCAGTCTTTATCTTCAAGGTTGCTTTCGACCTGATCCGCACGGGGCTCGGGGAGTTGCTCGAGCGTTCGTTGCCCGACGAGACGGAGCAGGAGATTTTGGGAATCGTTACGGCCGATCCCGAGGTGGGGGAGCCGCACAACCTGCGAACGCGCCGTATCGGGGCCGCGATTGCCGTCGAAGTGCATGTTAGGGTGGACGGGGCGATGAGCGTCGCCCGTTCGCACGAGCTGACGGTCGATATCGAACGCCGCCTGCGGGCGCGTTTCGGCCAGGGGACGATCATCTCGATCCATGTGGAACCCGTGAAATGTCCCGCCGAAGCCGGAATCCCGGGCGGCGACCCGCCTTCCTGCCCCTGACGGCCCCGGAAAATGTATCTCCTGTCCGCGATTTTTTCCTTATTATTCCGCTTTTTTTGCTGATAACTAACGGGATACGGCTGCGGCCGATTCCGGCACGGAATTTGTAAATTCAGCAACCGGAAAAACAGCGGGGATTTCCCCCGGCGGAGTAGAAAGAAATTTGGTTTTTCGGAAAAAAGTATTTATCTTGCCGTCGTAAAGGCTCCGGAAACCATCGTTTCAAAAGCCCGAACACACGAAACTGACGCACATACAACATTAAAAGGATAGCCTATCGGGAAAAATTCTACTCTTTATAACTATAATTAGGAGAAAAGAGTATGAACGTACAAGCATTAAGTGACCAGGTATTGCTTAATCATTACCTTTCAGGTGACCAGGGTGCCATATCCAAGCTCATCGAACGCCACAGCCGCCGTGTGCGGGACTACATCAATATGATGGTCAAAGACCGTGACGTTGCCGAGGACATCTTTCAGGAAACATTCATCAAAGCCGTGCGGGTTATCGACGACGGCCGTTATACGGACAACGGGAAATTTCTCTCGTGGATACTTCGTATTGCGCATAATCAGGTGATCGACCACTTCCGCGCTCAGCGGCAGAACAAGACCGTCACCGAGGCTGAGGCGGGTTATGACGTACTGGGGTCGCTGCGTTTCGCCGAACGGAACGTGGAGGACGCGATGGTCAGCGAGCAGATCGAGCGCGACGTGCGTGCTTTGGTCGAGCTGCTGCCTCCGGAACAGCGCGAGGTGGTGATGATGCGTTACTTTTCCGGTCTGAGTTTCAAGGATATCGCGGAACAAACCGACGTGAGTATAAATACCGCGTTGGGGCGTATGCGCTATGCGCTTATCAACCTGCGACGGATGATCAAAGAAAAAAATATGGTTTTATGCTGATTCCGCACAATATTTCCATGGGGCGGGCGTTTAGTTAGTACAAAGCAAAATATTAGATGCCTATGGAGGATATTGACAAAAACGAGGTTTCAGACGAAGGCATCTCTGATGACGAAGATCTTATGATGCGGGAGGTTGTCCAGGGTGACGCAGATCTTTTCTTTTTACACCATTACCTCTCGGAGGTTTTCCGAAATGGAGATAATTTTTAAGGGTTAATTTTTGATGGGGAAGGGCGCCGGGAGGCGCCCTTCATTTTAATGCCCTGCATCCGGTGCGGGCTTTGCGGAAATCCTGTCCGGAATGTTTTTTGCGACGTCCGGGTAAAAACCGATCGTTATGACACGGATACGTATCAAGCGGGTTTACGAACCCGAGGCTCCGGAGGACGGTTACCGGGTGCTGGTCGATAAATTGTGGCCGCGGGGCATCCGCAAGGAGGCGCTCCGCTATGACGTGTGGGCCAAGGAGATCGCCCCGACCCCCGGGCTGCGTGCATGGTTCCATGCCGCCCCTGCAGAGCGGTGGGAGGAGTTCCGCCGCAGGTATACCGGGGAACTGCGCTCCTCGCCGGCCGTGTGCGACTTCGTCCGCCGGATCGCCGGTAAGGATACGGTCACGCTGCTGTACGCTTCGAAGAATGCGGCCGGGAACCATGCGCTGATCCTGCAGGAATACCTCGCCCGCGCCACGGCTGCGGCCGGGGTTACAAACGTCCGCTACTCGTAATGCGGGTTTCATCCTGCCCGGGCAGCGCTCGGTGGGCGGTGGTTTCCTGCCTTGTAAGCCTATGGATCCCGGGGGGCGGGCATGGCAGCTCCGTCCGGGCGACAGTTCGTGTCCGCTACGGATGAAAAAAGCACCTCGACGGTGCTTTTTCACGCGGCCCTGCCCGTGTTCCCGGAATTTTTATACCGGTCTTATTTGCGGCCGACCTCCATCCTGAATTTCGGATTAGCGGGTTCGGTATGCGAAGCCGAAACGAATTGCCACATCCGGTCGATGATCTCGGGATGCTGTGCGGCAAGGTCGTGTTCCTCGCGGGGATCGTCACTGAGGTTGAATAATTCAAAGCGGTCGTTCCCCTCCTTCACACGGCGCAGCAAACCTTTCCATTCGCCCCAGCGGACGGCTACCCAGCCTTTGCTGCCGGGGAACTCCCAATAGAGATATTCGTGCTGCGGTTGTCTGCGCCCTTCGAGGGCCGGCAGGAACGAAATGCCGTCGGTCGCGGGGGGCTCGACCCCGGCCAATTCGCAAAGGGTCGGCATCACATCGGGGAAATAACCGACATGGTCGCTCACCTGCGGGCGGAGTTTGCCGCCCCACGCCACGATGAAGGGCATCCGGATACCGCCCTCGCGCAACGACGACTTGCCCCAGCCCTTGCCGCTGCGGAACGGGTGGGCGCTGTCGAACCACTCGCTCGACGAGCAGGAGTTCGACGCCGGGCCGTTGTCGCTCGTAATGACGATTACCGTATTTTCCCAGATGCCGAGCCGTTTGAGTTCGGCGACCAGCCCGCCTATCTGGCGGTCGAAGTAGGTGATCATCGCGGCATAGGTCGCCCGCGGCCACCGCGAGGGGAAATAACCCTTGCCCTCGATGGGTTGTTCGTCGCCGAATTTACGCACGTAGTACTGTACGTCGGCATCGGGCGCCTGCATCGGGCTGTGGGGGATCGGCGTCGTCCACATCAGGAAGAACGGCCGCTCCTTGTTGGCATTCACGAATTCGAGCACCTGGTCGTACATGGCGTCGGGGCTGTATGTGCGCTGCGTGTATTTGTCGTAGCTGCGCGGGTCGTAGGGGTCGGCCCCTGCGTCGAGCGGCGTGCCCGGCGGCAGCAGTTCGTTGTCGAGGTAGACGCGCCGGTCGTTTTGCCACAGGAAGGGCGGGTAGTAGGTGTGCGCCTGTCGCTGGCAAATGCAGCCGTAATAGGTGCCGAAGCCCATTTTATTGGGCGTACCCTCCGTCGCGGGGCCTCCGACGCCCCATTTGCCGATCATGGCCGTGGCGTATCCGGCCTGCTGCATGACCGAGCCGAGCGTCGGGGTGCCGGCTTCGAGCGGAGCCTGTCCTTCGAGCGTCGAATCGCGCAGCATTGCCTCGTGGTTCCAGACGTCGCCCCGCCATTCCATCTCGTCGTTGGCGCGGATCTGAGCATGGCCGGCGTGACGCCCCGTCAGCAGGCCGCAGCGTGCCGGCGAAGAGAGCGGTGCCGCAGAGTACATGTCCGTGAAGCGGATGCCGAGTTCGCTCAGGGCGTCGATGTTGGGGGTCTCGATCTTTTGCTGTCCGTAGCAACCGAAGTCGCCGTAGCCTGCGTCGTCCATCAGGATGAAGATCACGTTGGGGCGCGGAGCCGGGTTTTCCGTACACCCCGCTGCGGCCAGTGCGGGAATGGCCGTCAGCAATGTCCGGGGGATTGATGTTTTCATGGATTGCTTTTTGGGTTGTTTTTTTTTGCTGTTAGATGCAAAAATAATAAAATAAGAATAAAAAAAAGATCGCAAAAAAGAAAGTTTTTTGCGGTCTATCTCTGGTCGAAGAAACTCCCCTTTGTTTATCGGGGCGGTCGGGGAGGGGTGTTTTCGGGCGGTGATCGGCTGCCCTGTTCCCCTTGGTGTTTCAGGATTTTGCAGGGCCGGGTACGAAAAAGCCCCTGCCGCGGCAGGGGCTTTTGGGTGATATGTCGTGGCCGCTTTAGCGGTCGCCGAGGCAGCGGTGCGCCCGGTGGAGCTGGAGCGAGAGCGAACAGGCGGCGACCCCGGCGAAGAGCAGCGAGATGCCGACCCATACGATGACGGCCGTGGTGCCGAATACGAGCGGCTGGAAAAGAATCCAGAGCGAACAGAGCAGCAGCAGGATGCCGCTGAAAATTGTCCAGCCCGACCCGGCGATCTGCATGGCGCCCATGTCGCTGCCGAGCCCGATGGCACCGAACGCACGCAGCATGAGCCAGAACCCGAGGAATATCGGGAGCGTAGCGGCCGAAAGCGCGACGTTGAAAATCAAGATGATGCCCAGCACGATCTCGATGATGCCGCCCGCCAGCATCCAGCCGCGTCCGGTGATGAAATGTTTGTTGACCGATGAGAGTACGACTTCGAGGATGCCCGAAATCAGCATCAGCCACCCGAACAGGAGCGACATGCCCAGGTAACTTTGTGTGGGGTAGACGAATACGAGGATGCCGACTACGAACAGGGCGATGCCGATGATAAGCAGCAGCCACCAATAGCGCACGGCGCGTTTCGAATTTTCGATCAGGGTTGAGAAATTTTCCATAGCATACGGATTTTCCCTCCCTTAAAGCAATTTACATACCAGAGTTCCCGACGGTTCGATCGGCGGATGGTTGGTCTGGGATGTACGCCGTATATTCCTTTCGCGGCAGGCGGACGCCTGTCTGCGGGGCTGGGCGTTCTGCCCTGCGGGCGGCCGGGAAATAGGAATGCCCGTTACCGGCCGGAATGCCGGGCTCCGGTTGCCGGGCTCAGGGTACGGGGACGGCTGCGGGTGCATTCCGCAACGGGACTACTTCGCCGATCTCGGGGCGCAGTACATGCAGTGCGGTGTCTGCGGCCAGTGCCGCTTCGGTCGCCAGGGGTTCGTCCCAACGGTGTCTGGCGAGGGCGAACTTGGAGTGGTGGACGGTTATGATCTGCTTGGCACCCAGTTCTTTGGCCGCCAGGGAAAGTTGGTCGGGCATCGTGTGGATGTATTTCCATGCTTCGTTGTACTGTCTGTTTTCGAGGATCGCCAGGTCAATGCCGGGGAACTGCCGGCCGATCTGCGCGAAATGCTTGCCGTAACCGCCGTCCCCGCCCATGTAGACCTGCCGTGCCGGGGTTTCCAGCAGGAACGATGCCCACAACGTCCGGTTGGGATTGAGTCCGCGTCCCGAAAAGTGCCGCGACGGCAGGCAGTGCACCGCGAACCCGTCGCCGAGCGCAGCCGTTTCGTGCCAGTCGAGTTCGATGATTTTCTCCGGCTCGAAACCCCAGTATTCGAAATGCTCCCCGACGCCGAGCGGGCAGACGACCTTCCCGATCCGGGATTTGAGTTCGGTGACCGTCCGGTAGTCGAGGTGATCCCAGTGGTCATGCGTGATGACGAGCAAATCCACGTCGGGCATGTCGCCGGGACGGTAGATGTCGGTGCCCTTGAAAGGCCTGTTGAGGAAGGAGAACGGTGCGGCGGCCCGGAATACGGGGTCGACGAGCACACGCCGCCCTTCGGCCTGGAGCAGGTAGGAGGAGTGCCCGAACCACACCAGCAGGTTGCTGTCCCGATCCAGTGCGCGCAGGTCGGTCTTGAGGGCCGGGACGGCCGCGTCGGGGCGCAGCCCCTCCTTTTTTCGGAACAGGAATTCGAGGATGCCGCTCAGGCGGCTTTTGTCGCCCGTCATCATCGGGCTTGCTTCCAGGTTGCGGAACTGCCCGTCGCGGTAGTTCGGCGATTGCAGGATGCGTTCGAGCCGGCTGCCCCGCGGCAGGCGTCCGAAGGCCGGGAGGTTGAGGATTATCAGGCCGGCGATCGCGGCGGCGAGTATTATTCCTGTCAGGATTCCCATTGTGCGTCTTATTTTCGTGCTGGACATATCGTTTCCCACTGGTTGTACGGTGCAAAGATACCGTTTCCTGCGGAATTGCGGTTATACGGATTACGGTTTGGGTTACCATAATCCCCGAAATCTTTGCCGGCACCCGGAGGGCATCCTGGAAATGCCCCGCTGCATTTTGTCGTGCAAAGGGGAATTCCGGGCTGTTTTGAATGCCGGATAGTCGGAATAGTTGCTAAAATTTCCATTTATTATACGATTTATATGCCAATTTTTATAATTTTGTACTTAATTGTTCCATAATAGTGATGCCTTTTACGTATTGTCTGAGAAAATTGTGGCCGCTGCACAGGGGATGGAAGTGCATGGCGGCCCTGCTTGCCTGCCTGTGCCTGTTGCCGGACATGGCGGCGCATGCCCAGTCCCCGCCCCGGAAGGTGGTTGTCAACGGCCGTGTCGCCGATGAATCGGGCGATCCCGTCGCCGGGGCTACCATTGTCGAACGGGGTACCTCGAACGGGGTCGCGACCCTTTCCGAAGGCGAATTCTCGATCGCCGTCCTGCCCGGTGCCGTGCTCGATGTCTCGTGTCTGGGGTATATCGACCAGAGTATCGGGACGGGAACCCGTACCGAATTCGAAATCGTGTTGCAGGAGGATGTGAAGGCGATCGCCGAGGTGATCGTGACGGCGCTGGGGCTCGAACGCAACTATGCCGACCTGACCTATTCGGCCGATAAGATCAGGGGGGCGCAGCTCACGGCGGTGAAGGATCCCAACTTGATCCTGTCGCTTTCGGGCAAGTCGGCCGGCGTGCAGGTGAACAAGAACTCCTCGGGTGCGGGCGCTTCGGCCAAGGTAAGCATCCGCGGCGTGCGGTCGGTCGCCAGCGACAACCAGCCGCTCTATGTGGTCGACGGTATGCCCATTCTCAATTCGACCCCCGAGCAGGCCTACTCGGCCATAGGCGGTGTGGCCGATGCCGGGAACCGCGATGGCGGCGACGGCATTTCGAACCTCAACGCCGAGGATATCGAGAGCGTCTCGATCCTCAAGGGTGCCCCGGCCGCCGCCTTGTACGGCAGTCAGGCCGCCAACGGCGTGATCCTCATTACGACCAAAAAGGGCAATGCCCGCAAACAGCAACCCGTGACGTTCACTTCGAACCTTACGCTCCAGTCCCCCTTCAGCCTGCCTGCGTTCCAGAACCGTTACGGGGTGAGCGACGGGGTGGAAAGCTGGGGCGCCCGTGCGCGGATGAAGACCTACGACAATGCGGGCGATTTTTTCCGGACGGGGATCACGGCGATGAATGCGGTCTCGGTTTCCTCCGGGTCGGAACAGGTGCAGAACTATTTTTCCTATGCCAATACGGCCGAGCGGGGAATCACGGGTTCGAACCGCTTGATGCGCCATAACTTCAACCTGCGCACCACGACCGGGCTTTTCCGGCAACGGCTCAAGCTCGACGGGAATATCAGCTTCATGCGCCAGGTGGTCGAGGACAAACCCGTGCCGGGCGGTTTCTATATGAACCCGCTGGTCGGGCTTTACCGCTTCCCCCGCGGGGTGGACATCACGCCTTACCGGGAGCATTTCGAGGTCTATGACGCCGGCCGCAAACTCAATGTCCAGGATTGGATCGCCCCGAGCGACGATTTCGAGCAGAACCCCTACTGGGTCGTCAACCGCATCCGCAGCAGGAGCCTGCGCAACCGGGTCATGGCCTCGTTTACCGCCGATTGGAAGGTGAACGGCTGGCTGCGGCTCAAGGCGCGCGGCAATGTGGACTATGTGAATGACAAGGTGCGGCAGAAATTCTATGCTTCGACGGCGCCTGCGCTGGCCGGTGCCAACGGGCGCTATATCGAGAGCAGCTACTCGGAAACCCTGTTCAACGGCGAGGTGCTGGCGATGTTCGACAAACGCCTCTCCCCGGACTGGGAGTTCAGCGCGACCGCAGGTGCGGGGCTGAACGACCGGACGGTCAATTCGCTGCGTATAGATTCCAAGACGGCGTCGCTCTATTTCCCCAACGTGTTCAACGTCGCCAATATCGTCATGAACGGTTCGGCCTATGTCGACGAACAGATCGATGCGCGGCGCCAGACGCAGTCGCTTTTCGCCACGGCGTCGTTCAAGTATGCCGGAAGCCTCAATTTCGAAGTCACGGGACGCAACGACTGGGCATCGACGCTCGCCTACACCTCGCACGAAGGCAGCGGGTTCTTCTATTATTCGGCTGGCGCATCGTGGGTGATCGGCAAGATGTTCGAACTGCCCCGGTGGATTTCGTTCGCCAAGGTGCGCCTGACATGGAGCCGCGTGGGGAACGACATCCCCATGTTCATCACCAATCCTAAGTCGCACGTCACGGCCGGAGGGGGCATCAATGCCGCCGACGCCGCCCCCGGCACCGACCTCAAGCCGGAGATGACCAACGCCCTCGAGGCGGGGCTCGAATGGCGGTTCCTCGACGACAGGCTGGGCATCAACCTGACCTACTACAAGACCAATACGCACAACCAGTTCTTCAAGCTTCCGGCCCTTTCGGGCGAGGCGTACGCCTACCGTTACGAGAATGCGGGCAATATCGAGAACCAGGGCGTCGAGGTGTCGCTGAACGCTTACCCGGTTTACGGAGGTGCGCTGACGTGGCAGTCGACGGTGAACTTCGCACATAACAGGAACCGCGTGATAAAACTCCATGACGAGCTGCGCGAATATGTCTACGGTCCGTCGAGTTTTTCATCGTCTTATGCCATGAAACTCGTCGAGGGCGGTTCGATCGGCGATATTTACGGGCGGGCGTTCGAGCGCGACGCAATGGGGAGGATCGTCTACGAGGCCGAAGGCGATTCCGCCGGGTTGCCCCGCACCGTGGGCGACGGCAATACGGTGAAGGTCGGCAATGCCAATCCCGTGTTCTCGCTCTCCTGGGGCAACACGTTCTCCTATAAGGGCATGTCGCTGTCCGTGCTGCTGGACTGCCGCTATGGCGGACGGCTCCTGTCGCAGACGATGGCCGACCTGGATTCCTACGGGGTGTCGGCCGCAACGGCCGATGCCCGCGACCGGGGCTGCGTGATGCTCGAAGGGCAGCGGATCGACGACGTGAAGGGTTTTTACAAACTGGTCGGCGGCCGCGCAGGTGTGACCGAGTATTACATGTACGATGCGACGAACATCCGGCTCCGCGAACTGGCGGTGTCCTATGCGCTGCCGCAGCGTCTGATGCGCCGTACGCGGGTATTCAGCGGCATGACCGTGTCGCTGGTGGCGCGCAACCTCTTCTTTATCTACAATGCCGCGCCGTTCGATCCCGACCTCGTCCTTTCGACGGGCAACGACAACCAGGGGATCGACGTCTACGGCATGCCGACCGTACGGAGCTTCGGCTTCAACATAAAACTGGAGTTCTGAGAATCATGAAGCGCTTTTACATATATCTGTTCGCCGCATTTTGCACAGTCTTTTTGGGTGCCTGCACGGGGAATTTCCGGGATATGAACGACGACCTCACGGGGATTTCGGACGAGGATCTCGAGGCCGACGACAACGGCTTCGGATACCGCCTGCAGATCGTACAGCAGGGGATTTATTTCAACTACGATTTCGGCAAGGGCAAGAACTGGCCGTTCCAGATGACGCAGAACCTCAATGCGGATATGTTCTCGGGCTATATGCACGATCCCAAACCGTTGCAGGGCGGCAGCCACAACTCCGATTACAACCTGCAGGACAGTTGGAACAGCGCCATGTGGCAGTTTACCTATTCCTACGTCATGCCCCAGATTTACCGGCTGGAGCAGACGGCACGCGAGAAGATGCCGCCGTTCTATGCCATTACGAAGATACTCAAAGTCCTGGCCATGCACCGCGTGACGGACTACTACGGGCCGGTGATATACAGCCATTTCGCCGACCGCGGCAGCGAATATGTGCCCGACAGCCAGCAACAGGCCTACAATTGTTTCTTCGATGACCTGGACGAGGCGGCGGACATCCTGGCGGCCTGGGTCGAGGAGCAGCCCGAGGCCGGCGAGTTTTCCAGGTTCGACCTGCTTCTCGACGGCAGCTATACGGCCTGGCTCCGTTTTGCCAACTCCCTGCGCATGCGCCTTGCCGTGCGTATCGCAGTTGCCGCGCCCGAAAAGGCCCGTGCGGAATTCCGGAAGGCGGCGCAGGCGGCCGGAGGGGTGATCGAGACCAGTATGGAGAATGCCGCCGTGAAGACCTCGGGCACCTATTCCAATCCGTTGGGCGAGATCAACCTGAACTGGAACGAGGCGGCCATGAACGCTTCGATGGAATCCGTACTGACCGGGTACGGGGATCCGCGGCTGGAGAAGTTTTTCAAGCCCTGCGGCAGCGACCTGGTCATTGCCGGCGATGCGGGCGACGGGACGGTCGTCCTGAAGGGGCAATACCATGGAATCCGTCAGGGGACGGGGTTCTCGCATAATTATTACGCGGCATTTTCCCGCCTTACGGTGGATACGGATACCGATGCCGTCCTGATGACGGCGGCCGAGGTGTGGTTCCTACGTGCCGAAGCGGCATTGCGCGGCTGGACGGACGAAGATGCGGAGCGCTGTTACCGCAACGGCGTTGCGGCATCGTTCGCGCAATGGCAGCTGTCCGGGGCCGAAAGCTACCTGGGGAGCGACGCCATGGCTGCCGATTACCACGATCCGGTAGATCCGGGGAACGACATTGCCGCCCGGTGCCGCGTGTCGCCCCGCTGGGACGCTGCAGCGGACGCCGAACTGAAGCTCGAGCGGATTATCACCCAGAAATGGATTGCCATGTATCCCGAAGGGTGCGAGGCCTGGGCCGAACAGCGGCGGACGGGATATCCTCGCCTGTTCCCCGTACGTCTGAACCACAGCAAGGGTTATATAGATACTGAAACGATGATCCGCCGGCTGCCGTTCCCGGCCGTGCTGGCGACGTCCGATCCCGAGCAGTATGCGGCGCTCGTCGCGGAACTCGGTGGCGAAGACCACGGGGGGACGCGCCTGTGGTGGGACGCGGGGCGCAATTTCTGATCCGGAAGCCCCGGACTGTTTTGCCCGGGCGTTGCGTCGTGCGGCGGTTGTCAGAATTTCCAGCTTGCGCCCAGCAGGATATTGCGCGGGCGGATGGCATAGCGGTAGGAGCCCGAGCTTACTCCGTCGAAGGTCGTATAGGCATATTTTTCACGGCCGAAAAGGTTTGCGGCGGTCGCCGTAGCTTCCCATTTCCCGTTTATTTTCCAGCGCAGCGATGCGTCGGCCAGTAGCAGGTGCTTGCTCCGGTCGGCCGAAAGCTGCGAGTAATAGTGCTCCGCCGTGAATTGGATCACCCATTTCTTCGACGGTACGAGGTTTACGGTCAGCCGCTGGTTGAAATCGTGCCGCCCGTCGGGCTCCCGGCCGCGGATGGAGAGTGTCGTATAGCGGTATTCCAGCCGGTATTCGGTGTTTACCCAGGCGGCGAACCGGAAGTTGAAACGCGGCGCGACGGTCAGGGTGGAATTTTCATAGGAGGCCGGCACCTCTTCCAGCAGCAGTTCCGTGCCGCTGAGGTTGTAGCCGACGTTCAGGCCTGCCTGACCGTTGAGGGCGTCGATATTCTGGCTGACGTCGCCCGACAGGTACCATGACCGCACGTGGTTCGAGCTGTGCACGTAGTAGTTTACGATATAGTCGCCGTCGAAGCGCTGCGCAGGCAGGAACGGCAGGTCGTTCCACGAACGTACCGCGAGCAGGCTGGCGAAGAACCCGCCGATCGGGTTCTTGTAGGCGATGCCTGCCGAGAGGCTGCGTTGCAGCGCCTGCCGGTATTCGTTTACGCCGCAGAGCACCGAACGGTAGTTGCGCAGGACGGCGCCGTTGCCTATGCGGCTGTCGTCCGCCGCGTCGCGGCCGACCGTACCCGATGCCGAAAGCGAAAGGTGTCCCGTGGGGCTCCATTTCACCGCGAAGCGGGGCTTCCAGGTGAAAATGCCCGCCGGGTTTCGATTGCCGTCGATCCTGTCGTGCAGTCCATAGCGGCGGTAACCTGCCGGCAGGTCGAGCGTCAGCCGCAGCCGCTGCGAGCGGTAGGTGATGCCAGGCTGGAGGTAGACGCCCGCGTAGCCGGCCGAAAGGTCGTTCGCGGCGCCTGTCCCGAGCCCGGTGCCCGTCAGGTCTGTTACGAGCCCTCGGAAGAGTGCCGAAACTCCGCCTTTGAAGGCGAAGGCGAACTGCCCGGCCTGCGTGCCGAATGCCGCGTTGTGGTTCATGTAAAAAGCGCGGTCGGCGATCGTCTGCCGCTGGCTGCCCGTTTCGCGCACCACATCGAGGGACTGGGGGCGGGTAAGGTATTTCAGGTAGGAGGTGACGGTGAGCGAACGTGTGCCGGTGCGCCGGATATATTTCAGGTCGTTTTCGATGCCGTAGGCCGGGGCCTCGGCACGCTGGCGGTTGGGGTAGCTGCCCGAGAGCACGGCACGGAGGTCGTTCCATGCCAGCGAAGCTTCGAGTTTTTCCAGCATGTAGAACCGCTCGGTGTTGGCTTTCAGTGCGATGCGTGCCGAAAGCTGTTGCCGGCACGAAGCGGCCGACTCCTGCTCGGTGTCCACGCGCGTGCCGTCCGCCAGGTACCAGCTTTGCCGGGCGGCGCGATCCGAGGCCAGGCGGTCGTAACCCCAAGTGAGCGAGCTGCTGAGCTGGTAGTCCTCGGAGAGTTTGCGCAGGTTGTTCAGACTGGCCATGTGCGAGCGGTTGAAGCGCGTGCGTGTATCGTCGAGCGGCGCGGACGAAGTGCCGACCGAAAGGTGTGCGGCGGGATTGTAGTCGTTGGCTCCGCCGTTGAGGATGTCCTCGACCGAAAGCCGTTCGGTCTCGGCCGAGGGGTTTTGCCCCGTGTTGTCGGTTTTGAGGTTGACCATCGACTGCCCCCTGGCACCGATGCGCATGGCGAAGAGTGCGCCGTTCCACAACGCCGGCGACCAGCCCGCACCGCCGCGCAGCGTCCCCGTCCATCGGGCTTTGGCATGCGGCTTCAGCCGGAGGTTGATGGCTGCGCGGTCGCTGAATACGATGTCCTTGAGCGCCTTGATCGGCTGGTGGTTCTCCATCACTTCGACGCTCGCCACGTCCTGCGGCGCGATGTTGTTGGTCGCCTGTCCGTAACGGCCGTCGAGCATGTCCAGCCCTTCGATGTAAAAGTTGTTGATCGGCTGGCCGTTGTAGCGTATCTCGCCCGATTTCGCCACCTCGATGCCCGGCATCTTGCGCAGTACGTCGGCGATCGAGCGGTCTTGCGCCTCGGTGAAGCGCGACACGTTGTAGCTTACGGTGTCGCCCCGGAAGCTCAGCCGCGGGGCGCGGATCGTCACCTCGCGGATGCCGGTCGCCTCGGGCGTCAGCAGCACGAGCATCCGTCCGGCATCCGCCGGAATCGATTGCCGGCGGTAGCCCATCGTCGAGAAGTCGAGCTGCGCGGTTGTCCCGCCCCCGCGCGGCCTGAGCACGAAATCGCCCGAGGCCGAGGTCGTCGTGTAACCCAGCGGCTTGCCCAGGGAGTCTCGCGCCGTGACGATGGCCCCGGCGACGGGCGCCCCGTCCTCCTTGTCGGCCACGTGGCCCGTGTACTCCTGGGCCTGGGCGGCGATTGCGCCCAGCAACCAAAGCAGGGTCAGCAGGTACTTCATCGCGCCGTGGGGCTATTCTGTTTCCAGCGGATTGTATTCGCGGAGCAGGTCGGCACCCTCGCGCGGCGTCCCGTCCTCGTTCCTTACCGTGATCCTGATGTTCGAATTGGCCTGCATGTAGCCGATCGGGTCGGTCATGAATTTGCGCTCGGTGGCCAGGAATTTTTTGCGCGAAGTTTTCAGGTAGTTCAGGTCGGCCATCGTCACCGGGACTTCGGCGCGGCGGATCCCGGTCGCCTCGAAGCGGATGATGCCCCCGTCGTCGCCCGTGTCGTTCACGGCCAGGATCAGTCCGGGCAGTCCGTGGAATTTCCAGGGGCCGGTGGCGAGCGGGAGCTCCTCGGTGTACCAGGCTTCGTAATCGCGCCCGCGGAAGCGGCAGGTCGCACGGCGGCAGTCGTAACCGATGACCTCGCGCGTCCCGTCGCGGAGCGTCCACTCGATTTCGGGCAGCGGCTCGGTGTAGAGCATGTTGTCCCGTGAGATCTTGTCGGTGCAGGTCATCTCGCCTGCGGGGTAGTTCTGGAATACGACGGCCTCCAGGCCCCCCTTGAAGTTGCCCACGTTGGCCAGCACCTGCTCGGTCGGGGTGATGCGCAGCAGCGAGTCCCGCTGGAGCGTCTTGTAGGAGAAGAATTTCGTAACCTTCCCTCCGGCCTGCAACAGCAGCAGGTCTTGCATCGGCTCCTTGCTGTCGGGGCGCCGCAGCCACTCCATGCGGTAGCTCACTTCGAGCGTGGCGGTGTCCAGCACGGTCTGCCGTACGCTGCCCGTTTCGAGGGCCTGTGCCCCGCCGTCGGTCGAGTAGGAGATGACGGTCTGTGCCCGCCCGGCGGTTGCGGCGGCCAGCGCGGCGGCGATGATAAGGAAGGTGAGTTTTGTTTTCATGGCTTCGGTGTGTTGGTTTACGGTGCAATATTACCCCGAAAAACGAAGGGCGATGGTTAACGCCGCGTTAAGAAGTGTTAAATAATGTTAACGCCGGCGGCAGGAGTGTTTTTATTCGTATTTTTGCAGTATAAACCCCTCGGCCGTGGATAAGAATCGTTTCAGAAATATCTCGTTTTGCGCGATCGGCGCCCTGCTGGCGCTGGCCCTCGTGCAGGCGTGGAGCCTGTGGCGGATGTATGCCGACCGTGCGGAGGAGTTTTCGCGCAAGGTGACGCTCGCCATGAACCGCGCGGCGTACGACGACCTGCTGATAGGTAACCGGCGCCGGACGTCGCAGACCCGGACGTCGGTCGTGACGACGGGCAATATCGACTCCGTTAAGCTGGATATGATCGACACGATCTCTGTGAAAAGCCTTGGGGCGGCCGGCAAGGTGCTTTCCATCCGGTCGAAGGTCGACACGCTGCGGACGAATATCGCCCTGCGCCGCGGCGACAAGACCCGTTATATCTACCAGGAGGTGCGCATGCCTTCGTTCACGGCCCTCCAGTTCAACCTGTCCCGCTACGACTCCCTGCTGACGCGTTACCTGGCCGATGCCGGCATCGGCCTGCCCTACAGCGTCGACGTGATCCGCGGCCGGGACGGCGGCGATGTTGCCGAAATCCGGCTCGACAGCCTGGCGGCGCGGACAACGGGGGCGGAACGGGAGGAGGCGGTCATCGCTTCGCAGAAGGATGCTCCGCAGATACGGAACCCGAAGGTGTTCACCTCGCGCGTCACCACGGATGACAAGCTGCTTTTCCGGGTGAAGATCGAAAACCCCCACCGGGAACTGCTGCGCGAGCTGTTCGGCATCATCCTCACCTCGGTGCTCATGCTGCTCGTCGTCGCGTTCGTGGTCATCTACCTGTTGCGGACGCTGTTCCGGCAGAAGACGCTCGAGGAGATGAGGATGGATTTCACGCACAATATCACCCATGAACTGAAGACCCCGATTGCCGTGGCCTATGCGGCCAACGACGCGCTGGAGAATTTCGGGGCGGCCGACGATGGGGCGCGGCGTGCGAAGTATCTGGGTGTGATCCGCAGCCAGCTGACGGCTTTGTCGGAGATGGTCGAGCGCATCCTCACCATGTCACGCGAGGAACGCGAGGATTTCACGCTCCGCCGCGAGCGGATCCTCCTGGCCGGGATGCTCGGGGCGCTGGCCGAGAAGTTCCGGATGCAGGCGGCCAAACCCGCACGGGTCACGGTGGATGTTTCACCCGAAGGGCTGACTGCCTTCGCCGACCGCTTCCACCTCTCGCATGCCCTGGACAACCTGGTCGACAATGCCCTGAAATATTCCGGCGAGGAGGTACATATCCGCATTTCGGCCGGGCGGGACGGTGGCCGGGTCGTCCTGCGCGTCGCCGACGACGGCATCGGCATTCCGCGTGCCGCGCAGGCGCATATCTTCGATAAGTTTTACCGCGTGCCTACGGGCGACATTCACAATGTCAAGGGCTTCGGCCTCGGGTTGTACTACGTCGGGCTAATCGCCGCCAAACACGGCGGCTCGGTCGCGGTGGAGAGCACCGAGGGGCGCGGTACGACCTTCACCCTGATAATTCCGGACGATGGGCGATAAGATCAGGCTGCTGCTCGTAGAGGACGAGCAAACCCTCGCGGGGATCATCGCCGATACCCTTTCCGAAAAGGGGTTCGAGGTGACGGTGGCCTACGACGGCGAGGCCGGGTTGCGGGCGTTCCGCGGGTCGCGCCCCGATGTGGTCGTGTCGGATGTTATGATGCCTTGTATGGACGGGTTCACCTTCGTCGGGCGTCTGCGCCGCGAGGCGCCCGGGGTGCCTGTGCTTTTCCTTTCGGCGCGCTCGGCGGCCGAGGACGTGGTGCAGGGATTCGAGACCGGGGGCAACGATTACCTGCGCAAGCCCTTTGCCATGAGCGAGCTGATCGTGCGGGTCAGGGCGCTTGCCGGGCGTGCGGGCGTCGGGAAAGCGCGTACGGAACGTGTGTTCGAACTGGGGCGTATGCGTTTCGACGCCGAGCGCCAGCGGCTCTCGTGCGACGGCGTGGTGACGGAACTTTCGGCCCGCGAATCCGAAGTGCTGCAATACCTCTGCCGGAATGCGGGCGAGATCGTGCCGATGAAAACCCTGCTGGTGAATATCTGGGGCGACGATTCGTTTTTCAACGCCCGCAGCCTGCATGTCTTCATCACCCGCCTGCGCCACCGCCTTGTAGCCGACCCGTCGATCCAGCTGGTGAACGTGCGGGGAGTGGGGTATAAGCTGCTGATGCGCTGAGGCGGGGTGTTAAAAAATGGAGCAGGCAGGAATCGCAGTTCCTGCCTGCTCCATTTCTTTACAAGGTTGGATAATAATTTTTTAAGTTTCCTAGATGTAAATTATTCTTGGCTCCACTCTTCAAATTCTTTAAGAATATCATCTGTCATGTAGGATAGGCGTTTTTCTTTTAGAATCTCGTCGATAGAACTATATGATATGTATGAACAAATATCAGCTAAAGGCCCTCGTTCCATAACAGCGAATACTGGGCGTGTAATTTGTTCCAATACGGCTTCTCGTCGTTCTTCCGATGCAACAATATGGATTTTGATGTCTAACATTGGTTGTAAAGAGAGGAGATCTGCCATCCTAAGGATACCAGAGTAAATAGATGTTGTTCCCTCAACTTCGAACGCGCGCACAATAGATCTTCGTTGTATCCATAGCACGTCAATATTTTTGATCGTTTTTAAGGTCGTCTCATCAAAAATTATGGGAAGTTCGTCTAAGAGAGTACTCTCTTTCGGATGCCAGAATTCTGTAACTCGGTTTCTATCTGCCTTCGGCAACCAAATTTTGAACCCGAATATTTCTCCAATTTTCGCCAGTTTAGCCTGGACTTTTATAGATTCTCTTTGCTCGGTTTGTGGCTGATCCTTCTCTTGGATTGCATCGTCGTCAGGAACAGAAACAATGGTTTCCTTTCCGGAAATAATACGTATTTTCGATGCTTTGATCTTTTTTGCGTCTTTCTCGGAAAGAGGATAAATAGTTTGTTGCTTTGCTTGTCGTTTTAGCAAATCGACTAAAAATTTACCATCGGCATTGTCCCAGCGTAAAGGACTGGAAAAAACTTTATATGTCCATTTAGTACTGTCTTTCGGCAAATCTTTTGTTATTGATAATGTATTCCATACTAAATCTTCGTGTATCGGAATTGCGAGTTCGAAAGGAAGCCAGACAAGCGGTTTGACCTTGAAGCGTAGGCAAAACGGATCGTTTTCTTCGATAAAGATCGGAGAATTGTCTTCATATGGAGCGCTTATTACCTCAAGGATGCCAATAAATCGCTGAATTTTAGTGCAATAACAAATAAATATGTCTCCAGATTTGATGCCTTGGTTTTTGACATATGATTTGCGCGATATTCTAAAGCCGGTAACATCTCGATTAGAATTGGTAAAAGCTGTTGCCGTATTAGGAGAAAAAAGATTTATATAATATTTCATTACTGCCATGGATTTTGATAAGCGACTTTCTTTTTCAAAGATAATAACTATTGAATATAAATCATTTACGCACTACTTGGTACAAATATGATTGCTTTACTTCGATTACTCAATATCTCAGCCTATATAGAACAGAAAAGAACGCCCAAGAAGAACTTTAACTTAGTTTAACTACATCTCTTTTGTGTAATTTCTGTTTTCTCTTGTTTTCAAATAGACTTGGATATTTTCTCTTGTTATGCTTTTATTTTCAAAAAGCATTGATTACTATATGATTGCAAAAATGCACCTACGATTTATCTATCGTTTTTTATGAAAATCTATCGTACCTTTGCATCAAGAAATAAATAACAATAGGTATGAAGCAAAAACAACATATACTCCATTCACTAACTATCGAAGTTATGGCTGTGCTACTGGCTTCAATGATTGCATTTCAAGTATGCAATATGCTTGGCATACGAATGAGTTTACTGCCATTTGTTATGGCTACCGGATATATCATCCTAAAACTCCTGTATCATCTTTGCATTATTGTGGCAAGATATATTATAGAAGCAATCCCGTCATCACACTTTGCGTTAGCCAATGAAAAGACTGATACTTCATCATCAGTTGTCTTGCCTCCATCTGCAAAAGATTGTGTCGAAGTTCAGAAGAAACGAATGGAGTTATTTCACTATGAATACCAACGTGAGCAACAGCAATACCAGCAGCGAAAAGAAGAAGAGGAAAACAAAAAACTAAATGCCATCCTAAGATACACACGGGAAACTTTTAAGCGTTTTGACTTGAACGAAACCGAGATTTTCCAAATTTGCGAATCTGTCCGCTATTTCGTGACAAACCATCAAGTGTTTTCCATGACTGAGGTTCATATCAAGAAGCACAGCTCGCTCACCCAAATCTCGCTGAAGAACTTTGCTTGGAATATCGCTTTTCAATATAATATAGGCAGAGATATGACTACCTCATTTGTAATGGCTACGTTCTCTGAATGGTTTGCCAACTCTACATTTGACACTGTCAGGAAGAATCTACGCACAACCACAGGACGACATAAGATTGAAATTGATGAGAATATCTTATCGAAATACCTTATTTAAGCCAAATTCCTACTTCCTGATAATTATTATTATAGGAAGTAGTGTCCATATCGGATAAATTATATAATTTTGCGTTGCAATTAAAACATTTTACTCTATGGCTAATTTTAATAGACTAAAGATAGTTCTCGCAGAACAGCAGAAAACCGGAAAATGGCTTGCAGAACAGATTGGGAAATCCAATTGTACCGTAAGTAAATGGTGTAGTAATTCTGTTCAACCAGACCTCAAAACGCTTAATGATATAGCCAATGCCCTTAATATTGATGTAAAAGATTTGATTGTTAGTAGCGCAAGCCACAAATGAGTTATTGTCATGGAAGTAAACAAGAAAGAACTCAAAGAACAAGAGATACGCACTCTGTTCATTACTCCTGCACTCCAACAAAAAGGATGGGCGGTAAGTGTAAATATGCGTGAAGAGTATTATTTCACAGATGGTCGAGTGCTTGTTATTGGCAACCAACATTCAGTAGCAGAGGGGAAAAAAGCCGATTATCTATTATACCATAAAGGTAAGCCAATTGCGGTAGTTGAAGCTAAAGATAATAAACATGCAGTTGGAGGTGGCATTCAACAAGCTATGGATTATGCCCAAATCCTTGACTTGAAATTTGCCTACTCCAGTAATGGTGATGCATTCTTGGAACATGACTTTATTACGGGGAAAGAAACAGAAATCAAGTTAGAGGACTTTCCGACTGAGGAAGAACTATACAACCGTTATCTGGCATCTAAGAACTATACATCGGATGAACTCAATATAATAGAAACTCCTTTCTACTATGATGCCCATAGCCATGAACCAAGATATTATCAACGTATAGCAGTTGATCGCACAGTAGAGGCCATCGCAAGAGGGCAACAACGTGTACTTGTGGTAATGGCTACCGGTACTGGTAAGACTTTTACTGCTTTCCAGATTATCCATCGTCTTCATAAAAGTGGGGTTAAGAAAAAGATTCTTTATCTTGCAGACCGCAATATCCTCATTGACCAAACAATGGTGCAAGACTTCAAGCCTTTCAAGAAGTTTATGACCAAGATAACTTCTGTTGGAGAAGGGGAGGAAAAAATTGATTCGTCATACGAAGTGTATATGGCTTTATACCACCAATTGGTCGGGAAAGAGGGTAAACCAGACCCATTCTTGGAGGTGCAGCCAAATTTCTTTGATTTAATTATTGTCGATGAGTGTCATAGGGGAAGTGCAAAAGACGATTCCGCATGGCGCAAGGTGTTGGAATATTTTAGTTCGGCTACCCAAATTGGTATGACAGCCACACCGAAAGCAGACGAAGGAGCGAACAACTTGGATTATTTCGGTGAACCAGTATATACCTATTCACTTCTTCAAGGCATTCAAGATGGTTTCTTAGCTCCATATAGGGTTACAGCAGACTTTATTAATGTTGATTTACAAGGATGGACTCCAGAAGAAGGTGAAATAGATTTATTGGGTAAAGAGATTGAACAGAAACTATATCAAAGACAGAATATAGGTCGTGATCTTGCCATCAAGTTAAGGCGTAAAGTAGTAGCACATAGGATAACCCAAATGTTACATGACATTGGTCGTATGACAAAGACAATAGTATTCTGTTCTGATATTGAGGAAGCGGCCGAAATGCGAACGCTGCTTATCAATATGAATAGCGATTTATGTAAAAAGTCGCCTTACTATGTTACACGTATTGTTGGTGAGGATAAAGAAGGTAAGAAACAACTGGACAATTTCATTAGTGTGGATGAGCCTTATCCTGTAATTGTTACCACATCTGAACTTTTATCTACAGGAGTGGACTGCAAAACTTGTGGTTTAATCGTCATAGACAAAGAAATTGGTTCTATGACTGAATTTAAGCAAATCATTGGACGAGGTACACGACTTAGAAAAGACAAGGGCAAATGGCATTTGGAAATCCTTGATTTCCGCAATGCTACCGCAAAATTCAAAGATCCAGCATTTGATGGCGACCCGGAACCACCAAAAGGAGGAGGGAAAAAGCCCAAGCCTTACAAAATCATTGATGCTCCAGAAACTCCAATAGTATCTGAGCCTCGTGAGAAATATCTTATCAGTGGTAAGAATATTCGCATTGCCCATGAAATCGTTTCAGTGTTAGGAGAAGATGGTAAGACGATGAGGACGGAAAGTGTTCAGTCGTTTGCTAAAAAGCAATTATTACGCCATTACCAAACTTTGGATGATTTTATCCAAACGTGGACGGAGGCAGAACGCAAACAGGCCATTATGGATGAATTGAAGGAATATGCTATTCTGATAGATGCTGTACGTGAAGCTAATCCGGCATTGAAGGATGCCGACATCTTTGATGTGATATGCCACGTTGCGTTTGACCAACCGCCATTAACAAGGAAAGAGAGAGCAAACAATGTAAAGAAGCGTAATTACTTCGGGAAGTACGAAGGTAAAGCTCGTGAAGTATTGGAGGCTCTTCTTGACAAATATGCAGAGAATGGTATTCTCGACTTTGAAAAGGCGAACATCTTGGAGATACCGCCATTCAATAGCATAGGGAAACCAACAAAAATCATAAAGTTATTTGGCGGTAAGGTTGCTTTTGAGCAAGCCATCAGAGAACTAGAATATCAAATTTATAAATCAGCTTAAAAATGGCAGTAAACAACATCATAAAGCGAATCCAAAATATAATGCGTCAAGACGCAGGTATCAATGGTGACGCACAGAGAATTGAGCAAATGACTTGGATGTTTTTCTTGAAAGTCTATGACACTCAGGAAGAAACATGGGAATATAAAGATGAGAACTACAAGTCTATCATCCCCGAAGATTTGCGTTGGCGTAAATGGGCTGTAGATGAAAAAGACGGTGAAGCATTAACAGGAGAAGCATTGCTCTCTTTTGTCAATGAAAAACTGTTCCCTACTTTAAAGAATCTTCCGATAGACGCCAATACGCCAAGAGCCAAAAGCATTGTTCAAGAAACATTTGCTGACTTAAACCAGTATATGAAGAATGGAACGCTTTTGCGTCAAGTGGTCAACATCGTAAATGAAATCGAATTTGACGATGCTGATGATCGCCACACATTTGGAGATATTTATGAGGGAATCTTGAAAGACTTGCAATCAGCAGGCAATGCAGGTGAGTTCTATACTCCACGTGCTTTGACAGACTTTATCGTGATGATGCTTGACCCGAAATTGGGCGAGACCTTTGGCGACTTCACCAGTGGTACAGGCGGCTTCCTTACCTCTGCTCTCAATTATGTGAGTAAGAGCGTCAGTTCTGCCGAAGATGGAGAAAAACTGCAAAATGCAGTCGTGGGACAAGAATGGAAACCGCTACCTTATCTTTTGAGTATAACAAATCTGTTACTCCATGATATTGAAGCTCCCAATATAGCTAACTGTGATTCGCTTGGAACAAATATCACTGATTTCAAGGAAAGCGATAAAGTGGATGTTATCGGTATGAATCCTCCGTATGGTGGTAGCACAGAAGATAGTGTAAAAAGCAATTTCCCGATGCAGTACCGTTCAAGTGAAACAGCGGATTTGTTCATAGCCCTTATCATGTACCGCCTCAAAGCTGGTGGTAGATGCGGTGTGATTATCCCAGATGGTTTCTTGTTTGGTACGGATGGAGCAAAACTTGCACTTAAAGAAAATTTACTCCGCAAGTTCAATCTGCATACCATCATCCGTTTACCGGGCTCGATATTCTCCCCATATACCTCTATTGCAACCAACATTCTTTTCTTTAATAATGAAGAAGCAGAGGGCTGCAAAGAAGGATTCAAGACCAAAGAGACATGGTTCTATCGCTTGGATATGCCGGAAGGCTACAAGCACTTCTCAAAGACCAAACCAATGAAGGTGGAGCATACCCTACCTATTCAGGAATGGTGGAAAGACAGGAAAGAAATTATCAGTGATGAAGTGGGAGAAAAGAGCCGTGTGTTCACTGCCCAACAGTTGATTGATTTGGATTGCAACTTCGACCAGTGCAAGTTCCCGAAAGAGGAAGAAGAAATACTCCCTCCGGCAGAACTGCTCAAACAGTATTTTGAGAAACGTGCTGCACTCGACCATGAAATAGACAAAACCCTTTCTGAGATTCAAAAAATTCTCGGCATAGACATAAAATCGTGTAACTGATAATAGTGAAGTGATATGAAAGATTTGACCATCTCAAACATAGAACGGCAGAATGTACTTAACAATCGTTTTGCGGTCAGTAAAGTACAAGAGCATCTTGATATAGAAGGAATGCTCTTTGAGGGAGAATACCGCTTTACAAAAAAAATGGTTGCCGACTTTTATCAAGTTGACACATCTACAATAGATCGTTACCTGCAATCAAATTCTGATGAGCTGAAACATAATGGATATATTTTATGTAAGGGTAAACAATTGAAAGAGTTTAAGTTAGAATTTGCTCACCTTATTAATGAGGCGAGCAAAACAACGCAGCTCGGATTATTTAATTTCCGCTCTTTCTTGAATATAGGTATGCTGCTTACAGAGAGTGAGAAAGCTAAAAAAGTCCGTAGTCTTATCTTGGATTTTGTGATTACTACCATCAATGAAAAGACAGGTGGAGGAACAAAATATATTAATCGTAGAGATGTGAATTATCTTCCTGCCGCAATCACAGAAGAAAACTATCGGAAAAATCTTACTTCTGCCATCAATCAATATGTGGATGGGCATCCTACATACAAATATTCTCAGATTACAGATTTTATCTATAAAGCTGTATTCAAAGAGAATGCTAAAGAATACCGAGAAGTATTAAAGTTGGATTCAAAGGACAATGTTCGACACACGTTGTATTCAGAGGTTCTATTGGTTATCTCTTCTTTTGAAAACGGAGTGGGGGCAGCCATCAGTGAACGATTTAAAGAAAATGGTGGTAAGTTGCTTACCATTGACGAAGTGGAGCGTATTGTAAACGAACTTGCCGAACATCCAATGCAGAAACCTTATCTGAATGATGCCAGGACTAAAATGGCTTCAAGGGATTTCAGTTTCCGGGATGCGTATCATGGTAATATAGCAGATTACCTGCAAGCTGTTACTCCTGAAGAGTTTGAACGATTTATCGGTGATCAGTCTATTGATTTTGACCGTATCTTAGCGGATAACAAAGATGTGCTCAAACGTTTAAAGCAGGCAGAAGATGAGTAAGGAATTTATTTACATAGATTACGATGAAGCCTTAAACATCTATGGCAAAATGATTGATGCCAGTGATGGTGGCTTTGAAGGTGTGCGTGATGAAGGTGGTATTCGTGCTACATTGGATTTTGTACAAAATGATTTATACTATCCGACCTTTGCTGACAAACTAACCTATCTGATGTATAGATTCTGTTCCGGACATTTCTTCAATGATGGGAATAAGCGTATTGCACTGACTGTGGGTACATACTTCTTACACAAAAACAATTACTATTGGCACGCTTGCATCTGTATGCGTACATTGGAATCTATTATTTATCATGTGGCAGCATCGAACATCGACCAAGATTTGCTACTACGCATCGTCAATAGCTTTTTGACCAGTAAAGATTATGACGAAGAACTGAAAATAGATATTGCCAATGCTATGAGCAAAGGTGAGTTAGGAATACAAGGCGAAGATTACGAATAAATGAATATAATTATGGCGAATGTACTTGAAATCATAAAAAACGAAATTACGCAAGATTATTATAAAAATAATTTTCCAAATGATGGTCAACGTTTCGTTGCGTGGTATATGCGGAATATACATCTTCTGGATCAAAGACAAGCTAAAGATGCCATCACAGACGGAGCCAATGATAAACAAATTGATGCCGTATATATTGATGAAGACGAGCAAAAAATATATATTGTACAAGGGAAATACTACCTTGGTGAATCTGTTGATGCAACTCCTGTGAGAGAAGTTATATCTGCTTGGAGCCAGTTTAGTAACTTAGCTCAATTACAGGAAAATGCTAATTCTAAATTAAAGACTAAAATATCAGAAATAGCAACAGCATTAGAAGATGACTCTTACTGCGTATGTTTTGAATTAATAACAACATCTATCTTTACGGATGCGGCTATGGATGATATACATTCATTCCAAACCAAATTATCAGAGGAAGATGATGCTGAATTGAATTATAGTACACAATTCTCCGTAGTTGATAAACAAGGTTTGAAAGATGCTTATAGTTGTGTTATTGAACAAACGAATCCAACTTTAAACCATACTATCAAGCTTGAAGCTGGTAAATATATGACGACAGAATTAGGGGCGACAAGCGTAATAGTTGCAGCCATGCCTCTGAAAGAATGTATAAAATTCCCTGGCATTAAAGATGGGTCTTTGTTCCAGAAAAATGTACGACAGAGTTTAGGCATTAACAATACCGTAAATAAAAAGATCAAGAAAACCATAAACGATCCGAATAAATGTGGTGACTTCTTCTTTTTTCATAATGGAATCACTGCCATTTGTAACAAAATTGAAGAATGTGGCAATGGTGAGTTTAAACTTTATGGATTGAATGTTGTAAATGGATGTCAATCATTGAATACTATTTTAAGTTGTAGTGAGAATGTACGAAAGCGTGATGATGCTTATGTTCTATTCAGATTTTATGAAATTCCACAAAGAGACAGGGCTGATTCTATTAGCATTAACACAAACACGCAAAGTGCTGTAAAGGCAAGAGATTTACGCAGTAACAGTAAGCAGATATTAAAACTCAAAAAGGCATACGAAGCAAAATATTCTAATGGATTCTTTGCAACCAAAAGAGGTGAAATTATTCCAGCCGACAAGGACAAACAGTACTGCATAGAGTTATCATATTTAGGAAAGAATCTTACAGCTTGGTACATGCAAAGACCTAATTTATCTTATGGTGAAACTAAGATTTTTGACAAGTATTTCAATACATTGTTCAAGAACGACTATTTGCCTGAAGATGCTTATGCTCTATCGTTTTGGATGAGAAAAATAATGGATGCATGGACTCAGGAAAACCCATTAGGACTGGAAGAGGAACTACTAACAATGAAGGCTTATGCTCCATACCATCTTCTTTTTGCCATATCAATGGTTTTTGCTAAATGTAACAATCAAACAAATGTACCATCACCGAGTGAGTGCTTAAAAGTTGCTTCTGAAAACAATCTTGTTGACAGCATAATTAATATTGCGGCAAACTGTTTAAACAGTGCTATTTCGGCAGAAAAAAACAATTGCGAGCAGAATAATAGAAGTTTCATTCCTCAAAATTGGGTAAAAAACAAGAGTTGCAATGCAGGGATTATGTCTGCTATTCAGAATTATTTTTCTTTCCTCCCAACAATGAATAAGGAGATGGATTCCAAACTTAAAAATGGAGTAAAAATAGACTCAAAGTATTTCTCATATAGAGTACAAGCAGAGGATTAAAAAATGAACGGAAAGCAATTAAAAAACAGCATACTCCAATGGGCGATACAGGGCAAACTTGTACCGCAAGATCCTAATGACGAACCGGCATCTGTACTTCTTGAACGTATCAGAGCCGAAAAAGCCCGACTGGTCAAGGAAAAGAAAATCAAGAAAGACAAAAACGAATCAATCATCTATCGTGGTGAGGACAATTCCTATTATGAGAAGTTTCTCGCTACGGGCGAGGTGAAGTGTATTGATGAGGAGATTCCGTTTGAGATTCCACAGGGATGGGAATGGAGCAGAATGGGAAGTATTGGGGATTGGGGCGCAGGAGCAACCCCAGCAAAGGGAAATACAAGTTATTATGGTGGTAATATTTTATGGCTTAGAACTGGTGAACTCAATAATAGCATTGTGAATGATACCGAGATAAAAATCACAGATAAAGCATTAAAAGAATGTTCTTTAAGATTGAATAAAGCCGGAGATGTATTGATAGCAATGTATGGTGCTACGATTGGTAAGGTTGCTATAGCAGGGTGTGAGTTAACAACGAATCAAGCTTGTTGCGCATGTACCCCTATAGGAATCTTTAATTACTACCTCTTTTATTTTCTTATGGGAAATCAAGTGGACTTCATCAAGAAAGGAGAAGGGGGAGCTCAACCAAATATTTCAAGAGAAAAATTAGTAGCTCACTTAATGCCTATTCCACCTATACAAGAACAACATCGAATAGTTGAGCGTATAAAGGATGTTTTGCCTCTGACTGACAAATATGCACATTCCCAAATAGCTTTGGATGAACTAAACAGAAGTATTAATGGCAAACTTAAAAAATCAATTCTTCAAGAAGCCATTCAAGGGCGACTTGTTCCACAAGTTGCAGAAGAAGGAACAGCACAAGAGTTACTTGAGCAAATAAAGTTAGAGAAACAGAAACTTGTAAAAGAGGGAAATTTGAAGAAATCCGCTTTGTCGGATTCTGTTATCTACAAAGGTGACGATAACAAGTACTTCGAGAAGATTGGTACAATTGAAAAAGATATAACTGACGAAATACCATTTGAGATACCAAATTCTTGGTGTTGGATAAGGCTGAATAATCTCTGTAATATTACAAATGGCTTTACACCGTTAAGAACAGAACCTAAATTTTGGGAAAATGGTAACATTAATTGGTTTACAGTTGAAGATATTCGTAAACAAGGGGAATATATATATCAAACAACTCAAAAAATTACGGAATTAGCAGTTAGTAAGGATAGAATTGTAAGAGCTGGCAGTGTGTTGTTGTGTTGCACTGCCTCTGTTGGCCAATGCGCCATGACCATGATTCCTACTACTACAAATCAGCAATTTAATGCTTTAACTATCAAAGAAGAGTATCGTTGTCTTGTCAATGATGAATTCTTGTATTTATTTGTAAAAACATTGGCACCAATATTACATGATTTAGCAGGTAAAACGACTTTTGAATTCATTTCGGTAAAGAAAGTTGGAAACATCCTAGTTCCTATCCCACCAGTTTTAGAACAGTGTAGGATATGCAAAGTAACCAATAAGGCAATAGCAAGTATTATGAGAGGATAAACGGGCAAATCATTGAAATTGAGCTTTCTTTTGAATATCCCAATAGCTGGGCTGTATTACGTTTGAAAGATATATGCCAACTAATAGACGGTGAAAAGAAAAACGAAAAGGGTATTTGTCTGGATGCAAAATACCTACGTGGAAAATCATCTGCTATCATTGTAGAGAAAGGAAAATTTGTCTATACCGGAGATAACATCATTCTTGTAGATGGTGAAAATTCAGGTGAAGTTTTCACTGTTCCGCAAGATGGGTATATGGGGAGTACATTCAAACAGTTATGGCTCTCTTCGGCTATGTGGAAACCATATATTTTGGCTTTCATTCTGTTCTATAAAGAGGATTTGAGAAATTCAAAAAGAGGTGCGGCTATTCCGCACCTCAATAAAGAGTTATTCTACAATCTGCCTATTGGTATTCCACCTTATCAAGAACAGCAGCGTATTGCAAAACGGATAAATAAACTATCGCAGTTGCTCAAATAGTTTTTCTATTTGAGCAACAATGCGTTGTTGTTCTTTAATCGGAGGTAATGGTATTAATATTTCTTTTACTTTTGCTATACTTACACCACCTATAATGCCCGTTTTATTTAGGTTAAATAGTTCAAAGAACGATGGTGACTGTAGATAATAGTACATGTATTTCCCGATTCCAACAAATGGTGAGAAACAACATAACTTATTCCCAAAACATACATCTTGATTCAGTATTGCAATTTTTCTTCCGGCACTTCCACCTTCAATACACATCAATATTGAGTTATTGGGAGCAAGTTTAAAATCAGGTTCATATTGTTTTGGAATCGCAATGCCATTATCGTAAATAATCCGATTATTAAAATCAACATCCTTAGTTCCAATATAATAACGTCCTATAACATCTGTAAATTTTGATTTCTTTTCAGTTTCACTAATACTGTTGCCAGTGTAAATGTTTGCAATATGAGAAAGTCTTGTCCATACCCAATTCTTGGGAGTTTCAAAAGGTATCTGTTCTGTTATATCTAAGCACTTTTTACCTACCTGCTCATAATACTTGTTATCGTCACCTTTATAGATAATGGAATCCAACAAAGCAGACTTTTTAAGCTTACCTTCTTTAACAAGTCTCTGCTTCTCTTGTCGTATCTGTTCAAGTAATTCTTGGGCTGTGCCTTCTTCTGTAATCTGTGGAAGGAGTTTACCTTGAATTGCTTCTTGGAGAATAGACTTTTTTAAAACTGAACGTAATTCAGCATTGAGTTTATTAAGTTGTGATTGTTCAATATTGAACTTTTCTATTAACAACTTTAGTGATGACAATTTATCAATTATAACTTGTTGTTCATCTTTAGGTGGAATAGGAATCAGGACGTTTCTCATGCCAGACAACGGCACATTTTTAATTGTACTACCTGTAGCAACGCGTTTAGTATATTCCAAAAAATAATCAGTTTGAAGTACTATCTTGATATATTTCCTCTCAATGCCATTCAATAAGTTGAAATAACAAGCACTCTTTCCCAAAATAACATTTTCTCCTGAGTAGAAAGCGATATTACCTATAGTGCCATTTATAGAAACGAGTACGGTTGATTCATTGAGTAATCTTGAATGCTTAACAGCCTCTTCTTTTGATACTGTTTTTGTATCAGGCTTGATAAGTATTTGACCATCAAACAGGTTATTCCCATTAATAAAATAAACGCTTCCGCCTTCCGAATATTCTGGTGTCCCATGAATACCATCTCCCAATAAAGAGACAATAGATAATAATCTGCACCATTCCCAAGTAGCAGGAATTTCAAACGGAATCTCCTCGTCAATACACTTTACTTCCCTCGTAGCGAGAAACTTCTCATAATAGGAACTCAATGAATTTGTGAATGCTATACATTATTAATGATAATGAATTGTTTAACTAATAATGTATCAAACATGAACATTGAAAATTTTGAAACGTATCTTCGTCAAGGGAATATGGCAGAGAACACGATTGCAGCTTACCGCTATGCCGTAAAAGAGTATTATTCCCGGCACAAGGAACTGAACAAGCGAAATCTGCTTGTTTATAAGACTTATCTCATTGAGAAATTCAAGCCTAAAACCGTAAATCTACGTATTCAGGCAATGAACAAGTATCTTGACTATATGAATAAATCTCGTTTGAGATTAAAATCCGTCAAGGTACAACAGCGTAGTTATCTGGAAAATGTAATCAGTAATGCCGACTACGCTTTTCTGAAAAACAAACTAAAAAAGGAAGAAAACCAAGAATGGTATTTCGTTGTTCGTTTTCTCGCAGCCACAGGTGCAAGAGTCAGTGAACTTATACAAATGAAGGTGGAACACGTGCAGATAGGTTATTTTGACATCTATACCAAAGGTGGCAAGATACGCCGTATCTATATTCCTAAATCACTCCGCAAGGAAGCTACGGAGTGGCTCAATAGTACCAATCGTACAAGCGGTTATCTATTCCTCAATCGCTTTGGCGAGCGTATCACCACCAGAGGTATTGCGCAGCAGTTAAAAAACTATGCCACAAAATATGGTTTGAACGAGAAAGTGGTTTATCCTCATTCGTTTCGCCATCGCTTTGCCAAGAATTTCTTGGAGAAGTTCAACGATATTTCTTTACTTGCTGACCTGATGGGGCATGAAAGCATTGAAACCACTCGTATTTATTTGAGGCGTAGCAGTGCCGAACAGCAGGAAATTGTGGATAAGATTATAACTTGGTAAAAACAATTTATCTGCGTCGCTGTGAGTTTTTCGTCTTCTGTTCTCCCCAAGGGAGTTCAGAAGATGAACCTCCGCTACCTGTTCCGATATGGACTTGTGCCTGCCCACCTGTAGCAAGTTCAAAAGCCACTCCAAGTAAGTTGGCTTGTGCTTTATTGACCTGTTCATGAGGCTCAAATACATCATTTATCAATTCATAAATGGTAGCTTCATCTTTGGTAAAACTTTCCCATATCGGATTGAGCCAATCAACATATTTTATAGAGTCGTATTTCTCATTACCTACCTGTGTCCAAATATGCAGACTGGGATTATTATAATTAGGGATGAAATGGTGAACAAGTTCCGCTCCGGATGACAGACTGTAACGCTGAGGATTTGCCTTACGGTCGAGCTGCTCAATGCGTACGTTCAACTTATCTATAACAGAATCCTTTTCTTTGGATTGTCGGTCAGCTTTTTCTGCCATACGTATAGCCTTGTCTATCTCTTTTTGATAGCCGTTCCTTAATTGTTCTATCTCTCCCCTATGTTTTTCTTTCAGTTGAGACTTTTCAGCCATGAGGGTTTTAATCTGATTTTTGAGTTTGGCAATCTGCTCATCCCTACTCGCAAGCTCTTTTTTCGCTTTAGCCAAATCCCCCTTGCCAAACCACGAAAGAATTGTGTTTTTCCCCTCATGTGCTTTTTCAATGTCTGCCTGCAATTTGGCGATGTCTTCCTCATACCGATTTATCTGCTGCTTATAGTATTCTAAGTTTGCCAGATGTTTTGCTGTAGAACCGACAATGCCACGTTGCAATCCGAATGGTTTCATGGCTGCTGCATAACTGTTCTGGTATTCGTGCAGCTTACTACGTCTCATCACATCATCTGCCGATAGACGTGCCCCGGACTTCGTTGCATACTTCTTCTCACCCTCACGCTTCTTACGAAGCCGTTCTGTTGTTATAATGGGGACGATAGTGGCATGCAAGTGCGGAGTTTTCTCGTCCATGTGCAATACGCAAGAAACAAGATTCTCGCTTCCAAAAGTATTTTTCAGCCATTTCAGATTGGCATCTATCCAATTATCCAACTTGTCTTCTTTGGCAATCTTCATCATCTGTTTATGTGTCCCGGTTAGGATGATGCGAATGGCTTTTGTCTGATTCTTGCCGACCTTGCGATGCAGTCCGGCATGGTCTATCCGATATTGTATGGCATCCGTCCTGTTCTTCACTCCTGCAGGAAATGCAACCAGTTCCCGATTGAGGTGTGTTCTGTTTGCATCGGCATTAACGGGTACATATTTTTCCCTCTTGGCATCTTTCCTTTCTATATGGCATGACATACCAGAATCATTACCACTGCCACGTTGCAGGTGACAGACTGCGTATTGCGTATTACTCATATCTCACTTCCTTTTATTGTTATACACTGATTCTTTGGTTGTAAAATCCCGCCTTATGTGCCACAGGCAGCCGGGCATCGAGAGGGCATCCCTCCGCTTATGGGCTTTTTTACTGCCACTCGGAGAGTGAAAGCGGTGAAAATGCCCTAATAAGCTACGGGATTTTACAAACCCTTTTCCAAAGACAGCGAGCTGTCCGATGTTTTTTTCTATTGTATTTATTCTGTTTCTACCAACTTCAGCCCCAATTCATCAATGAGTGTCTGCAAAGCAGGATTACGCTGTATCATTTTATCAAGAATCATTTGTGGAGTGTCGGTCATCAATAAGAAATCCGCAATATCCAGTCCGTTCTTGCGCTGTTCGTCTGTAGCGCATTGTTCCAGACTATCACTCAATACAACTTTGGAACATACGGAAGTGAGCAAAGGCATTTTGGTTTGCCAAACTTCTTTTGCTCCCAAGTCCGGACATAGCATAACTGACCTTCCTTTCAAAACACTTATCACATCAGGCTTGAAACATCCGTGCATTCCACCGGTAGCCAGCCATATAAACTCCGGCATATAATGGGTAGCTACCAAAGCGGATTTTTCGCTTTCCACAATAGCTATAGGTTTGGTCGAATTATCAGACAACAGATGTTCGCCAAACAAACATTGCTTCAAATGGTAGTTCTGGAAATTCAGTTCCGTATGTACCCAACTTACATAACTTCTTGGCTCTTTTGTCCGATGTCCTGTTTTTACATCGTACAACATTATCTTACCTGTTCGTACATTACCCTGCCAATCAATTTGCCAATAGACAGTAGAACCACCCCACTTCTTTGATGTACCAACACGATACAGTTGGAATATTCGGGAAGTCTCGTCTTTGCCCAATGCTCCGGAAAGGTAAATGTACAATGGATTCATACCATAGTTGGTAAGAGTACGTTCCATTAGATCTTTATCAACAAAAGAGGTAGGAGATGGCAATTGAGGCTTAGACTTATCAGCTTCAATGAAATTATTCTTGTCGTAATCCATCACCATTGGATTATCATGAAAATAATCCGATGGAGTGTAATGGTATTGGCAAGATTGCTCATGGTCACATCTGCCCACATAATCTGGAAAGGTTATTTTCCCTTGGCTATCTATGTACTTGACAAAACATTGCTTCTTTCCACAGTTCGGGCATGAAAGTTTTGAACCTCGCTTATATTTTTGAAGGGAAAATCTGTATTCGACCATATTTATCGTTTTATTATTGCAACTCGTGCAGTTTGCACTTATTGCAGTTTTGCAGAAATCCTATATAAGGGCAAAGTGCAAACTGCAACAACTGCAAACTGCAAAAGGTGTCGTTTATTGCAGCTTCTCATATTCACCTCGCTTTACCTTCTTGATAATCTTATTTGTAGCAAGGCTAACCAAAGAATACATTACCGACCTTCCCGACAACCCTACTTCTTTTCCGGCTTGAATGGCATCAGCAGTAGTGAAACTTTCGGAAAGGCAATCAAGTAATTCTTTTTTCTGAGGTTCGACGCTCTCTTTCAACATATATTTCTGAATGTCAGAATAACAACACTCAAAATATTCACTTAAAGCAATAGCCGATTTTGTTGAATCTATATCCACAAAATCCTTATGAACCTCTCCACAAGCCCAACGAAGGATTTGCAGGATCAATGCTAAACGAGCCGTTATCATGGGAGTCTTAATTACTCTGCTATCCACCAGTCCGTCATCTTGAATTTGATTGATAGTTCGAATTGCATTATTACGCCAATTTGTAAAATAGGCTTTGGCTTCCGAAGAAAAATCCAGAATATTTTGTATATTTCCACCATTCTCATTCTCTACAAAAGGCAAGCTAACCACCTTGTCAATTATTGATTTCCACATAGCCGAGTATTTCTCAAAAGTTGCAAAGGAAGAGTCTTCATCTAATTGCCAATCAGAAATTTCTTGGGACGATGGATAAACAAAAATAATTCGGTCAATCAATCCATTTTCTTTATAACCTTTCCCTATCAGTTCGTGCATACGAGTTGTTTGCATCGTACCGACAATATTTATAAAGGGATGTTCTATATGAATCGGTATAGGCATACTACATCTTGAAATATCTAAAGGCTTACCACTGAACGCTGTCAATAGCTGTTCAATAAGTTGTCCTCTGCTATATTGGTTCACAGCATTAAACATCCCCATAATCTCATCCACATATACCACAATACCTCTCTGGTTATCATCAAGCGCACGCATTAACGCTTCTGGAGTAAAGTCTGATATAATAGTTCTCCGCAAAATAGGTTTATCAGGCAAAGGAGTAGTGTTTTCTTTCTTGCCTTTATAACTTTCTATCAGATTGTTATATTGCTCCATCTCCAACTTGAATTGTTTGACAGCTTGTGCATCATGCTTGCGGATAGGGCGGAAAGCAAAATCCAATGGTGGAGTTTTACCCATTCCGGGACGACCTACCAATATCATATAAAGGGCAGGATTACTAATCCAACCACCACGAATACGGATATTGACAGCGTTGCCGATAGCGGTTGACACTGCCACCAAAAGAGAAGCCATCGTGTATTCAATGGAATAATTCTCCTGTCGAGATAAAACCAATATCATATCCTGAATTTTGGAAGGAAAAGCATTCAAGGGAATCTTGTTTTCAAAGACCCCTTCAAATTCCATTCTGAGTGCATTGCATAAATTGGTTGAATCCATTAGAATTTGGTATTTCTTTTTGATTTTATGAATTGGGCGGCTTCACCTTCCAAATTTTTATCAGATTTTATTTTGCCGGCATGGAGCCACTCGTCTATTTCTGATTTTAGGAACATGATACGTTTCCCTCTTTTGTGGAATGGGATTAGATGGCAACTCGTCCAACCATATACAGTTTGTTCTGCCGGATGACTGGGGATATACTCACACAGTTCTTTAAGGTTCATCCATTGCTCGGTTGGAACATTTGAGTTTTGATTGTTCAGACCGTCAATCTTGGAATCCAATTCATTCAGTTTATCCATCATCCACGACATTGCCTTGGGCAAATCTTCAAAAGTAATGCTCTTTTCGCTCATATTATTGCTTATTATTTGTTCGATTTTTCGGCAAAGTAACAGTGATTTCAAATACTGATTTTATGATGAAAAATATCACATAGAAAAGCAGTAACGAAACATAATCTTCATAAGGGTTATGTGTTGATTATCAGTACAAGTAAATGAGAATGTCAGTAGTGGATTTTTATTGTAGTGTACCCTGTCATAAGGGATTCATAAAGCAGACATAAGAAATGACCGTAAATAAAAAAAGAGCCACCCACGCAGAATCTTCGCAGATGGCTATATAAGCAACTATTAGCAGCAAACAAATTACTTCAGTTTGGATAAATAAACCTCAAATAGTTTGATGTAAATTTTATCTAACAAGATGATGATTGACATATATAAAAAATAATTTTGCAGTTTGTATCCTTGAGACATCATTTCCCTTATAGAAGGTAAATTGTGTTGATAAGAACGTGTATTATGAGCACAACGATTACGTTCTTTATAGACATACTCCTTGAATATCTCCAGCAAACTAAGTCCGCAAGTTGCAGTTCTCTTTTCAGCTTTAATATTATTCTTATTTAGGAACAATTGTGTGCCTTGCATTATCCAACTTTTATCTATCGTAATTATAAGCAATTTATATTCATCATAGCTCCTTTTGAAATTTCGCACCAACAAACTATTTTCAAGTACACATTGGATAGAAGTTTTCCAGTCATCAAGTATTTCATCTCTAATAGCATCAGTAATATCAAATGTTTCATCAAGCTTTTTAATCTCATTCAAAAGATCATTATACACCATACATTTATCATCGTAACTAGAACACTCGCCATATGGCTTGCGTTCATACCGTTCATAGCGGTACTCATAGTCCCTGCATGCCATTTCCCAACATATACATTTCAACTTTTGTTCTTGGGCTCCGGTTAATCGCAAAAAGAGAGAATGGAGTAAATAGTCACTAATTGGGTACGTCTCAATGCCACCATTAGTAGCATCAAGAGATCTAAACGCTTCTTTTATTATTGCCGTTTCAGGTCGCAGAATAAACTGTATATGGTTAGTGGGCTGGATGTATGACATAACGATTGAATATAGTTATAGATTGTTCGACACGAGTACGCATATATTTCAATAATGAAGGAGAGGCTCTGTGACCATCATTCCGTTTGAAAGAGGATATTTTATTTTGAAGTTCCCTCATTAGAGCATCTTTACGAGTAAAATCTATATTGTTTCCTTCTATTACGGTATTGTACACAAGACCAAACATATAAACATCAGAATCAATGATTGACTTGAAATGTAATTGATTATATCCAAGTTCGTTTAAAGTATCATTTAATAGAGTAATTCTTGGAGCGAAATCTTTGTCAGGAAATATTGTTGAGAATTGAACAAATACACCATTATTTTTATCATTGACAACAGCATATATATATTCCTCATAGTATTTCTCCATTTTTGGCTTATATCCTTGCGCAAGTCGGTTGAATCTTCCATCTATTTTATATTGCGATAAAATTGCCATTGTCCTGACAAAATCGTATGCTTGATTTTTCCCGACTAATTCAATTTTTAGATTTCTACAACATTCTGGATCAAAGAAACTTTGTAGTTCTGATTTAAGGAAATAAAGTGATTGACGACTTTCAATCGGATTTAAAGGAGTTCCTAAAATATTTATGTTACGGAATACGGAAGAATAAAATTCATGTTGTTCCGCTTCATTATCTGCATTAGGGATAATGAAGGAAAATGGAAGATATTTGTTCTCAAAAAAGTCTTCAGTTATTCCATAGTTTACAAAGCTATATTGTTGATGAGTTATTGCGCTTTGTACACCTTGTACTGTCGGTCCTTTGTCAGCAAATATTCGCAGTGACCAATTTATGTATTCTACATCTGGTTCATTATCTTCTTCCGCAACACCATCTGCCATGACCCGCTCGTCTTCATCACGAGGAAAAGCATCTTTTTTAGGATAAACTCCGAAAAATGCTAACAGAATACTAGATAAGCGTTGTTGCCCATCAAGTATTAAATTATGATTTACCCCATCCTTATTACATACTCCAATTGTTACAGGAGGTACAAAGATTTCCCCTTTCAAACCATTCACAAATTCTTTTACTTGCTCTTCTAACCAAACAAAGTTTCGTTGATAAGGAGGTAGCTCCAAATCTTTTTTTAACAGTAATTCAATCCAATGCTTTAGAGAGTATTCTCCGTAGTAAACTTTTTTATCCATGTAAGTCTTCATTTATTGGTAATATTGTGTTCTTTGTTAAAATCAACAAAGTTCATTATCTTGCGGATGACAAATCCAATTTGATGGTTTCAGTAGCTTTCTCCTTTTTCTCATCTACAACTTTTGCGTACACTTGGGTAGTTCGTACATTTGTATGTCCCAACATTTTGCTAACTGTATAAATATCAGTCCCTCCAGCCAGTTGCAAGGTCGCATACGAGTGGCGGAAACAATGAAAAGTGATGTGTTTTGAAATTCCGGCTGCTTCAACCCACTTTTTAACAGGACGATTTATCCATGAAGGGGCAGGAAGGCCAGCAAAAACAAGTAGTTCTCCTTCCTTTTGCTCTCCGCAAAGACTATATGCTTGCTCTGAAATAGGCATATATTCAACACCCTTTGTCTTTTGTTGAGTGAAATTCAGTCGATAGCCTCCATTGAACATTTCCACTTCCGACCACTTCAACTTCTGAATGTCACAATGGCGGATTCCTGTTAAAGCAGAGAACAAGGCAGCACGTTTCAGTAATGGGTCGCAAGGTGTTTGAGCCAGTCGGTTCAATTCCTCTACCGTGAGATACTCTCTCCGGCTTTCCCTTTCCTGAATGCCTTTGACTTTCGCAGAAATATCAATAGTCAGATAGCCGTCTATAAAAGCTTGCTTCAATCCGGCTTTGAAGATGGAGAAATAGGTTGCTGCTGTATTTTGAGAAATCGTTCCACGCTTAGTACCACCTTGTGGAGCGTTCATTATGAATTGTCGGAACGCTTCAACCATCTTTAAGTTTATTTGCGAAAAGAGAATTGTGTCGCCTTTTGCGAATATCTTCAATAGCTCATGCACTCTCCTCCAGTTGACAATGATAGAATCGGAACTATGGGCATGTCTTGTTCGCTGCACATGGTCGAAGTACTCAATGAAATTGCTTTTGGAGCGTTCTAACTGCTCTGCCTGTTCTGCATCAGTATCGGCATAAAGAGCCGCATTGTCATATTCCTTTTGCCGTAGGTTTCTGACCTTGTCTGCATAGATACATGATTCTTGGTCTAATTGAGATTTACATTGAATGATACCGTTCAAATCTCGCTTTGGCTTATAAGTGGTTTTGCCTTCGGCATTAGTCCTTGCATTACGTGACTTATCCCAAATAGGTGTTGTAATAGTACGATTGAGATATTCACGAACTCTTTGCGGAGTATCTTTCCCGGATTGGAATATAGGATAAGATTCCACATAAAGATACCACTCATCACGATATTCAGACTTGCGGAGCTTTACCGACACTCGTGTATTAACTAATGCTTTCTTCATCGCTTCATACCTTTATATAAGTTATCAATTTCTTTCTTGGGTACATACACAAAATTTCCTATCTGCCGGGTAGGGATAGAGTATTTGCGTATATGGAGATAAACCGTACTTTCATTTACAAGAAACTTCTCTGTGATTTCACCAATGGTATAACAGTCTTTTGGCTCCAAACTATACAGCTTGGCAATAGGCTTTGGCTTTGTAAGAGCTTTCTTTCGGAGAGGATAGAGTTTCATCAATTCTTCTTTTGATAATAATGTCTGCCTTTCCCCGGCATTCACACTTGGAATTGTTCCCTTACGAATCAAGCGGTAAAGAGTTTCTTTGCTTATGCCAAACAAAGCGTATGCTTCAGGAACTGTGATATACTCTTTGGACTTGGGTATCTTCTTAACCACTTCGTCCAACCTTTGCAATCTCTGTTCTTCATCCTTACGCCTTTTCCACGCAATTTTGGAACATTTGGGAGTGCAATACCACGATTCAATGGTTTTAGCTACAAAGGTTTCTCCACAAACCTTGCATTGACGTGTTATTTCAAATTTTGCTGCTGGCATAACCTACATTTTACTTATATTCTTTATTCTCAATACCGTTGTTTTTATAAGTGTCACATTATCTACTTTTAAATGTCGGTACAATTATGGTACAAATATACAATAAAAATCCAAATAATAAGCAAAATCAAAGAAAAGTGATATAAAAAGAAATAGGGTATAACTAATTGAGTTACACCCTATATTCTTATTTATAATTATCGTTGTTTACTGATACTTACTTCACTTCCTCAAAAGTAATCTAAAGCGTATGATTATACAAATATATTTTGGGAATTGTGCTGTTCTTCAATATACTTTGCATTTCCGTGAAGGAATGTTAATTGAAAGAAGTTTATCTTTTTCGGCAAATGCAGTCCGTTAGGTGATCGTCGATAAATCCTGCCGCCTGCAGGTGGGCGTAACAAATCGTGCTGCCGAAGAATTTGAATCCCCGTTTTTTCATGTCTTTGCTCATGGCGTCGGATTCGGGCGATGATGCCGGAATCTCGCTCAACGACCCAAAGGTGTTGGTAATCGGCTTCCGGTCGGGAAAGAACGACAAGGTGTAGTTGTAGAAACTACCGAACTCTTCCTGTATGGCAAGGAATAGCCTTGCGTTTGTGATTGTGGATTTGATTTTCAACCGATTCCTTACAATGCCATCGAACCGCATCAGCCGTTCGACATCGCTATCGGTCATTTGCGCTACCTGCACGGCGTCGAAGTTGCAAAAGGCCTTGCGATACCCCTCACGCTTTCTGAGTATCGTTATCCAGCTCAACCCGGCCTGGGCACTCTCCAGGACAAGAAATTCGAACAACGTCTTGTCGTCGGTCACCAATTTCCCCCACTCCTGGTCATGGTATTTCACATACAGCTCGTCGGTTCCGCACCAGCCGCACCGTCCGTTTATCATGTCCTGCATAATCATAATGTTTACAATTCGAAGTAAAGATAACCGATTCCCGGCTTCGTGCCAAATTTTAAGCCCGCTTCGCCCATTATGGGTTGTCATATTGCAAACGTTGCGATGAAAGAATCCGAATCGGTAGGTGCGGAACGTACTTTTATCGGAACAGCTTTGCTCCGGAGGAAGATCGTAAATTCGATTGTAAGGTGTTGATATACAGATTAAAATTTTCTTTTTTTGCGCAAATTCGCTCACAAAAAAAGTCTCCAAAAGGAGACTGAAAAGTGCGGGATAAAGGTGCTTCCGCACGAATGTAAGCCCGATGTATATCAACGAATTGCAGCGGTTTTCGGTTTCTGTCCCCGCATCGCCTACCGTCATTTTGCACGGTCTTGCGCCCGCCTGCCCGTTTCGCCTGCGCCGTCGCCGTATCTCCTTGCATGACAGTACAAATATAGCGATTTTCGGCGAAAAAAACAAATGCGAAGACTTTTGGAGATGCAGGCGGATTTTTATCGTCAAATTGAGCATTATTCGTATTGTTAATATTATGCATTAATAGTTGGTTGTTTGAATGAAATTATGTGAATCGTATCAAGCTCGATTTATGTTCGATATCGATTTTATAAATGAAAAAATAATTTGCGTCATAAGATGACATAAATAAACATTACCTTTGTATTCATAATATAGTCTTAGTCATCACTTAAAACTTTACAATATGGACAGGCTGGGGTATAGTCAGATAAATTTTTTGTTCATTCTAACTTTAATACAAAGAGACGATGGACAAAAGAAACAAACTTTGGAGGAGAGAACAACAGAACCGGGTGTTTAAAGCTCGCATGGTTTATCATGCCGCTTGCGGGTGTGGAATCAAGAAAGCGGATGGTAACTGGAATAGACATCCTCATTGGTTCGAGTTGGCAAGGGTGAAATGGATGCAGATCTACAAAAAAACAGGAACGCCATGCAGTTGTTGGTTGTGCCGAGGAGAGAAGTATGATCGCAGGGGATATGTAAAGGAAACATTGCGGATTATAGCCGAAGCATAGACAGATTCGTATGCGTCACTTTGAAATTTAGTATTGTCAATATGTTGAATAATTTAATATTTAGAGCCTCATAAGTGTTTAATCGACTCGTAGAAAGTTACGGGTCAAACCTTATGAGATCATGAGCAGAAGCAGGAAACGAACACCCGTCAGCACGATCGCGTGTTGCAAGTCGCAGAAAAAGGACAAGCAGTTATGTAACCGTCTTTTTCGTAGCCGATCCAAACGATTTATCCGGGACGGTAAGGAGCTGCCGCTTCGGCTTCGGGAAGTAATGAATATTTGGGATTTTGCCGGTGACGGCAAATGCTATTGGGGCTATGATTGCAAGTATTTCGAGAAGTTGATGAGAAAGTAGCAGTACGCTCTCCTTTACTTTTGGGTAAGGGAGAGCGAATTGTATTTGGGTGGCTGTAAAATAATCGCTTCGACGGATTTTCGATATTTCAGGCTTATTCGTATCTTTGTTTCTATGGACAGAGGGGAGATTATCATTTACCAGACGGCAGACGGCGAGACCCGCTTGGACGTTCGCATGGAGAACGACAGCGTGTGGCTGACGCAGGCGCAGATTGCGCATTTGTTCGGAGTTGACAGAACGGTTATTGTCAGACATGTCAACAACATTTATAAGTCGTCCGAATTGGAGCGGGACGTAACATGTGCAAAAATTGCACATGTTCAGCATGAGGGGCAACGGCAAGTGCGACGTATGATTCCATTTTATAACCTCGATATGATTCTATCGGTGGGCTATCGCGTCAATTCCAAAAATGCCACTCAATTTCGTATCTGGGCAAATAAGGTCTTGAAAGAGTATCTAATAAAAGGCTATGCAGTCAATAGCCAGGCCAAGGCCGAGCAGTTGGAGGAGCTGAAACAAACCGTTCATCTGCTCTCGAACGTGTTGTCGGCAAAGGATGTTACGAAATCCGAGGCAATCGGGTTGCTGCGCGTGATTACGGACTATACTTACGGTCTCGATACGCTCGACCGCTACGATTATCAGCAGTTGGAAGTGTCGGCTACTACGACCGAGGAGCCGTTTCATGCGACCTATGAAAATGCGATGGAGGCGTTACAGGTGTTACGCGACAAGTTCGGAGGCAGCGAGCTGTTCGCCCACGAGAAGGACGAGTCGTTCAAAAGCACGATGGGCGCAATTTACCAGACTTTCGGCGGGCGGGACCTCTATCCGAGCGTTGAGGAGAAGGCGGCTAATCTGCTCTATCTGACGGTTAAAAACCATTCGTTCAGCGACGGTAACAAGCGTATCGCCGCTTTCCTGTTCCTTTGGTTCTTGGAAAACAATCGGATTCTTTACCGTGCTGACGGTTCGCGCCTTTTGGATAACAATACACTGGTCGCCCTGACGCTGATGATTGCCGAGAGCCGCACGGAGGAAAAAGACGTGATGACGAAGGTTGTGGTGAATCTGATTAATAAGAACAATTAGGATTCTGTACTTATTTTTCGTTGCTGCTGAGGCTTTGTTGCGTCGGTGTATTGATTCCCGGTTGTCATCCGATTAATTTCAGGAGTTTGCTGTCTGTTGTGTCCGGAAACAAACGGCGGAGGTGTTCATAAATACGTTCGAACGATTCGGTGGGTGTGCGCTCGATGCGGAGTGGGCCGTAGGGTGTTTCGGGCGCTGTATACCGTGCGATACCCCAGCCGTAGCGGTTGCCGCGGCGATCGACGTTGTATTCGAAATCGGCGATCACCAGCCGCATCTCCATCTGAAGCCTTGTCAGAATCGGATCGAGTGAAATCTTCTCGTCCTCTGCGACTTTTGAGGTCGGGGTGTTCTTCGAACCTTTTCCGCGTCCTTGGGCGAACCCCAGCATTTGGCGCAATTCCTTGACGGTGGCCGTTCCTTCGGCCAGAACAGTCTGTAATACCACGTCGTCGAGGGCCGCTGCGTCCTCATTTGGGGCCAGCGGCCGGGAGCGGCGGTAGTTCGTAAGGTCGGGCAGCCACTCGCGGCTGACAAAGCCTGCTTTGCGGGCGAAGAGTTTGCCGTAGGCACAGTGTCCCTCACGAATGACAGGACCTTTCCACTCCCAGGCTCCTTCTTCGTCGGTGAACCAATACTCCGGGGCGACCATCTCTTCGACGGAAAAACCGGGGATGCCGCACCGGAAAAAGGGAAGAAATCCGAGTTCCGCGCAACGCGCCTCTATGTCCGCAGGACTTTTCAAACGTCGTTCCATGCTATCGTTCCTTTTCGAGGCCTTATATTCTTTTTAACGCGCTGTAAATATAAGCTGAATTTATTATCCTGGCAAAAGAATATATGATTTGGAAGCGGAAAAATTGATGGACGATCTTTCAGATAATGAAACTTTTATGACCAACCGCGACCAATTGTCGCGGTTGGTCATAAAAATTCAAGAGTTAATTCAGAAAATGGAGATGGTTAGCGTAGCAGTTTTGACATTTGCTCCATGCATCTTTTTTTCTGTTCCAGATTTGGATGTACGTATAAATTGAGCGTAGTGCTGATATTCGAGTGTCCCAGCAAAACGCTCACGGTTTTGTAATCGCATTTGCTTTCGATGCAGCGTGTAGCAAAACTGTGCCGCAGACCGTGAAATTTCATGGCCGGTAAACCGAGCGCCTGCATGAATTGTTTGTAGTAATTACGATAGGTACGCGGTTCGGTTGGAGTCGCTTCGTTGGTCAGCACATAAAAACGGTCATTAACGACTTTTTTGAGCGGGCGGATCATTTTTAGCAAATCCCGTGTCATCGGAATTTCGCGAATCGAGTTTTTGGTTTTGGGAGTGTCAAGAATGATCTCTGTATGTTTTCGGTCCTCTTCGACGATATAGATACGCTGGATGGTCTTTTGTACATGAATAATTCCATTCTCAATATCTAAATCTTTCCATGTAAGGGCGCAAATTTCTCCGATCCGCATCCCGGCACTCAAGCAGATGTAGATGCCTAAATTCTTGAATGTGAAATGTGATTGGATATGCTCCATGATTTGACGATGGTGCGAACGGCTCAATATATCAATTGAATGTTTGTCGCGTTCCGTAGGGAATTTTATGTCTATCTGACGGTATTCGATCAGTTTGTTCTTGACGCCGAATCGCAGTATCATTTTCAAAACGATTAGAATGTCTTTGATTGTTTTGTGGCTCAATCCTTTGTCGAGTTCCCGAAATACGAAGGTCTGCACATCCTGTTCTTCGATGAGCGTTTTGTCGCCGAATGACGGTAAGATGTGATTTTCAATAAGTAGTGTATAAGCTGAAAATGTGGAGCGTTTTACATACTGTCTTTTGTCCTCTTTCCATAGAGCGACAATCTCCGAAAGTTTGGTTTCTGCTATCATATTCTAAAAGGTTTGAATAATATAGCAGGAAGATAGGAATAAAGAGGCTTTTACAGTTCGGTTTTCTCCAATGTTCCCCATTTGAGATTTCCGGAGTTTAGTGGGGAGTGGGAAGAAGAGCAATTAGATAGTATTGCTACTTTGTCAAAAGGGATAGGAATATCCAAAGAACAACTTTCTGAGGATGGCGAGCCATGTATCCTATATGGTGAATTATATACTAAGTACAAATCCGAAATCATCAAACATGTTGAGAGCAAGACCGATATTGACAGTTCTAAGCTTAAAAGAAGTAAAGCAAATGATGTAATCATTCCTTGTTCTGGTGAAACCGCCGTTGATATTGCCACTGCACGCTGTGTTCCATTTGATAATATTCTATTAGGAGGTGATTTGAATGTCATTAGTTTACATAAATACGATGGTGCATTTATGAGTTATCAGTTGAATGGTAAGCGTAAATATGATATTGCAAGAGTTGCGCAAGGTGTATCTGTTGTACATCTGTACGGTGAGCATCTAAAAGCGATTAAAACCTATAATCCCAGTTTGCCAGAACAACAAAAGATTGCAGAACTCTTATCACTTATTGATGAACGAATCGCTACCCAAAACAAAATCATTAAGAAATACGAGTCCTTAATCAAGGGAATAAGCAATTTACTGTTATATGAGACAGAAGGCAAATCTGTATGTCTTGGAGATATATTGATTGAGCGTTCTGAACGAACACAAACTAACAATCAGTATGATGTACTAAGTTCCACTGTTAAGGGGATATTCTCTCAGCGAGAGTATTTCTCAAAGGACATCGCAAGTGAAAACAATGTAGGCTATAAAATCATTCGACTTCACGATATTGTTCTAAGTCCTCAAAATTTGTGGATGGGGAATATCAATTACAATGATAAGTTTGATATTGGAATAGTCTCTCCATCCTACAAAATATTTTCAATAGGCGAAGGTTATGACAAACGGTTTGTGGCCGCAATGTTAAAAACACATCGTGCTTTATACAACTACATATTGGTATCAGAGCAAGGCGCAAGTATTGTTAGACGCAACTTAAATATGGAAGCCTTCTCACAACTTGTATTCAAATTACCCACATTTGATAAACAACGAAAAATAGGTTACGCAATATCATCATTGAAGTCTCAATTAGAGGCAGCGAATAAGATTGTTAGGGCTTATATATCACAAAAGCAGTATCTGCTCCGTCAAATGTTTATATAAACATCTGGCGGAGTAAGTATTGTTTCTGACAATTCAAACGGTATAAATATTTTTCTTCCGTTAATAATTTGGTGTCTATAGCAACCAACATTCTGGCATATAGAAGTTGCACGTTATAAGATGGACAAAATATCTTGGTCTTTCCGTAGTCTTTGAAATAAATGTGTGGTATTGCCATTCCTGTTTTATAAGGGTCATAGTTGAACACTTTCAGCAAGTAGTACAGGAACTGGAGTGAATAATCTTTTTGCGCAGTTAAGATATTCAAGGTTCCTGTTGCAGAACATCTTCCTTTTACATAGGCGACAGAACCAACTCCAGAGCCATCCTTGACAATATAGATAGCTTCGTCTGATGTGTTATAACTATCAAGATACCCCACAATTCCATTTGCCCCATAAACAGGATAAGTTCCAACCTCTGAAACTTCGCTTTCTTGTAAAGTTGAAGATGTGCATTCAAGACATTCAGCTATGCGAACATTAGGCTTTCCCATTCCAGCTACCCTGTGTGCAATTCCCTTGATTAAGGATTTTATAGTTTGTAGGTCTGCGATTATTGAAAAATATTATAGTCAAGCCGAAAAACAGATAGTCTGTGTCACAGATTTGGGCGAACCTTTTAATGTTGGCAATTTGGCAAAGGATGATTTGGCTGAAACAGGAATGCCTTGTGTTATATATGGAGAGCTATTTACGACTTATGGCGAAATAATTTCTCAAATAGAAAGTCATACGAACAAAACAGAGGGCATGATTTTGAGTAAGAAAGGAGATTTGTTGTTTCCTTCTTCAACAACTGTTGACGCAATGTCCTTAATTGCCCCATCTGTCATTAATGTAGATGGGGTTATATTGGGCGGTGATATGTTTGGAATTCACATCAGTACTAACTTTAATGCCCAATATCTAAGTTACTACTTCAATCATATCGCCAAAAGGCAATTGGCAAAATTTGCAAAGGGAAGCACCATAATTCATTTGCATTATACTGATATTGAAAAAGCCAAACTATTCTTACCTTCTTTGGAAGAACAAAATAGAATGGCTAAGTGTTTATTAGCCTTGGATGCAAAAATGAATATTGAAAACATTTACATTAGTTTGCTAAACGGTCAGAAGACATATTTACTTCGTCAGATGTTTATATAAACATTTGATGCAATAAGTATTGTTTCTCTTTGAGTAAGGCATTCTGTATTCTTTCTTCAATCTCAGCTTTCCTTTCAAGTGATGACAGAAATATTGAGATTTTTAGTTGCTGCTCAACTGCCGGTATTTTTATCTTAAACATCGCCAAGTCTTTCTTCTGAATATTGGGTAAGCCAGAGCCGATGCGTAATTTCATTATGGCATCTTCTTTCGATTTGAGATAATGGTACAAGTACAGATTGTCCACATTGTCTGTAATGTCCTGAATGGAATAACAATGACCTCCGCTCCAAAAAGGCGATGTGTTGAATTGCACATATCCGCAAGAGTTACCGCCCTCACTTATTGAAATAGTATTGGCTTCTACATTGTAATCGTCATAATAACCAGATAATTCTGTACCACCATTCATTACATAATAATTACCACTCTCAGATAGATTTTCCCCATTGATTTGTTTGCCCTTAACAATGTCACAAATATCGGACAGCAGAACTGTAGAGCCTTTTACACCTTTGAGAAGTCTTTCCGAAATCGCAGACTTTAGTTTCTTCAAATCCTCAATGATTTTGTTTTGGGTGACTATTCTCTCATCCAAAAGTTGAAACAATCGTGAAATTTTTCTCTGTTCTACTACAGCAGGAATAGAAAAACTGAAGCTTTCCATTTGATTTTTATCCCCTCTCGGCATTTTTACACCTTTGGCACCGCTCATAACATAATTGATGAACTTATCTGACGCAATTACATTATAGAGAAATTCTGGTTCGCAGGTTTTACTTCTCAGAACAAATACATCTGCACTACAGCCACCTATTCTATCTGAGAACCACGCTTTTTTTAGATAGGGACGAATATTTGATAACAGTATATCATTCTTTTTATATGCTACGACATTGGTATTTGCTGGAATAGAAATAGCTGATTGCACACCTTGAAAATTTTGCAGAATATTCTCCGTTGAGATATACGTACTCTCATCTAATAGCCCAGATGAAATTCTCTCTTTCTGAAAATCCGCAACATCCTTTAGAGATACATTAACCCACTCCTCCGTAAACTCCGGGAATCTCAAATGGGGAACATTACATATTATATTTCTCTAATTATTAGAACTATTGATTTTAAGATTATGATTCAGAAGACAATTAGAGAAATTTCGGACGCATGGCGAGAGGACAAGCGACCGTATGTGAAACTATCGACATTGGCAGCCTACATGTTGATTCTTGAAAATCACATTTTGCCAAAGTTTGGTGAGAGTAACGAACTTCATGAAAATGATGTACAAGGCTTTGTGCTTGAAAAGTTGGAAGGCGGATTGAGCGTAAAATCTGTTAAGGACATTTTGATTGTTCTGAAGATGGTTATGAAATTCGGAGTGAAAAACGAATGGATGAGCTATTACGAATGGGATATTAAGTACCCCACAGATGTTGCTACTAAAAAGTTGGAGGTTTTGTCTGTGGCAAATCACAAAAAGATTCTGAATTATATTCAGAACCACTTTTCCTTTCCGGGACTTGGTATCTATATCAGCCTTAGTGCCGGTCTTCGTATTGGTGAAATCTGTGCTTTGAAATGGAGCGACATCAATGTCTCTGATGGGATTCTAACCGTTAATCGGACGATAGAACGCATCTATCTCATAGAAGGGGAGAGAAAACATACAGAGTTGGTCGTCAACACGCCAAAAACAAAAAACTCCTGCCGTGAGATACCGATGAACAAAGAGTTGCTTGGAATGTTAAAGCCTTTGAAAAAAGTAGTTAACGATGACTATTATATCCTTACCAATGACGAGCGTCCAACAGAGCCACGCACGTACAGAAACTACTATAAAAGGCTTATGGAGAAACTTGATATTCCCAAGCTGAAGTATCATG